>Ga0207865_101237_pt1 | contig 20249 bp, 18 predicted proteins | sample HigsolmetaAR204D_FD_184836 | JGI IMG/M metagenome (GOLD analysis project Ga0207865, IMG submission 184836) | Ionic liquid and high solid enriched microbial communities from the Joint BioEnergy Institute, USA - AR20-4-D (SPAdes) (version 2) ...
TTCAGCAGCCGATGTCTTCCGAGTTCCGATACAGCTGATGCCGCACGCTGCAGCGCCCGACAACGGGCTTTTTTGTTTGGGTGCAATTCCACCATTTGACAATGGGGCGCTTACGTAATAAAATGTTTTTACGTGAATGAATCCTTTTCTGAGGTGTTCAATGTGGAACAGGAAGTGTTGGAAACATACGTGGTCGAGACGCCGGAGCAAGCGATGGCCCTGCTCAACCCGCTTCGCGCAGAAATCCTGAGCCGGCTTGTCGAGCCTGCCTCCGCCGCCGAGGTGGCCCGCGGCATCAACGAAATCCCGCAGCGGGTCAACTACCATCTCAAGGCGCTGGAAAAAGTGGGCCTGGTGCGCCGGGTCGGCACCCGGAATGTCCGCAATCTGGTCGAAGTCCTGTACCAGGCGATCGCGCGGACGTACGTCCTGTCAGAGACGCTGAACTGGCCGAAGGAAACCGTTCAGCGCATCAAAGACCAAGGCTCCTTGTCGCACCTGGTCACCATGGCGGAGCGGATCAAGCGGGACTCGCTGCTCTTGATGGAGCGGTCCGACCGGGATGACGAGATTCCCAGCGCTACGCTGGACACCAGTATCCGGCTGGCCGGCCCGGAACAGCGAAGCGCCTTTGTCCGTGAATACGTGGAACTGGTCAACCGACTGGTGGAGAAGTACCAGTCAGCAGACGGGGAGGACAGCTATAAGGTGGTGCTGGCCGTCTACCCGCAGCTTTCACAAGGAGGAGAAGAATGATGAGACCGCAGGCAAAACCGCAATCTGTCGTCGTGTGGGAAACGGGCGCCGAACGGAACGGCAGTGTCGTTTCCCTGCCCGCGCACAAAGTCGGGGAGACAGGCTGGACACAGGAGGCCACGGTCACCCGATGGACGGTGGGGCCGGAAGAACGGCCGGCCACCGTGACCGTTGTCTCATCCGGATTTGGCGGGGAAAAAGCAGCCGCGCCGCAAGCCGTCCACATGCGTTTGGCGGCATAGCGGAGGCTTGCCCGGGCCGACTGGGGAAAGTGCATCTGCCGTCTGTCGCCGCAGCCCATCGCCATTCATTCAAGTCCGTAAAGGGGGCATTCTGATGAATCTCGTACCGGTTGTCGTGGAACAGACGAATTACGGAGAGAGATCGTATGACATTTACTCCCGCCTGTTGAAAGACCGGATTGTTTTTCTCGGCAGCGCCATTGACGATCAAGTGGCGAACACCGTCGTCGCCCAGTTGCTGTTTCTCGCAGCGGAGGACCCGGACAAGGACATCCACCTCTACATCAACTCTCCGGGCGGTTCGGTCACGGCCGGGATGGCCATCTTCGACACGATGCAGTTCATCAAGCCGGACGTTTCCACCATCTGCGTCGGTCTGGCCGCGTCCATGGGCGCTCTGCTGCTGGTGGCCGGTGCCCCGGGCAAACGCTACGCCCTGCCCAACGCGGAGATGATGATTCACCAGCCGTGGGGCGGCAGCCAGGGGCAGGCGAGCGACATCAAGATCCAGGCGGAGCGCATTTTGCAACAGCGCCGCATGCTGTACCGCATCATTTCCGAACGCACCGGACAGCCGCTGGAAAAGATCGAGCGCGACGCCGACCGCGACTTTTTCCTGTCTGCCGAAGAGGCCAAGGCGTACGGCCTGATCGACAAGGTCATCGAACGGCTGTAACGGAGGGGGAACCGGAATAAACCTGCTGGTGTTGGGCGGAACGCTGGAGGGAATGGGAGCACTGCGGCCCGGATCAGAGGGGTGTCGCGAGAGGACGATCCAGCTGCACTTTCACGTTGCTTCCGTTCACTTCCACGTATCCGTTCGGGAGGGGAATCCGGCGGTTTACCTTTTGCCGGATCAGCTCCTGGATGGCCGAGACCGCTTGGGCGGACGGGGCGAATGCATTCACGGCCTCGCAGACGGTCTGCACGCTTTGGGGATAGCTGATCTCGGCGGTCAAAAACACGGTGGCGCGCTGCTCTTCAAACTGAACATATCCCGAGATCGCCTTTTCTTTGGAAAAGAGAATGCGGTTATCCTTTACGTCCAGATCAAAATCGGAAGCGAGCATGAATTGCTGGAAGGGAGACGGGGTGTGACGCAGCAGGGTCTGCACGTCATCTCCGCCCCCGAGCAAGAGCGTCCCGATCAGCAGCGCTTTTCCGCTGATCAGGCCGGCGAAATACCGTTTTGAGAGCGCCCGTTTCGCCTTTTTGTACATGGCGCGCAGCATGGCGCGGACGGAGAAGACGATCAAGCCGAGTGCGATCAACAGCAGGATCATGGATGTAGTGTCTTGCGGCAGCAGAAACATGAACGACCTCTCCCTGTTGATGGATTCAGCAAAACATACGTTCCTATTGTACCGGGTTTGCCCTGTCATGGGAATACAATCATGCGCGGCATGTGAAAATGAAAACAGGGACCGCCTCTTCCTCCCGTGGGAGAAAGGGCTGTCCCTGTTTGCTTATGGACGTGGAAGGCAGGGGATTACTCCTGCCCCTTCAATGTAACTTTGACCTTCACCGTTTCCTGCTCGTCCGGATTTTCTTTGGAGGAAATGGTGACGTAGAGCGTGACCGTTTCGCTGTCCGTTTCCGGAAGGGCCACGAGAATGCCATCGTTATCAATCAGCTCTGGCTTGGAGCTTTTGGTGACTGTGTAGGTGACGTCCTCGGATTCAGTCGGCAGCGCCAGGACTGCTTCTCCGATCGTCTCCGTGTTGACGATGTCCGCCTGGAACGCATCTGCGGTCTCTTTCAGGCTGCTGCGAGCCTCTGACGCGGCTGACTCGTCGAACACCGGCTCTTTTACCCGCAGGGCTTTCCACAGCTCGTAGATGTCCAGCACTTGTCCGGTTTCCGGATCGATGACGTAGGCGACGAGGCGCAGCTTGTACTTGCCAGGTGGCAGCATCCTCGGCACCAGCGAACCGGTGACGTACGTGCCGTCAATGTTGGAGATGGTAAACGGCCCCGGTTCAAATGGTTCGAAGTCGTTGAAGCGGACAGCCATCGTACCGATGTACGTGTCGTCCAGGCTCCACGCCTCCAGTTCGATCAGGTTGACTCCGGTCGCCTGGAGCTCTGCCTCTACGGTAATGGTGTCATCCTTGCCATCCCCGTCGGGAGAGAGGATGGAGCTGGAGAGTTTCATGTCGGCCAGACCGAAGTGGGTGTCCTCCGGTTTTTCGCCGACGTGGACGACGAACGGCACATGCAGGTCCGGGTACCTCTCGTCCCTGCTCCTCAGCACCACTTCCCCTTCGTACACGCCTTCTTCGGCGTCTTTGTCGGGTGCGAGGCTGAGCGTAAACTTGGTCCGTTTCTTCGCTTTGGCGGAAATCGTATCGCTGGACAGCTTCACCTTGATGTCGCGGACGTCAGGAGTCTCTTTCGGATGCCATGGGTCGGTGGTGACGGCGTCGTGCATGATCACTTCGGCATCGTAGGTGACGTCCACTCTTGACGTGTTTTTCAGCTGCAGGGTCTTGGTGACCGGTGCGCTGCCCGGTTTCATCAGGCCAAAGCTGGTATTGGCGGTGTAATTGTTGATCGTTTCCGGCTCATAGTCTTCGTTGAGGATGGTCACCGGCTCCACGACTTGCAGCACGGCCGGGGTCTTCATTGCAGCCAGACCGTTAACGCGCCCGGCTCCCTGGGAGTAAACATCATACAGGGTGCCCTCCTCGTCGTAGAGGCGTTCCGCCGTATTGGCGAGCGCTGCTTTGACCTCAAACGGGGTCCACTCCGGATGGGCCTGCTTCAACAGCAGCGCCAGGCCGGCCACGTGCGGCGTCGCCATGCTGGTGCCGTTGAAGCGGGCGTACGCCTTGTCGTACTGGGCGCCTTCAATCAGCTTGCCCCAGGCGGGTACGCTGGAGAGGATGGAGACGCCAGGAGCGGTGACGTCCGGCTTGATGGCGTAGTTGTCGCCCATGACCGGACCGCGCGAACTGAATCCGGCCACCTTGTCGCCGGGATCGTTGGTGGTCGGGTAGTCGCCGGAGAAGGTAAACGTCAGGGTCTGGGCCTTTTCCGGATCGCTCAGCAGTTCCTTGGCCAGCGCTCGGCCTTCCACCCCTCTCATGTCAAAGGTGGGAATCCCCTCTATTTGATCGCCCAGGATGGTGTCGATGTAATCCCCGCGTTCCTGGGGCGGGAGATCCAGGTCGGCCAGTCCGTCGCCGTCCTTGTCGTTGCCGTTGAAGATGACGATGGCGGCTGCGCCGGCTTTCTTGGCGTTGAGAATCTTGTCCGTAAACGCAAGCGTGCCGCGGGAGACAAGCGCTACCTTGCCCTTTACGTCTACATTGGCAAAGTCCTGAGCGGAACCCAGGTTGGCGTACACGACCGGCAGCGGATCGGTGCCGATCAGATCACGGAAGTTGTTTTGATTAATCTGCCATGCCATCACGTGGAAGTTGTAGGTGTCGCCAAAAGACGACGTGGCAGAGGCGTCGTACAGCACGCTTGGCGGTGTCACTGCGCCTACCGTGATGGGCAGTTTGGCTCCGGCCGGCGAACCAGCCGTATAGTAGTAGCGGCCCGGCTCGTCTTGTGCCGAGTTGCCGTTGGCGATGACGGTGATCACGCCTGCCCGCATGGCGTTGTTCACCGCGATCGAATCGGGGGAGTCGGCGTTCTTTTCCATGGCGGCGCCGAGCGACAGGTTGATGACGTCCATGCCGTCTCTCACTGCTTTTTCGATGCCGTCGATTACCTGCGCGGAACTGCCGCCGTCACGGCCCAATACGCGGTACACGTAGAGGTCGGCTGCGTAGGCAACCCCTTTTACCTGTACGTCGGAATCCTTGTTTTTGGCCCGGCCGACGATGGTGCCGGCGACGTGCGTGCCGTGGGATGAGCCTTCGTACCCCGTTCCCCTGCGGTCGTCATCCGGGGAGATGGGCGCTTCCTCGTAGGGGTCCTTGTCGTTGTCGAACGAATCATAGCCGCCTTTGTAGGCATCCTTCAGGTCTGGATGCAGGTAGTCGACACCGGTGTCGATCACCCCGACCTTCAATCCTCTGCCGTCCAGCCCCTCTTTCCACATGTCGAGGACACCGATCTGCTTCAGCGGAGCGATGTCGTATTTGTACGAACCGTTATCGGCCGTTTCCACATCGGGGACGGAGTAGGTGGTGTTTTCATAGACAGCCTGGACCTGGGGCAGTTCTGCCAGTTTGGGAATCTCGTTGGCCGGCAGGGTCAGCTCCATGCCGTTGAATACGAGGGAAAACTGGCGCTCTACATCAAGGTCGATGTTCTTTTTTCGCGCTTCTTTCAGGAAAGAAGACTGTTCCCGTGCGACCCGGCTCTCCTGTGAACTGGTCGAGCGGGAGCCGCGGCGGTATTCCTGCGATACGGCCGCCGGTTCCGATTTGAACTGGACGATGACGCTCACCTTTTTGTCGGATTTCGTGTTGAGACGGGGAGAGATTTTGGCTGTCCGGGTCCCTTCGGTGACGACTGCGTTGGTGACGCTGTTCAGCTTGGACAGTTCCTGTCTGCTCAGCTTCTCTGAGGCGTACACGTTGTACGGCAGGGACGTGAGCAGCAGGACAGCTGCGAGAGAGAGCGAGGCAACGGTTTTGCTCGTTTTTTTCACACTTTCTCCTCCTACCAAAAAATAAAAATTCATAAAGTCGCTATTGGTTTTCGGTATTGTGGAAGAGATTTCCTTGTTAAAAAAATTCTTTTTTTTCGCCATATTTCGATAAAAATTTCCCTGTTTTTACAGGGGGACAGAGACAAAAAAAACATCCCCCTTCCGCGGGGAAAGGGGGACTCGCATCCAAGCGTCAAGGCATCAGCATGGCCGGCATCAATTCCTGGAACAAATCCTGGTGCTTCATCATGAGGGACTGCGCGGCCGTGCCCGCTTCCTGCTGGATGGACATGATTTCTTCGTCGGTCACTGTTGCGATGTTGACGGCATTTTCCGGGGTCATGGCCGGAATGTTGAGCGGTTTGCCAAACGCTTCCTTCACTTTTACGTTCAGGCTGATGCCCTTCGGCATGTCGGGCGCTGCCTTGTCGAAATTCAGCTTGATCGTGCCTTCGGAATCGCGTCCGCTGTCGGTTTTTGTCGTCGAGAAGCGGCCGGAGAGGGCAATGTCTTCCGGATGATCCTCGCTCTTCAGGTTCAGCGTGAAGTCGTAGGTGCCCGTCTCTTTTTTGTCCCGCTTGCTGATTTCGAACGTGGTGGACAGATCCAGTTTCGCTTCCCGTTCGACGTTTACCAGGACGCCGATGGTGCCGGTCGTTTTGTCGCTGTGCGTGGTGCCTTTGTAGCGGAACGTCATCTCGCCTTTTTCGCCGTGGTCGTCTACATACAGGGAGTAGCGGCGGTACTTGTCGGCTCCGTTAGCAAAGGCGACGCTTTGCCAGAGGTTTTGCTCTTCCTTGCCCTGTTTGCCGGTGATCATCAGCTTGCGGGAGAGGATTTCATCGTCGCTGTTGATGAGCATCACCATTTTGAGCTGGTCGTTCGTGCCAGTGGTCCTTTTCAAATCGGCCAACATGTCGTCAAACACCTTGACGTATTCTTTCTTGAACTCCTCTTTGGACAGTTCCTCCACGTCCTGATACCCGCTGTCTTTCAGCAGCGAGGCGACGTTGTGGTAGCGGCCATAGACCAGGTCGAACAGCTTGTCGTCGGATTTGGCCTTTTCCGCTATTTTCGTCATAAGTGCTTTTGCTTCCTCGTCGGTGAAGGTGACGGTCACCTCGCGGACGCTCGTCTGGTAGCCTTCCTCGGAGAAGGAGGCGTTCTTGTTCATCGTCACCTGGCTGTCTTTCAGGCTTTCCGCGTACAGGAGCGCATACGGCTTGATCACGTCGGCCACTTCATCGCGGGGGACTTTCACTGCCTCGTACAGGTCGCGGGGCGTGATCAGGCGCTTGGGCAGCTCTTCGCCAAATCGCTCCTTGATCGTGTCGCGGTCTTTCAGGTCCACGTAACCGTATTTGGGGTAAAAGTCCGGGAGCCGGAAGCCTATTTTGGTGTCATCGATGAAATAGTCCAGCGTAAGGAGCTTGCGGTCTTTCAGATGCACCTCCACACCGCCGGACTGCTGCCGCTTGGACTCGTCCACGTTGGACTGGATTACCAGTTTGGCGCTTTTCAAGAGGTCCAGGATTTTTTCGGCCTGCGGGTTGGGAGGAGTGCCGTCGACGGTGATTTGACTCAGTTCGGTCGTGGAGTGAACCGGTTTTTCCAGGTACGGCTTGATGTACTCTTCGTATTCGTTAAAAGATTGGGAAATATCGTCGGACAACTGGGCAAAGTTGTTTGCCTCCGCCTCCAGATAGACCGTTTTGGCGCTTTTGAACAAATCCAGCTTGGCGTACGCTGTGCCCAGTCCGCCCAGCACCGCGATCCCGGCCGCCCCGATCACGAGCAGAGTCTTCTTGAAGCGTTTGCGCGGCGGAATCACGTTTGTAGTGGTTTCCATAATGTTCCTCCTTGTATGGTTTCTCTTCACTATATGGGGCGCTGTGGATAGGATTTTTCCCCCGACACCGTATTGTACCACAAGCAAGTGGAAATAATGCCCATATTTTTGAAAAAATTTATTAATAAAAGGAAAATCATACAGGGAATATGAGGAGGAACAACCATGTTTCGGATTGGGCAGCTGGCGTACCTGCAGCGGGAAAACAGGACGTACTGCCGATTGGGCAGAATGATATAACGCATGGTTATCATGAAGGAGGGAGCGCCGTGGATATTCGGGTGCTGCAAACATTTGTCATGGCGGCTGCCACGGAGAATTTTCACCAGGCGGCTGAAGCGTTGTATATCGCCCAGCCGACAGTCAGTCAGCACATCCGGACGTTGGAGCGGGAATTGGGAATCAATCTGTTTGAGCGGGTGGGCAAACGCGTCCGGCTGACACCGGCCGGGAAGCGGTTTCTGCCGCATGCCAAAGCGCTTCTGGAACAATGGCACCACGGCCTGGAGGACCTTCTGGCGTGGCGGCAGGGGTACCGGGAGAAGCTGCAGATTGCGGTTTCTCCGATTATTGCCCGCACGCGGTTGTCCCATTTGATTCACCGCTATACCAAGCTGTATCCGGACGTGGACCTCTCCATTAAAATCGCTGACTCCGTGGAGATCGGTCCCATGGTGCAGAGCGGGCAGGCCGATCTCGGGCTGACGCGAATGGTCCCGGGCGAACTTACGCTGCATACATACAGGCTGTACGAAGATCCGGTCGTGTTTGCCGTTCCCCACAGCGGCGGAGATATGGAGGCCCCGCTGCCCGACTGGGAGCAGGAACTGCAAACCAAACGGCTGCTGACGCACAATCACCCCGGCTACTGGGACGATCTGCTGCTGTTGCTGAGGCAGCGCGGACTGTCGCTGAGGACGATGGCTGTTTCCCAGGTGGACATTACCAAGGCGTTTATTGAGGAAGGGTTGGGCGTCTCTTTTCTGCCCCGCTCGGCCATCAGCAGGGAGTTGTTTGAAAACCGTTTTATGGAACTGCCCACGCCGGGCCTGACCATTCCGAAGGTGGCGACCTACCTGGTGCTGCCGAAGAGAAAAGGGAAAGGAAGCGAACCGGTCCAGCGCTTTGTCGACATCCTGGCCGCCTTGTACCCACCGCTGCCAGAGGTGCACGGGGCGGGCCGGGCGTGAAGGGACAAATCAACGACCTGCCGGGGAGTGAAATTGATTACGGTTTTTAATTGGTATACCTGGATTATTCTATTTCCCTTATCGTTTTTGTATCGATATACTGATTACAAAGAGAATGGACACGAACAGACTGAAGAAGAAGGAGTGGTGTGGATGAGTCAACAGCATACATTAGCCATTGGGTTGGAAGGCATTGCGGTCGCTGAAACCGACCTCAGCCTGGTGGACGGCCTTAATGGCCTGCTCGTCTACCGCGGCCATTGGGCGCGCGACCTGGCGATCACCCATACGTTTGAGGAAGTGGCCCATCTGCTGTGGTACGGCCATCTGCCCAACGAACAGGAGTTGGCCGAGCTGAAGGGCAAACTGAAGGAAAACCGGGAACTGCCGGACCACGTCAAGCGCATTCTCGACCTGATCCCGGCCGAGGTGGACATGATGAGCGTGCTGCGCACCGGCGTATCCGCACTGGGCAGCGCCGATTACAGCTGGCCGCCGACGCTGGACCAGGTCATTTCCCTGACGGCGAAGATGCCGACAATCGTGGCGTACCGCTACGCCCGCCTCAACGGCCGCGAGCCGCAAGAACCCAATCCCGCTCTGGATCACACGGCCAACTACCTGTACATGCTGAAAGGACAGGAGCCCAACCCGGCTCATGTGCGCGCGCTGGACGCCTACCTGATTCTGACGCAGGAGCACGGCATGAACGCCTCCACGTTCTCGGGACGCGTTGTCAGCTCCACCCAGTCCGACCTGATTTCGTCGATCACGGCCGCCATCGGCGCGCTGAAAGGACCGCTGCACGGCGGCGCACCGTCCGAAGTGACCGAGATGATCGAAGCGATCGGCACCAAGGAAAACGCCGAACCGTGGATGCGCGCCAAGCTGGAAAAGGGAGAACGCCTGATGGGCTTCGGCCACCGCGTGTACAAGACCGTCGATCCGCGCGCGACCGCGCTGCGCGTCGTGGCGTCGCAGCTCTCTGGCGACGACCCGTGGTTTGACCTGGCGACGCACGTGGAACAGGTAGGGTTGAAGCTGCTGGAGGAATACAAGCCTGGCCGCAAGCTGAACACCAATGTGGAGTTTTTCGCCGCTGCAGTCATGCGGGCAGTGGGCCTGGACGATACCCTGTTCACGCCGACCTTTGCCGTCAGCCGTGTCGTCGGCTGGAGCGCTCACATCCTGGAGCAGGCCAAAAACAATCGAATCATTCGTCCGCAGTCGAATTACACCGGTCCGATGCCGAAATAACATCGGGCCCGGCTGTTGATACAGTTTGCGCTTTTGACGGGAGCAGCCCTGTGGGGGTCTGCTCCTTTCATTTTGGGCAGCCGCTCAATGTTTCGATTGATCGTTTTTGATCGGAAAATGATTGTTAATGATCGTTTGTGGTTGTTTGTGACGGAAAAGTGGGGTATAATGACGGTACGATTCAACATGTATTTTTCCCGTTCCGGAAAGGAGGGTGCAATTGCTAACGCCTGAACGTCATCACATCATCTTGTCCCTGCTCAAAGAAAAGGATGTTGTCCGCATCCACGAGCTGGTGGAAGCGACAGGGGCATCCGAGTCGACCATCCGGCGCGACCTGAGCGAATTGGAAGAACAGCGGCTGCTCAAGCGCGTTCACGGCGGGGCGTCTTCCTTGCAGAACAAGATTGAAGAGCCTACGGTTTTGGAAAAAGCGGTCAAACGCGAGAAGGAGAAAACGGCAATCGCCCGGTATGCTGCCAGTCTGGTGCAGGAACGGGACTCGATTTTCATCGATGCCGGCACGACCACGTACCAGATGCTGCCGTTCCTTCCCTACGACAACATCGTCGTGGTGACCAACAGTCCCGACATGGCCCTGCAGCTCAGCAAGCGGAACATCAAGACAATTTTAATTGGCGGTGAATTGAAAGCGGCAACATTGTCGCTGGTGGGGCGCGATGCCCTCAAAACCATCAGCCAGTACCGCTTCGACAAATGCTTCCTGGGCATGAACGGGGTCGACAAGCACCACGGCTTGACCACGCCGGACCCTGACGAAGCGTACGTGAAGCAGTTGGCCCTGCAATTTTCCGACGAGCGGTTCGTGCTGTGCGACTCCGACAAGTTCTCCCGCGTCACGTTTGCCAAAGTGGCCGACTTGCGCGAGGTGACGGTGATTACCGACGACGGCTTGTCGCAAGAAGAGCAGCAGGCGTACAGTCGATTAACAAATCTCAAAGTGGTGAAAGCATGATTTACACAGTAACCTTGAATCCTTCTATTGACTACCATGTATGGGTTCCTGCCTTGGACAAAGGGACCATACACGAGGCGCACAAAGAGTGGAAGGATGCGGGGGGAAAAGGCATCAACGTCTCCAAAGTCCTGCGGCTGTTGGGAGTGGACAGCACGGCCCTGGGATTTGTCGGCGGATTTACGGGCGCGTTTATCCGGCAGCAAGTCGAGCGGGCCGGCATTGCGCATCAGTTTCTTTCCATCGAGCAGGATTCTCGAATCAATATCAAGATCAAGGCCGACACCGAGACTGACATCAGCGGCGTCTCCCCGGAAATCCCGGCGGAAGCGCTTCAGCAGCTGTTTGCGCAGATCGACCGGTTGGGGCCGGACGACTACCTGGTGCTGGCGGGAAGCGTGCCGAAGAGCTTGCCGCTCGACATCTATCCGACGATCATGAAACGGCTTCAGGGCAAAGGTGTCCGCGTGTTTTTGGACGCGAAGGGAGAAGCGCTGAAAAGCGGATTGTCGGAACAACCGTTTTTGATCAAGCCCAACCATCACGAGTTGGGGGAACTGTTCGGGGTGGAGATCACCACGCACAACGAGGCGATCGCCTGCGGGCGAAAGGCGCTGGAACTGGGTGCGCAAAACGTGATTGTCTCCATGGCCGAGCAAGGTGCCGTATTCGTCAACCGTGAAGTGGCATTCGCCGCGCGGATTCCCAAGCGAAAACCGGTCAATTCGATCGGGGCGGGAGACTCCATGGTTGCCGGTTTCCTGTATGCGCATACAAAAGGGTGGCGTGCGGAAGAGGCGTTTCGCTTCGCTGTTGTGGCGGGGACCACGACCGCACTGTCGGAAGGGTTTTGTACGCATGAAACAATCCGCACGTATTTACCCGAGATCAGCGTGATCACAGTGGAATAAACACAGGGCAATAAAAAAAGGGGGGCAATACCATGCAGCATCACATTCGCATTGCCGATTTGCTGAAGGCCGACACGATTGTGCTTCACCTGGCAGCGAAGACAAAAGAGGAAGTGCTGGACGAACTGATCGCCACGCTGGATGAAGCCGGTCGTCTGCACAGTCGGGAAGAGATGAAACAGGCGATTCTGGCCCGCGAGGCACTGGGTTCGACCGGGATCGGGGACGGGATCGCCATCCCGCACGCCAAAACGGCAGCGGTCAAAACGCCCAGCATCGCTTTTGGATTGTCCAAAGAAGGGATCGATTTTGACTCGCTCGACAAGCAAAAAGCGCATCTGTTCTTCATGATCGCGGCGACGGAGGATGCCAACCAGGCGCATTTGGAGACGCTGGCGCTGCTCTCCCAGATGCTGATGGACGAATCGTTCCGGCAGCAGTTGATGCAGGCGGAAACCAAACAGCAGGTCGTGGACATCATCTGCCGGAAAGAGCAGGACATTCACGGTGAAAGTGAAAGCGTTTCCGACGCACAATCCGGCGGCGGAGTGAAAATTGTCGCCGTAACCGCGTGCCCAACCGGAATCGCCCACACCTACATGGCCGCCGATGCGTTGAAGAAGAAAGCCGACGAGCTGGGCATTTCCCTCAAGGTGGAGACAAACGGCTCCGGCGGCGTGAAAAACAGGCTGACGGAGGAAGACATCGCCGAAGCGGCAGCCGTCATTGTGGCCGCTGACAAACAGGTGGACATGGAGCGCTTTGCCGGCAAAGTGGTGATCGAGGTGCCGGTGGCGGAAGGCATTCGCAATGCGGAAACGCTGTTGAAACGCGCGGTGAACCGGGACGGGTACGTTTACAGCGGCGAAGCGAAGGTCGGTTACAAGGAAAAGATTGATCAGGCGAAGGCCGAAAACAAACAGAAGCAGCCCGCTGTGTACAAGCATCTGATGAACGGGGTATCCAACATGCTGCCGTTTGTCGTGGGCGGCGGCATTATCATCGCGCTTAGCTTCATGTTCGGGATTAAGGCATCCGATCCAAATGACCCGTCTTTCCACCCGCTGGCCAAGGCGCTGATGGATATCGGCGGTGGCACAGCCTTTGGCCTGATGATCCCCGTGCTGGCCGGGTTTATTGCCAAGAGCATTGCCGACCGCCCGGCTTTTGCGCCCGGCATGGTCGGCGGGATGCTGGCGGCTTCGTCCGGCGCCGGATTCCTGGGCGGGCTCATTGCCGGGTTTCTGGCTGGCTACACGGTAGCCGGATTGAAAAAGCTGTTTGCCGGACTGCCGCAGTCCCTGGAAGGCATCAAGCCGATGCTGCTCTACCCGCTGTTCGGGATTATGATTACCGGATTTGTTATGATGTACGTGGTGTCAGAGCCGGTAGCGGCCGCCAACGCGGCGCTGGGTGACTGGCTGAAAAACATGAACCAGGGCAACGCCGTACTCCTGGGCATGGTGCTTGGGGCCATGATGGCGTTCGATATGGGCGGTCCGGTGAACAAAGCGGCCTTTACGTTCGGGATCGCGATGATTGCCGAAGGAAACTACGCTCCTCACGCGGCGATCATGGCGGCAGGGATGACCCCGCCGTTGGGCCTGGCGCTGGCAACGCTGCTGTTCAAGAAGAAGTTTACGGATGAGGAACGGCAGGCAGGCAAAACCGCCTGGGTGCTGGGTGCGTCATTTATTACCGAAGGGGCCATTCCGTTTGCCGCGGCTGATCCGACGCGCGTCATTCCTTCGATCATGGTGGGCTCCGCAGTTGCGGGCGGTCTGTCGATGCTCTTTGGTTGTACGCTGCCTGCGCCGCACGGAGGGGTGTTTGTTCTGCCGGTCGTGGGCAACGCTGTCCTGTACCTGGTTTCGATTCTGGCCGGTACGGTCGTGACGGCACTGATGATCAATCTGCTCAAGCGAGCAGCAAAAGAAGGAACAGAGTAAACACAGAAAAAACAAGGAGTGGATGAAACATGCTGACCAAAACATTCGTCATTCAAAACCCGACAGGGATGCACGCACGTCCCGCTTCGCTGTTTGTGCAAAAGGCGACGTCGTTTAACTGCGAGATCAACCTCATCAAAGGCACGAAAAAAGTGAACGGCAAAAGCATTATGGGCGTGATGACCCTGGGCTTGGCCAAAGGCGACGAAATCACGCTGGAAGTAAGCGGCGAACAGGAACAGGCGGCCATGGAGGAACTGGGCAAAATCCTCGAAATGGTGCACGAATAGAAAACGCACATGGGACTCTCCGGATGGGGAGGGTTCCTCAGACCGCCTAAAAACTCCCTCTTCTGCAAGCGCAGAGAGGGAGTTTTGACACATTTGCGCATATATGCGCAGTAAAAGAAGCGGCCCGTAGCAGCGCGAAGCTCTTTTCTCCTCGTTTCTCCACAGACAGTTGTTGGCACCGGGCCAACGCAGCCTCTATCTCTTCACTAAATTGAAAAATCGAATAAAATCGTAATTTTTACAGAAAAGCGTGTAGATCTTGTACTTTGGGTACTTAGTCTACACGCTGAGCCAGATAGTACGCTGCTTGGATTATATATCACTTGTTATTCGATTTTTTCATTTTGTTCTTCTTCTCTGCTTTCTCTTTTGCTTCTTTGTTTAGTTTTTCAATATCTTTGTCCGTTACATTAAAGTGCTTCTTAAAGTTAGTCAATGTCCTATCTTCTGGATTATTCTCGTCCATCCACTGGTTAAACTTATCTTCCCCAACGTAGTCTATCAAAATTTGATCAATAAAATATTCAGGGTTATCATACTTAAAATCAATTTCGATGTGATCGCTATGTTCGCTTTCATCGGCCATTAATGATCTAAATTGATTTGGCCAGAAATATTTTGGATTTATTGTATCTGAGTAATCTGGGGTTGTATCATTCCCATTGTTTACATCAAAGTGCAAGTGATAACCTCTTCCATCCTCCTCTCCTGGTGCCCCTGTATTACCTGATTCAGCAATTTCTTCTCCCCTACTTACATAATCATATTTGCCAACATAGTAGTCGTTTAGATGAAGATATCGCGTAATGAGGTTATTTCCATTTGGATCCTTATCATTATGTTTGATTGTTACATACTTAGCTCGAGGAGATGTATATATTCCAACCCCGACAACTTGACCGTCAGCAACCGCATAAACTGGTTTAAGTTTCACTCCAATATCAATTCCCTTGTGTCTCCCATCGGAGCGGTTTTCACCGTATTCTCCGGTAATTGTGTAACTAGTAGTTGGCCATCTCCACCCCAGCGGTGCATATGGATTATCTGGATCATACATAGGGACTACATCCGCACTCTTAGAGAATGCAGCATTAGAAGCACCAAATGATAATAAAACAGCAAACAATCCTAATGTAACTCGTTTCACTTCTTGTCAACCCCTCTTCCAAAAATTATAATTTGTACCCTCATTCTACCATTTTGTTACAAAAATTATAATTTGGAATTTCTAGAATTTTCTTATATAATATCATGCTGCAGTTGAGGGGAGGGTGAAGCAGTTAGACTTAGAAGTTCGTAGTTTCAGTAATAGCTATGGCGTACAACTACAAATAATCAAAATATTTCCTGACTGCGGAAGGGGATAACAGTTAGTGTGTATAGGTATTAGGAATTCCCAGGGTATCTGTTGGGATACCCGGCTCCAGGGGAACAAATGAAAATCATGACGAAAGTATTGTGTATGGGTAGAGAAGGACCATTAAACAATAAGCGTAAACACAGGGGCTGCGAATGTAGTCATTACTATCTCCTTCCCACAAGTGACAATTCTTTCACCTTTCGATATTTAAACATTGCGCAAAATCAGGTGATTTACTAGTTTTAAAGCACTTAAGAAAATTTTATTGATAAATGGCAAAAAATTAGGTAGGAAAATATGTTTTTAAAAGAGCCGATCAATAGTTATCTCATTTATTACCGGAATTTAGAGGGTATCTATGAATAAAATGAAAAATGTGTGACTGAAGCAAGCGCCGGTGTAAAGGAGAATCAGCGCTCTGCTGGGTAGAAACCTAACAGCTCGTATGTAGAGGGGCACAGTACTTTTGGGACTGTTCTGGAACTGCTGAAGGCTTATCAAAAAGCATTCAGCTCCGAATGTCAAACAGTGAAGGACATCGGTGTATCTCGTTTAAAAATCAGCTACGTTGGCAGATCGCGAGGAAGTATAAAGCGCTGAAAGTTTGTTCATCTTGGAGGCTTTCCAAACAGTCGAATGTGACATAGTCAGTTGGCTTATGGCAGTCTGTACCATGCCTGGAAAATTGGTTCCCCCCAGGCATGCAAAGATGTTGAAAAATAATCCATTTCATTAATATAATTGGGAATATCCCACCAGATGGATATATCTCATTGAGAGGAGAAGGTGATGTCATTGCGTAGAATGTATCGCACGCTTTTTTGTGTGGGGCTTCTTTGTTCAATGGTGTTAATCGGGTGTTCGACAAGTTCTGAAACAGCAGACGGCAGCCTCGTTCATTCTGAAAAATCTGACACTGTAAAGAAGCTGGATTCTGAAACAGTGGCGGGCCATTCAACGAATCCTGTTACATCTGACGTGTTAGAGAAGGCGAAAAATGGACAATTACATGGTGTGTCAATTGGACTCGGAGCAACGAAAAAGGAAGTAATCGAGAAGTTGGGAAAACCGGCTCGTACTGGAAATGATGAATTTGGGTTTGCCATGTATTACGATGGTTTTAGTCTGGGATTTGAGGATTATGCCAATTCCATTGATGAGCTCAGCGAGAATAGCAAAGTTATCGTTATATTTGCTGACCCCAAAATCGTGAATCTTACCGGCAAACCTTTTGATATTAAGGAAAAGCTGGGAACCCCTTCTCGTGAGGTGCTGAATGATTCGGGTGATGACACATTCATTCTGGAGTATGCAGGAAATGACCATTTGCTAAAAGTCGTTTTTGATACCAATCCGGTCAAATATATAACGCTTCAGGAAAAATAAACAGACTGTACGACTGTCTTGCTCAGCGTGCAGACAAGGTCCGTGGCGCATGGGTGATAGTGTCCGCTCGCGCTCGTGACGACCAGCAAACTGGAACTCTCCCGTATAGGGAGAGTTCCTTGCTTTTTTGGGGATGTTGTTGGGCAAAAGGTGCTCGTTTGGCGTCCAGGGGGGCAAAGTGTAGCAAAGTGCAGCCAGACGTTGCAAAATGAGGCGGTCTTTTGCGAAGATGAAAAAAAGGGAAGGAGTGGTAATCATGGCTCTCTTGTCTGCCCCTTTTCAATGGAAAGGGCTCGCATTGAAAAACCGGGTGGTTATGCCGCCCATGTGTCAATACTCGGTTGAGGCCAAGGATGGGAAACCAAACGACTGGCACTTCGTCCACTACGTCTCGCGTGCTGTCGGTGGAGCTGGCTTGATCATCATGGAGATGACCGACGTCGAACCGGACGGCCGCATCTCCGACTACGACCTGGGATTGTGGTCGGATGAACAGATCCCGGCGTTTGCTCGGATCGTGTCGAAGGTGCACGAGTACGGAGCGAAAATCGGTGTGCAGATCGCGCATGCCGGTCGCAAGGCGGAGGATGCCGAGGTGCCGGTCGCGCCGTCTGCGATCGCCTTCAGCGAAAAATACAAGACGCCCCGCGCTCTCACCACGGAAGAAGTGCAGGCGATGGTCGTCAAGTTCCGGGAAGCGGCCAGACGGGCGGTCGAAGCCGGTATGGACACCATCGAAATCCACGGCGCCCACGGCTATTTGATTCACCAGTTCCACTCGCCGCTCACCAACAAGCGTGACGACCAATACGGCAAGGACCTCGCGCGGTTTGGCGTGGAGGTGATCAAAGCAGTCAAGAGCGTAATGCCGGAGGATATGCCGCTGATCATGCGGATCTCTGCGGTGGAATACGTGGAAGGCGGCTACGACCTGGAGTACAGCACGGAATTGTGCCGCCGCTACAAGGAAGCGGGCGTTGACATCTTCCACATCTCCAGCGGAGGCGAAGGTCCGATTGGTTCAGGGGGACGGCCTGGCATCCACCCCGGTTATCAGGTGCCGATGGCTCGGGCGATCAAGCAAGCGCTGGATGTGCCGGTGATCGCCGTGGGCAATCTGGACAATCCTCATTTGGCCGAGGCGACACTGGGCAACGGCGACGCCGACCTGGTGGCGGTGGGCCGGGGTATGCTGCGCGACCCGTACTGGGCGCTGCACGCGATCCGTACCGTCTCCGGCGAGGTTGTTCCGCCCAAACAGTACGAACGTGCTTTTTAAACGGGCAGTTCTGCCGGGCGGGAAATGGTAATGGACAGATGACAAGCGCGGTTTCGCGGCCGTGATAAGATGGAAGCGGTTGACAACCGAGAAGTTGGCACCGTATAATTATCAAAAGTCGATATGTTTAATCGGAATTTAACGGCCGCGGTAAAACCGACTAGACCACTAGAGGTTTTTCCCCAAAGGGAGAAATCTCTTTTTTTTCAGCCGGGCTTATACCGGTTAGCATCAGTAGAAGGGAGGAAAACAATGTCTGCAGTGCTGGTCATCGGAGGAGACCGCTTGGGGAATATTACCGAGCTGCTTCACGGCAGGGGATACCGGCAGATTTATCACGTAACGGGTCGAAAACACTCCCAATACAAGGTACATATTCCCGTCGACACCAAACTGATTGTCGTGTTTACCGACTTTGTGAATCACAATCTGTCGTGGCACGTAAAACATCAGGCAAAGGCGAAAAACGTCCCCATCCTGTTTTGCAAGCGCTCGTGTTCGTCCATCGGAAAGCGGCTGTAGCCTTTATGTTCACCTAATTCCGACTTGACACATAAGATTAATAAGAATTATGCTTTCTTCAAACCACTCCCGCTTCCGGCAAATCAACCGTGCCCTGCATCGCTGGAGTGACAGGCAGCGGTTGAACGGACCGGGAAGGAAAAACGGCTGGACAGGAGTGAATCACATGGCGAACCGGAATCGCGAAGAGCTCGCCGATTTTCGCATCGAGATGATCCTGCGCGCACTGGAAGGTCTGGAGTACGGTACCCTGCACATCGTCGTGCACGAGTCGCAAATTACGCAAATCGAACGAACCGAAAAGACGCGTTTTCCCCTGGAACGCGCAGCCGCCCTCAAATCCAGCACGAGGCAGGCAGGGCGGGGCAGTTAGACGTCAGGATGACGCATGGGTGAGCGAATCTTCATGGGGCACGGGACAGAAACCCGTGTCTTTTTTCATTATTCTTGGTGTACATAGAGGATTTGCGCTGTTTTGACAGGGGGCTCACTCCGATTTATAATGTTTTGGAAATTTATTCATTTTGTTCAAGTCGACCAAACACCTGAGGTGACAAGATTGAAGCACATGGTGCTGCTTTTTCTCTTCATGTGCCTGTTAGCTGCAGGTTGTTCCCCTGCCCAGACGTACGGAGACGATACCTCTGCCGCATCCACAAACGCAGAACAAGAAACGACCATCCCCCTTTCATTTGAAGAAGTAAAGGTGGAACAACAGGTGACGTTACTGGATAGGGGGAAAATCAAGCAGGTCGTAAAGGAGGAACAGCTTGATACCGTCAAACTGTTTTCGTTCTTGAAGGTTGATGAGGATGATCCACTCCGTTTGATTGGAGGCATTCAAATTGGAGATGACTTGTATGAATTTGGAGATGTAGGTGCATTACATTATGTTGACAGGCTGGATATTCAGACATCGTCCCTGTTCCATAAATCTGTAATTAAAGTGGAAGGGTTATGCGGAGCAAACTGTCCGTTCCGCTATTATATAACCATCGAGGAAGAGAAGCCGTCCATTTTTCTGGTTTTATCTGAACCTGTTGCAGATATAGCAGATCTGGATGAGGATGGCGTGGAGGAAATTGTAACATCCTACGGGAGCCCTGATGTGTTTCATACCCGGATTTACACATGGAGGGACAATCGGATTGTCAGTGCAGATGTAAACAAGCTGACAAAGGCATGGAGTGTCTTGTATACTCGTCCATTCTTTCACGTTCAAGAACAGTCAGGGATTGATTCCGCAAGAAAAACATACAGATATACCGCAAAGGGATTGGCGTTGGTTACAGAAAAATAGGCGCACACCCAACCTTTTTCGCTTGTTTTGGCTAAAAACAACCGAAATGTTTCAGGAAAAATAGAAAAGCACGGCAAAATGCCGTGCCAGACTGAAGACAAACGGTTCATTGAGTTAGCGTCCACAAAAAATGATTTCCAGGCCGAAAGGCCTGCCCATTCATCAACCGAAGCGGAAGACAATGGGCATCGCATGGAGGGATGGGCCAAGCGAGCTCCTTTGACGACCGACTCAGCGGAAAAACGCTAGACGCGGGAATCAACAGGGGACACAAGTCTCACTTCCTCGAAATACCCAGATGTTTGTCCCCTGCCCGCGTCTCGTTTTGGAGCGGACATCATTCGCTTCTGTGCTGGGCGTCAAGCGAGCGAGC
>Ga0207865_101238_pt1 | contig 20228 bp, 20 predicted proteins | sample HigsolmetaAR204D_FD_184836 | JGI IMG/M metagenome (GOLD analysis project Ga0207865, IMG submission 184836) | Ionic liquid and high solid enriched microbial communities from the Joint BioEnergy Institute, USA - AR20-4-D (SPAdes) (version 2) ...
AGATTGACAGAGATGGAGAAATGAAACGTTCGATTGCAGGGAGAATCAGCAAGTCTAGACCCTTAATTCGTCGAAGTGGGTCAAATTTAAACCGGCGAAGTGGGTCAATTTAAATCCGGCCTTGACACATAGCCGCCGCCTTGTGCTTTCTTGCGTCTTCCTCTGGCTAGCTTCATGGCGATTTCTAGCCGTTGGTATTGGTCTAACAATTCCATCAGACCATTGATGAGGAAATCGCTAGGGTCTTTCTTGTGTATGCTGTATGTCGGTTGTTCAATACTGCGGATATCAACGCCGTATTTTTTGAACTCCCGATGAATCAGAACTTTCACAATGTCAGATCGCCATAAACGGCTTGTATTAAGGACAACAACGTAATTGACGGATTGGGTAGAGAGGAAGGCTAGCATATCCTGAAAGCCCTCCCTGTCCACTTCTAAAGCGTCCTCGTCAACTTTCGCCCCTGATATACCTTCATCTTGGAACACATGAAGTAGATTCCACCCTTGTTTCTGGCAATACGCTTGAATTTCGTCCAGTTGGTACGAAAGGCTGTATCCCTCCTTGGCTTGTCCTTGTGTCGAGACACGGATATAGCCGATGACATTCATTGAGAATCCCCCTCCGTTACGTTAATTGAAATTAATGTAACGCTACTACGATACAATCAACTTAATTATATATCGCTACACCGATACATACAATGACTGTATCGGAATAAAGTGATATAGTTAGTCAGTAGTATGTTTTCGTGGGGGATTATCACATGCCAATAAGAGTTCGGTTAAAGGAGATATTAGAGGCTAGAGGGATGTCACAGCGTGAATTGGCACGTTTGACAGGTCTCCGTCCGAATACGATAAATCATCTCTGCTCTAATACCGCCACCAGTGTTTACTTTGAAACACTGGAAGTTATATGCAAGACCCTGAACATCGAGATACAGGAATTACTTGAACTTGAATAAGACCATTAGCTTGCACGTCCTCGGTTAACCGTCCCACAAAGGATGGTACAGGGAACAGTTATCATTTCTTCCCAGTTCTGTTGAACCAACAGATTCAAACTCACATGCTGTTGGCTATCCAGTGCCTTCTTGAGTTCCCTCTTATGATAACCGCTGAAATCTTGTAGGGTCATGAGGTGATGTTGGACAGCTAAAAGCATTGCCCTTCTGATGGGCTTAATGGACTCGGTGTCCGTGAGAATCTTGCAACTATAAAGCCCGTCAAACTCTGGCGGATACTGTATCAGATTGGGCAGGATGATTTTTTCCTCTGGGCAGTAAACAATTTCCATACGAGTCAGTTCATGTCCAATGTCGATTCCTTTTTTCTGAAGCCGCTCCGCCCGTTTATCATAGACACGGCAGTAGCCATGTTGTTGCCGTTGTGACTTTTTCCCATAGTAGCGAGTTCCTTCATAAAGGTTCATTCGCCTGCCTGTTAAGGAAGAAGTGAACACGTTGGTCATGGGATAAGGAATGTCAAATGCAATGTCAGAACGAACGAACCAGATTGAACTTGAATTGTTCTGCAACGGCAGTAACCAATTACTAAAACGGTTAAGGTGAAGCGGATTGGTCTCTATCCGTAATGTGTGTTTCAATGACCGCCCCTCGCTTTGTTGATAGGAGATGTGCAAATACGTGTCTGCTGACTCCTTGATGTGCAAGTGATATTTGAAGCCCCAAGGTTTGATGTATTCCTTGATACCGTAGTAGTCGCACAGACGCCGCTTGAACGGATTGAAGAAATTCCAGTAAACGTCCTTGTATTCAATTACAATTCTGTCGATTGACACGGTGATGTTGCTCATGTGCCTTCCCCCTGCAAATTTTTAACAGATTCGTTTCTCAATTAGAGTGGGGAGTAGGTGGCTAGCCTTTCACACATGACCTTCCCAATTGATATATGTAAACTGGCACGTTACCAGGTAGTGCTCTCACCGTATCTATCGCAGTAGGGTGGGGGGATAGTTGCGATAAATTATGAGGTAGCTTCTGCATATTCTTGAAAAACTCCTTACACTATTTAAAGTCGGGGTATCTTGTTGGATAGTTGCGAAACGTGGGGTTATTATTCAACATAGAGCATTAGATTGAGTAAAAACGGGAGAAAACGAAGGTATACTTTTAGGGAAGGTTAATGGAGGTAACTGGTAATATTGAGCGTTTGTTGAAGGGGTAAGAAATCCTAAATAGGTTAACTTTTCAAGACGTTACGTACGTACAACTGTTTGACGGTTACTATTCACGGATATTATGAGGTTCATAGGGGAGAAGTCAAAGGGAAGCAATTCATTCGTCACCCACCCCCCTCTATGATTACATAGTTACACGTATCGTCAATTGGGCGTTAACAACGGCGCGGCTTCCAAAAACCTGGAGAAGCTCTCCTCGGGCCTCAAGATAAACCGTGCAGGCGATGACGCAGCAGGTCTTGCGATCTCCGAAAAAATGCGCGGCCAGATCCGCGGTCTCGAAATGGCTTCCAAAAACGCACAGGACTCCATTTCTCTGATCCAAACCGCTGAGGGTGCTTTGAACGAAACCCACAGCATCCTGCAGCGTATGCGCGAACTGGCTGTTCAAGCGTCGAACGACACGAACACCGATGCAGACCGCGCCGAGCTTCAAAAAGAAATCGAGCAGCTGACTCAAGAGATCGACCGTATTGCTACAACGACGGAGTTCAACACCAAAACACTGCTCACTGGCGACTATGGAACCAAAGCAGTTTCTAGCGCTCCGACGAACGTTTCGGTTAAATCCTCTACTGCAGAAACGATTTCAGAAGGAACTTTTGATATCGTTGTGACCAATGCCGCAGTTCAGGGTACAGAGGTAGGAAATGCCGACCTTTCTGGCGGCGTTACTATCACTAAGGACACGAACGATACGATCATCATCAACGGCACGACGATCAAATTTGAAGCAGGTTCTTATACTGCTGACCAGATAGTCAACAAGCTGAACGAGTATTCCAGCAAAACAGGCGTTACTGCATCCCACGACGGTACTAACCTGACGCTGACCAACAATAAATACGGAGTTCAAACGAACAGCATTTCCGGTAATGCGGCCGCTACTTTGGTTGGCACTGCTACGACCACTGCAGGCGAAGACGCAGCAATTACCGTTGACGGACAAGCGGTAACGGTATCCGTTGACGCTAATGATGGCCGCGTGCTGACGGTTACGAGCGGTGCGCTTAAAGGTATCGTCTTGAATGCAAAAGGTGCCGATAACTCGACTGCCGAGCTGACGGTTAATAAAGACGAGCTTGTCATGCAGATTGGCGCTAACGAAGGACAGACCCTGGACATCACGATCCAAGACATGCGTGCGGCATCCCTGGGTGTGGATGCGATTGACGTTTCGACGGCATCTTCGGCTACTAGCGCAATTACGACCATTGACAAGGCGCTGTCTTCGGTATCTTCGGAACGCGCCAAGCTTGGTGCTTACCAAAACCGTCTGGAGCACACCATCAACAACCTGGGTACTTCCGCAGAGAACCTGACTGCGTCCGAGTCCCGGATCCGTGACGTTGATATGGCGAAAGAAATGATGGAGTTCACGAAGAACAACATCCTTTCCCAAGCGGCTCAAGCGATGCTCGCTCAAGCCAATCAGCAACCGCAGGGCGTACTGCAGCTGCTTCGTTAATCAACATAGACAAAAAGGCATCTCCAATTTTGGGGATGTCTTTTTTGTCTAATTTTTCGCGTTATCATTGTCAAACGGTGATTCGTCAAAAAACGCTCAAAAACGCTAACACTTATTGTTCCTCCAACCGATATTAGACATATAACCATGTCGGATGGAGGGATTGGCATGAATACCAATGGACCCATTGCCAGCGGTGTAGGAGGGGACTGGCCGCAAACAGTTGAGCCAGGCGTGAAAAGTAAGGAAGCGAAAGAATATCCGTCTGTCACGATGATTCCTCCCACCATTAATAACGAGCATCAATTGCGGCGGGCGGAATTTCAGGGAGAACACTTTTCGATCAGTGACGAGCAGCTTGTGAAGGCCATCGAGCGAGCCATTAAAGCAATCCAGGGGCCGTATACTTCCTTGGAGTTTTCGGTCCATGAGAAGACCAAACAAATCATGGTGAAAGTGCTGGATAAGGAATCCGGTGATGTGATCAGGGAAATTCCCCCGGAAAAAAATCTCGATTTGGTAGCTAAAATCTGGGAGATGGCGGGAATTCTTGTCGATGAGCGTCGGTGATATAGAGCTGCTCCGCAAATGAAAAAGATATGGTTGGAGGTGCCTTATGGTACAACGAGTTTCAGGATTGGTGTCGGGGATCGATACAGATGCCCTTATCCAAAAAATGGTTCAGGCAGCCAAAGCCCCTGTGGACAAAATATGGCAGCAGCGGAAGACAGTCGAGTGGCAGCGGCAAGCATTGCTGGACATGAATACGAAGCTGTACGATTTTCGTAACAATAAGGTGTTTAATTTTAAACTCGAAAGCAATTTAGGGGCCAAAAAAGTCGAACTGCGCGGATACGCCGATGCGGTGAGCGCAAGAGCCAAGGGCGACGCGGTTCCGGGGACGATGAGCATTAAGGTGAAGAGCTTGGCTAAGGCGGCCAGCATTCAGAGCGATACGGTGATGACGGTCAAGCCGGGAGACAAGATCAATGTCACCGAGGAGATTACCATTAACGGTTACAAGGTTCAAGTTAACGCAGAGGACACGTTGAAGGATGTTTTGGCGAAAATCACTAAAGAAACGAATGTGACGGCTTTCTATGATGAAGTAGCACAAAAAGTGGCGCTTACCTCCAAGGAAACCGGCAAAGTTAACGGGAACCCGGATGGCAGCGGTAAACGAACGGGCGACACCATCACGTTCTCCGGCACTCTGTTTGCAGATGTTCTCAAGATCGAAGCGGGAAAGCAGGAGCAAAAAGCAGAGGATGCCCAACTGGAGATCAACGGAGTGGAGACGACCCGCACAAGCAATACATTTACCGTGAACGGCATCGAAGTGACTTTGAATCAAGTAAGTCCCAAAACCGCTGATAATAATGATTACATTGCTACAACGCTTACGACCAAAACGGATACGGATAAAATTGTCGAATCGATCAAAGCGTTCATCAATGACTACAATGAGATGCTGAAAACGCTCCAGGATAAAGTGAGCGAGAAGCGATTCCGGAATTTCCCGCCGCTCACAGAAGAGCAGAGAAAGGAAATGTCCGACAAAGAAATCGAGCTGTGGGAAGAGAAAGCCAAGAGCGGACTGCTCAAGAACGATACGATGTTATCTCAGTTAATATCGGACATGCGTCTTGCCATGATCTCCCCGGTCGATAACGGCTCCAAATACAATACGATTAGCGCCATCGGCATTGAAACGGGGGAATATACCGAGAACGGCAAGCTCTACCTTAAAGATGAAGCAAAGCTTAGAAAAGCGATCGAGGAAGACCCTCAAGCCATCGTAGATTTGTTCACAGCCAACGGAAACGGCGATGACGATGATTCCGATGTAGGGATTGGCGAACGGTTGTACGCTTCTTTGGAGCAGACGATGAAAAGCATCACCCAAAAAGTAGGTACGGTCGCCACGCTGCATGACGATAGCTTGATGGGCAAACAAATGAGAAGCCTTGCCGAGCGCATCGATGCCGGCAACCGCCGCGTCCAGCAGCTTGAACAGCGCTACTATCGCCAATTTACAGCGATGGAGCAAGCAATCCAGCGTTTGAACGCGCAATCGGCACAGCTGTTAAGCGCATTTGGCGGCAATGGCCAATAATCGATGGACGGATTCCAGGGGAGGATGACGATGATTACGAGCCAACAGCGAAACAAGTACTTGGAAACAATGGTCCAGACGGCAACTCCGGCCCAGCTGCTGATCATGCTTTATGACGGAGCGATCCGTTTTTGCCGGCAAGGAATTGAAGCGATCAAGCAGAAAAATTATGAAGAAGCCAACAAGAGCTTGACCCGCGTTCAGGAAATCATCAGCGAATTCGTGATCACATTGGATAAAAATTCGGCCATAGCCGAAAATTTGCTGCGCCTGTACGAGTACTTTAACTTCCGCTTAATCGAGGCGAACGTCCAGAAGAAGGCGGAGTCTGCCGAGGAAGTGCTCGGTTATTTGCTGCAATTGAAGGAAACGTGGATTCAGGCGGCGCGGACAGGCAGTGAATCGCATGCAAAGCTTGGATAAGATCGCTCGCGAACTCGGAGCGTTGACGGAGAGCTTCGTCGCGAGGCTCCCGGAAGCAACGGCCGAAGACGTCGAAGCGTTCATTGCGGACAGGCAGCAGTGGGTCGAGGCATGGGTGCAGCATCCGGCGACAACCGAAGAACGCCGGCCTTATCGCTTATCGATGGAGCGCATTTTACAATACGACCGCATCATTCAGGCCAGGTGCGAGGAATTGCGGCAGGAAGCCCAAAGCGGAATGAATAAGGTGGCGGCCAGCCGTATTCAACGGAACGGATATGAAATGAGCTATGCCATGGACAGCGCCTTTGTGGACAAACGCAAATGATCCAAGTCCCCTTCTGCGAGGGGGCTTTTTCTTTACCCGTGAACGAGAGAACTCGCCCTAAACGGTTATCCACTTCCCTTGTGGACAATGTGGATAACTTTGTTGATAACTTTGAGGAAATTGTCGAAAAAACCCGATGTAACAAGGACAAGCCGTTGTGCATATTATTTTAAACGATTGTTAATAATCGAATTTTCGAAATATTTTGCGAACAACGCTGACTTTCGTTGACATTGGGTTAGGCTGAGTGGTATAGTCAAAATGTGGGGGGCAAGACTCACAGTTACTTGATAACGAAGGGAATGTATTTTGCATGCAAGGTAAAGTAAAATGGTTCAATGCTGAAAAAGGGTATGGCTTTATCGAGCGCGAAGACGGCGGCGACGTATTCGTACATTTCTCCGCGATCCAGGCTGAAGGCTTCAAGACGCTGGAAGAAGGCCAAGCGGTAGAATTCGATATCGTGGAAGGCGCTCGCGGTCCGCAAGCAGCAAACGTAACGAAGCTCTAATCGTCCGGCTGTCTGCAGCCTTGGAAGAATAGATGGTTATCGTTCGGTTCCATGAATCAGCAAACGACGACACCCTGGGAGCATGCTCCGGGGTGTCTTTTTATTGGCAGGACAAGGCGGCCGATCTCTTCTATAGATGTGTAAAAAATGTGTAAAAATTTTTGAATTTTCCGTCAATTGTTTGAAGGATTCTTTAAGGGGCATCCCGAATATAGTATAATGTAGTCAAGAAGGGAGGAGTACTGAATGAAATTCAACATTAGAGGACAGAACATCCAACTGACTGCAGCTCTGAAAGATTATGCGGAGAAAAAATTAGGCAGGCTGGAAAGGTACTTTGAGGCTCCCCTTACTTCCGAAGTGTATGTCACCTTGAGCGTCATTAAGGGCATGCAAACCGTCGAGGTCACGATCCCGATGCAGGGCCTGATGCTGAGGGCCGAAGAAAGACATACCGACATGTACGCATCCATCGATCTGGTCGTCGATAAGCTGGAACGCCAAATCCGCAAGCATAAGACGCGCGCCAACCGCAAGCTTCGTCAGAAGGGCGGGCTGAAGGACCTGTTCCGGATGGACAACGGGGCCGCCGCGGCATTGGAGCAGGAGGAGGATTTCGAGCTCGTACGGACGAAGAGCTTCGATCTGAAGCCGATGGACGTGGAGGAAGCGATTCTGCAGATGAATATGATCGGACATAATTTCTTCGTATTCGCCAATTCAGATACCTCCCAAGTGAACGTCGTTTACAAGCGCAATGACGGAAAATACGGCTTGATCGAGCCGACTTCCTAAAGCCCTGCAGAATGTCTTATTAATATGGTACAAAAGCGAGAGCTTGCCTGTCCGGCAAGCTCTTTTTTGGCATGTCAGGGAAATGCAGTCGTTTGTTGCGGTCATTGTCGCAAACTGTTACAATTTAGGCTAAGGTATTTCGTTCGAACAGGTAGAAAGGGGATTAGCGGGTATGCTAGGTCTCGTTAAAAAGATTTTTGGCGATTCGAATGAGCGTGAGCTTAAGCGCATGTGGAAAGCGGTAGAACATATTAATTCGCTTGAGCCGGACATCGAGAAATTGTCCGATCAAGCGCTTCGTCATAAAACGGTCGAGTTCCGCGAACGTCTCGAGAAAGGCGAGGATCTGGACGACCTGCTTCCGGAAGCATTCGCCGTTGTGCGGGAAGCGAGCAAGCGCGTGCTGGGCAAACGCCATTATGACGTCCAGCTGATCGGCGGCATGGTACTGCACGAAGGCCGGATCGCGGAGATGCGCACAGGGGAAGGGAAGACGCTGGTCGGCACGCTTCCGGTTTATTTGAACGCGCTGGCGGGCAAGGGCGTGCACGTAGTCACGGTCAACGATTACTTGGCGCAGCGCGATAGCGCGGAGATGGGCAAAATATACGAGTTTCTCGGCATGACCGTCGGCGTCAACCTGGCGCAAATGTCGCACGAAGCGAAGCAGGAAGCCTACCGCGCCGACATTACGTACGGAACGAACAATGAATTCGGCTTTGACTATTTGCGCGACAATATGGTCGTGTATAAAGAGCAAATGGTGCAGCGTCCGCTACATTTTGCCGTAATCGACGAGGTGGACTCCATCTTGATCGACGAAGCGAGGACGCCGCTTATTATTTCCGGACAAGCCACCAAATCGACCGAGCTGTATAAGGTTGCGGATCATTTTGTGAGCCGTCTGAAGGAAGAAGAGGATTACACCATCGACGTGAAGATGCGGTCGGTGGCGCTGACCGAAGCCGGCGTCGCGAAGGCGGAAGCCGCATTCCATATCGAGAACCTGTTCGATCACGAGAACGTGACGCTGAACCACCATATTCAGCAGGCGCTGAAGGCGCACGCCATTATGAAGCGGGATGTGGACTACGTCGTGCAGGACGGCGAAATTCTCATCGTCGACGAATTCACGGGACGGCTGATGGTCGGCCGCCGCTACAGCGAAGGACTGCATCAGGCGATCGAAGCGAAGGAAAAGCTGCAGGTGCAGAACGAATCGATGACGCTGGCAACGATTACGCTGCAGAACTACTTCCGGATGTACCGCAAACTGGCCGGCATGACCGGCACAGCCAAGACGGAAGAGGAGGAGTTCAAGAAAATCTACGGCCTGGACGTCATCGTCGTTCCGACGAACAAACCGATGATCCGGCAAGATTTGCCCGATGTCGTATACAAATCGATCGGCAGCAAATTCCGCGCGGTCGTAAACGAGATCGTCGAGCGGCATAAGAAGGGTCAGCCGGTGCTCGTCGGTACGGTATCGATCGAGAACTCCGAACGCCTGTCCGATATGCTGAAGAAGAAAGGCATTCCGCACAAGGTATTGAACGCGAAGTATCACGCCGAAGAAGCGGAGATTATATCCCGCGCGGGGCAGCGCGGAGCGGTGACGATCGCGACCAACATGGCCGGACGCGGTACGGACATTATGCTGGGCGAAGGGGTCGCGGAACTCGGCGGGCTGCATATTATAGGTACGGAGCGGCATGAGAGCCGCCGGATCGATAACCAGCTGCGCGGCCGTGCCGGCCGGCAAGGGGACCCGGGCTCGTCGCAATTCTATCTTTCCCTTGAGGACGAATTGATGCGCCGTTTCGGGGCCGAGAACATCATGGGCATGATGGACCGTCTCGGCTTCGAAGAGGATCAGGAGATCGAGAGCAAGCTCATTACCAAAGCGATCGAATCGGCCCAGAAGCGGGTGGAAGGCAACAACTTTGACGTGCGGAAGATCGTCCTGCAGTACGACGACGTGATGAACCAGCAGCGGGAGATCATTTACAAGCAGCGCAAAGAGGTTATCGAGTCGGAGAACATCCGCGATATCGTGCTTGGCATGATTTTGCCGGTTGTGGAACGGATTGTGACGGCTCACTGTCCGGACGATCTCGTACCGGAAGAATGGGATTTGCAGGCGATCGTCGATTACGCCAACCGCACGTTCCTGCGCGACGGCCAATTGACTGTCGAAGAGATCGAGCGCAAGGAAAAGGACGAGATCATCAATTATCTCCAGGATCTGGTCCGGAACCTGTACGAAGAGCGCGAGAAGCAGATTGGCGAGCCGTTCATGCGGGAATTCGAGAAGGTCGTGCTGCTGCGGGCCGTCGATTCCAAATGGATGGATCATATCGATGCGATGGATCAGCTTCGCCAAGGCATTCACCTTCGCGCATACGGCGGTACCGATCCGCTTCGCGAATATCAGTTCGAGGGCTATGAGATGTTCCAGGAGATGGTTCAGAGCATCCAGGAAGAAGTGGCCACTTATGTCATGAGGGCGCATGTGGAAACCAATCTCGTTCGCGAATCGGTAACGGATAATCAGGCGATTACCACCAACGGCGAACCGGCGCCGAAGCGGCCGGTGCAAGCCAAGGAGCAGATCGGCCGCAACGATCTGTGCCCGTGCGGCAGCGGCAAGAAGTATAAGCTATGCCACGGCGGTCAAGGGTAATAATTGTTCAATCTGAAAATATATCGACGAGGTGTATAAGACATGTTGGATCCAGAAGTAAAGCGCGATTTGCAAGAAACGGCCAAGCGTTTGGCTGAGCTTAGGGGGTCTCTTTGACTTAGATCTGAAGCTGGAGCAGATTGCGGATTTCGACGAGAAAATGGCGGCTCCCGATTTCTGGGACGACAATGAACGGGCCCAGAAGGTGATTGCCGAAGCCAATGCAGTCAAGAGCGTCGTCGACCAATTCCAAAGTCTGCAATCGGAGTACGACGATCTCGAGGTGATGGTCGAGCTCATGCAGGAGGAGCAGGATGAGAGCATGTCCGGCGAGATCGCAGGCGGCATCAAAGCGCTCGTCTCGAAGCTCGAATCCTTCGAGCTGCAGCTGCTGCTCAACCAGCCGTACGACCGGCTCAACGCCATTCTGGAGCTGCACCCGGGCGCTGGCGGCACCGAGTCCCAGGACTGGGCCGAAATGCTGCTGCGCATGTACCGCCGCTGGGCAGAGCAGCATGATTATAAAGTCGAGGTGCTCGACTACTTGCCGGGCGACGAAGCCGGAGTCAAGAGCGTTACCCTCTCGATCAAAGGCTACAACGCTTACGGTTATTTGAAGGCGGAGAAGGGCGTGCACCGCTTGGTGCGCATCTCCCCGTTCGACGCCTCGGGCCGCAGACATACGTCGTTCGTCTCGTGCGACGTCATGCCGGAGATTGACGACGATGTGGAGATCGAGATCCGCACCGAGGATCTGAAGATCGATACTTACCGTTCCAGCGGCGCCGGCGGCCAGCACATCAATACGACCGATTCGGCCGTGCGGATTACCCACATTCCGACCGGCGTCGTCGTCAGCTGTCAGACGGAGCGTTCCCAGATCAAAAACCGGGAGCGTGCGATGAAGATGCTCCGCTCCAAGCTCTACGAGAGGAAGATCGAGGAACAGCAGAAGCATCTGGCCGAAATCCGCGGCGAAGTATCCGATATCGCTTGGGGGAACCAGATTCGCTCTTACGTCTTCCATCCATACAGCATGGTGAAGGATCATCGCACGAACGCCGAGACGGGCAACATCAGCGCTGTGATGGACGGAGATCTGGATATGTTTATCGATGCCTATTTGAGAGCCCAGGTAGCCAAACCTGCGCAGAACAAGGAAGCCTGATTCGTCCGCTCGCGTCGCCGCCCAAATAATTTCAAGGCGCTAAGCTCATCCTACATTTGACGGTGTTGTACGGACCCGGCAAGTGTAGGATTTTTTTGTGGGAGAGGCGGATGGATGATGAAGGAAGCGGCGCTCGGCAAGCGACGAGGCAAGGCGGCGGCAAGGCGCGGGACGACTGCCAGAGGAAGCGGGAGAAAGGCGGGGAGAAATGCGGCAATCGAGTATGGACTGCTTCTGCTCGGTTCGCTGCTTGTGGCGATCAGCTTCAATATATTCCTCAACCCGAACGAGGTGGCGTCCGGAGGCGTGTCCGGCATCAGCATTATTGTCCGGCAGCTGCTGGGGATTGAACCGGCCGTTACCCAATGGGCGCTGAATATACCGCTGTTTATCGCCGGAACGTGGCTGCTTGGCAAACATTTCGGCATCAAGACGCTGATCGGCTCGATCGTATTGCCGCTGTTCGTATGGTTCACGCGCGGACTGCCGCCATTGACGGACAACTTGCTGCTGGCGAGTATTTACGGGGGAATGCTGATCGGCCTCGGGCTCGGCCTCGTTTTTCGCGGGAGAGGATCGACCGGCGGACTGGACTTGGCCGCGCAAATCGTCCATAAATACACGGGAATCAGCCTTGGCTTATGCGTCGCCATGCTTGACGGGATGGTCATCTTGACGGCGGCATTCGTGTTCTCGCCGGAGAAGGCGCTGTTCGCGCTGATCGGGTTGTTCGTCACGAGCAAGACGATCAATATCGTCCAGCTCGGAATGGCCTATTCGAAGGTGGCTTTTATTATATCGGATCGGGCCGAGGCGATTCGCGAGGTCATTTTGTACGAGCTGGACCGCGGCTTGACGTCGCTGCGCGCCACCGGCGGCTTCACCGGCGAAGACCGGACAGTGCTGATGGTCGTCGTAGGACAAACGGAAGTCAGCCGGTTAAAAGACTTGGTGCGGCGTACTGATCCCGGGGCGTTCGTCATCCTGAGCGATACGAACGAGGTGCTGGGCGAAGGCTTCAAACGATACGGAACCGCATAAAAGCGCATCGCGCGCCGATTCGTCGCCTCATGTGCCGGGAGAGGGCCAGCATGAACGCCGGAGCTCAGAGACCGGCTAAAAAAAGATTGAATTCAAGCCGCGTTTTAGGTACATTCAAGACGACGGCATTTATCAAGATGAAGCAGTGAATCGGGCGGCTGGCCGGCGGCCCTTGAGACAGCGCGGCGACAGACTGCGGGGCCGGTTCCGAAGCAGCGCCCGGGCGGCGGGAATATCGGAAATATTCGGACAGGCCAGGACAGCCTGGGGAAAAATCCATTGAATTAATATACCGTCAGATGTATAATAATGCATAGTTTCATGTGGAGGGACGGTTATGTCTACGAAAATAAGAGCGGCCATTATCGGCTCGACGGGCTACGGCGGGGTGGAGTTGATCCGCCTTCTGCTGACGCATCCGCAGGTGGAGATTGCATCTGTCGTATCTTCATCCAGCGCAGGGGCGCCGATCGCCGCAGGTTTTCCGCATTTGAATCAGATCGTTACGGACCGCCTGGATGGGGTCGATGTCGGCCTGCTGAAGGAGAAGGCAGATGTCGTATTTTTGGCGACGCCTCACGGCGTCAGCGCCGAGATGGCGCCGAAGCTGCTCGATGCCGGTCTGAAGGTGATCGATCTGTCCGGCGATTTCCGGTTAAGCAGCGGAGAGGTATACGAACAATGGTATAAGCATAAGCCGGCTGACGCCGCCTATTTGAATAAAGCCGTATACGGGCTCGCCGAGGTATTCGGAGATGAAGTGCGAGGACGCGATTTTATCTCCAACCCCGGCTGCTATCCGACCGCAACGCTGCTCGGCCTAGTGCCGATGCTGGCGAACGGCTGGGCCGATCCGAAATCGATCATCGTCGATGCCAAATCGGGTGTATCCGGCGCGGGACGGGGACTCAGCCTGACGAGCCATTATGCGGAGATCAACGAGAACTTTAAGGCTTACAAGGTCAACAAGCACCAGCATACGCCGGAAATCGAGCAGGTGCTTAGCCGGGTAGCGGGGCAGGATGTGGTCGTGACGTTCACCACGCATCTGGTGCCGATGACGCGCGGCATCCTGTGCACGATGTATATGAATCTGCAGGAAGCCCGCAGCGAGGAAGAGATTTGGGGCGCTTACCGCTCGTACTATGAAGGACGCCGCTTCGTGCGGATTCGCGAGCGCGGCGTCTATCCGGCGACGAAGGAAGTGTACGGCTCCAACTATTGCGACATCGGTCTCTCTCTCGATGAGAGAACCGGCCGTCTGACGGTGATTTCGGTCATCGACAATCTGGTTAAGGGCGCCGCCGGGCAAGCGGTGCAAAATTTGAATCTGATGATGGGCTGGGATGAAGCGGCAGGGCTGGCCTTCAGCCCGGTGTATCCCTGATTATGCGAGCGGAAGGAACGGGTGAGGTTGACGATGACGGCCTTGGGGAATGAAGGGTATGTAGTAGTGGAGGGCGGTTCGGTAACGACGCCAGCGGGATTTCGGGCCGGTGGCTTGCACTGCGGCTTGAAAAAGACGGAGCGGCACGATCTCGGCGTCATCGTCTGCGACGTTCCGGCCCAGGCGGCGGGCGTATATACGCTGAACCAATTCCAGGCAGCGCCGCTGGCCGTGACGAAGGAAAGCATCGGCGCGGAAGGCAAGCTGCAGGTTATGCTAGTTAACAGCGGCAACGCCAACGCCTGCACGGGAAAGCAGGGAGAGGACGACGCGCGGGCGATGCGGGCTGCGGCGGCGCGCGCTTTCGGAGTAGCAGAGCATTATGTCGGCGTCACCTCGACGGGCGTCATCGGCGAGCTGCTCCCGATGGAGAAGGTGCTCTCCGGCATCGAGCGGCTGCCGGCCGAGGTGAGCAGCGAAGGCGGGGATGACTTCTGCCAGGCGATTTTGACGACAGACCTGGTCAAGAAGGAAGTATGCGTCCGTCTGAATGTGAACGGCCGCCCCGTACATATCGCCGGCGCAGCCAAAGGTTCGGGGATGATTCACCCGAACATGGCGACGATGCTCGGCTTTATGACGACGGATGCCGATATCGAGAGCTCCGTGCTGCAAGGGCTGCTGAACGAAGTAACCGACTCGACGTTCAATATGATCACTGTCGATGGCGATACGAGCACCAACGATATGGTCGTCGCGATGGCCAGCGGCTTGGCCGGCAGCGGCCGTCTGACGCCCGAGCATGCGGACTGGGGCTCCTTCCGCGCGGCGTTCGCGTATGTGGCCGAATATTTGGCCAAGGCGATCGCCCGGGACGGGGAAGGCGCCACCAAGCTGATCGAGGTGACGGTAGCCGGCGCGGCGTCGCGCGAAGCGGCGAGGGCTATCGCCAAGACGGTGATCGGCTCGAGCTTGGTCAAGTCGGCCTGCTTCGGCGCCGATGCGAACTGGGGGCGGATTATTGCCGCCGTCGGCCGCGCGGGTCATCCGGTGCAAACGGAGACGGTCGATATCCGGCTAGGCGACATCGTTACGCTGCAGCAGTCCCGGCCGGTCCGCTTCGACGAAGATCAGGCGGCGGCGTACTTGAAGGGCGACTTCGTGCAGATTCATATCGACCTTCATATGGGCGAGGAGACTGCCACTTCCTGGGGATGCGACCTGACGTATGATTATGTGCGCATTAATGCGGCTTACCGGACGTAAGACACAGGGCGGTTAGGCGGCAACAGGCCCGCCGGCCGCCATCCGGTCGAAATGTAAGAAATTGGGGCAAAGGGGACGCGGGCGAACGATGAATGGCCAATGTTTTGTGATGAAATGCGGCGGCAGCACGCTGGCGGCGCTGCCGGATGCGTTCTTCGACGATCTGAAGCGGCTGCAGGATGAAGGAACGATTCCGGTGATCGTTCACGGGGGAGGGCCTGCTATCTCGGACACGCTCGCCAAGCTCGGCATCGAGACGGAATTCGTGAATGGGCTGCGAAAGACGAACGAAGCGGTGCTGGATGTGGTAGAGATGGTGCTGGCCGGGCAGATCAACAAGGAGATCGTCCGAAAAATTCAGCGGAGCGGCGCCCGGGCCATCGGCTTGTCCGGCATCGACGGCCGGCTGATCGTAGCGGAGCCGGTAGCCAATGCGCATGAGGTCGGCCTCGTAGGGGATGTATCCCGCGTGAACGCCGAGCTGGTGCAGGGCGTCGTCGATATGGGCTATATCCCGGTCATTGCTCCGGTGGGCATTGACGCCGGCGGCTCTCAGCGCTACAACATTAACGCCGATACGGCGGCGGGAGCGGTAGCCTCGCAGATCGGCGTCGAACGAATGATCGTCGTGACCGACGTGCCGGGCATTTTGAAGACAGTGGACGGCCGGAAGACCGTGCTGCCTTCCGTGACCGTTAACGATATCGAACGGATGATCGCTAGCGGCGAAATTTACGGAGGCATGATTCCGAAGGTTCGCGCAGCGATCCAATGCATTCAGGGCCGTGTCCGCGAAGTCGTCATTGTCGACGGCGCGGAGCCGGAGGTGCTGAGCAAGGCGATCAAGGGGGCCGGCATCGGCACCCGGATTATCAAGGAACCATCATCGAACATATAAGGGAGTGAATGGCATGGGAGAGTCCGGCAACGCTTTGTTTCCGACATACGCGCGGTATCCGCTTCGCTTTGTGAAAGGGGAGGGCAGCCGGCTGTGGGACGACAGCGGCAAGGAATATCTGGATCTGATGTGCGGACTGGCCGTTACTAATCTTGGCCACGCGCCGAAGCGGGTCGCCGAGAAGCTGAAGCAGCAGGTCGACACGCTGTGGCATACGAGCAACCTGTTTCACATCCCCGATCAGGAGAAGCTGGCGCAGCTGCTGGTCCGCAACAGCTGCGCGGACGCCGTCTTTTTCTGCAACAGCGGCGCAGAAGCGAATGAAGCGGCCATCAAGCTGGCGCGCAGGTATTATAAGCAGGTCTTGAATCAACCCGAACGTTATGAAATTATTACCTTCCACATGTCGTTCCACGGGCGGACGCTCGCTACGTTGACGGCCACGGGCCAGGACAAAGTGAAGGATGGCTTTGCGCCGCTGCCCGAAGGCTTCGTCTATGCTCCGTACAACGATGCGGAAGCGCTGGAGCAGGCGATCGGACCGAAAACATGCGCTATTATGCTGGAGATGGTTCAAGGCGAGGGCGGCGTCAATCCGGCCGATCCGGCATTCGTTGCCAAAGCGAGAGAGCTGTGCGACCGGCACGGCCTGCTCCTCATCGTCGACGAAATTCAGACAGGCATGGGACGGACCGGCAAGCTGTTCGCTTACGAGCATTACGGCATCGAGCCGGACATCTTCACCTTGGCCAAAGGGCTTGGCAGCGGCATTCCGATCGGCGCGATGCTCGGCAAGGAGAAGCTGCGCGCCGCCTTCGGGGCGGGGAGTCACGGCTCGACGTTCGGAGGCAATTACTTGTCCGCGGCGGCGGGCATAGCGACGCTGGAGATTATGCTGGAGGAGAAGGTGGCGGAGCGCGCGGCGGAGCTGGGCAATTACATCGTCGAATCGCTGCGCAGCCGCCTTGCAGACAATCCGCTCGTATCGCAGGTGCGCGGGCTCGGCCTGCTGCTCGGCATCGAATGCAAGCAGCCGGTTGCGGAGATGATCCGGCAGCTGCAGGAGCGGGGCGTGCTTGTCGTAGCGGCAGGCCTGAACGTCATCCGGCTTGCACCGAGCCTGCTGATTGCGAAGGAAGACGTCGACCGGGGATTGGAAGCAATCTGCGCCGTTCTGGCGCAGCAAGCCGCAACCGCGGTATAATATATTCGCAAAGCTGAAATATCGATGAACGGGGACAGACGGCAGAGGCAGCGCCGGAGCACAACGCGGCGCAGGATCTTTTTGCCGTCCTCCCTTATTTGAAAGGAGCCGGTTTCATGGCGCAGACGATGCAGGATATGGAGCTTCAGCTCAAAGGACGCGACTTTATCGGTTTGGTCGACTACACTCCCGAAGAAATTCGATATTTGATCGATTTGGCCATCGAACTGAAGAAGAAGCAGCAGGCAGGAGAGACGTACCAGCCGCTCAAAGGCAAGACGCTCGGGATGATTTTCGAGAAATCGTCGACGCGTACGCGCGTTTCCTTCGAGGTAGGCATGTTCCAATTGGGCGGACACGCGCTCTTCTTGAGCAAAAACGATATTCAACTGGGCCGCGGTGAAACGGTCTGGGATACGGCGCAGACGTTGTCGCGTTACTTGGACGGCATCATGATCCGCACATTCGCGCACCGGACGGTGATCGAGCTGGCCCGCGGAGCGACGGTGCCGGTCATCAACGGTCTGACCGATTTCTCCCATCCGTGCCAGGCGCTGGCCGATTATCAGACGATTTTGGAGAAAAAAGGCCGTCTGGAAGGGCTGAAGGTGGCGTTTATCGGAGACGGCAACAATATGGTACACTCATTGATGATGGGCGCTTCCAAGCTGGGAGTTCATTTCGCCGTGGCGACGCCGAAGGGCTACGAGCCGGACAGCGAAGTGATTCAATTGTCCACGGAGGCTGCCAAGCAGAACGGCTCGACGATCTATGTCGGTTACGATGTCAAAGAGGCGGTCGCCGATGCGGATGTCATATACACGGACGTCTGGGCCAGCATGGGTCAGGAAGCCGAGCAGCGGGAGCGGGAGATCGCATTTGCTGGCTATCAGGTGAACGAGGAGCTCGTCCGCTACGCGAAGAAAGATTATTTGTTCATGCACTGCCTGCCGGCTCACCGCGGCGAGGAAGTGTCCGAGGGCGTCATCGACGGACCGAATTCGATTATTTTCGATCAGGCCGAGAACCGGCTGCACGCCCAGAAAGCGATCATGGCCGCCATCATGTAGCCTTCAGCGGGCATGAGGCGGGTCGGCGCGATTCGAAGACAAGGAGAGGAACACCCAATGGCAAAGCAAAAAATCGTCCTGGCGTATTCGGGCGGTCTCGATACGTCCATCATTCTAAAATGGCTCAAGGAAACGTACGATGCCGAGATTATCGCTTTCACGGCGGATATCGGCCAGAAGGAGGAGCTGAACGGCCTGGAGGAAAAGGCACTGGCGACCGGCGCCTCCAAAATTTACATCGACGACCTGCGCGAGGAATTCGCCCGCGACTTTATCTTCCCGATGTTCCAGGCCGGCGCGCTGTATGAAGGACAGTACCTGCTCGGCACGAGCATCGCCCGCCCGCTGATCGCCAAGCGGATGGTGGACATCGCCCGGGCCGAAGGCGCTACGGCGATCGCACACGGCGCGACCGGCAAAGGCAACGACCAGGTGCGCTTCGAGCTGACGGCTGCCGCCCTCGCTCCGGAGATCAACGTGATTGCGCCTTGGCGGCTCGATGAATTCCGCGAGCAGTTCCCGGGACGCGCGGAGATGATCGCCTACGCCGAGAAGCACGGCATTCCGGTGCAGGCGTCGGCCGCCAAGCCGTACTCGATGGACCGCAACCTGCTGCATATCAGCTTCGAGAGCGGCATGCTCGAGGATCCGTGGTTCGATGCGAGCGCTCCGTCCAACAAAGACATGTACGTGCTCAGCGTCGATCCGGAGGACGCTCCGGACCAAGCGGAATATGTCGAGCTCGAGTTCGAAAAGGGCGAGTGCGTCGGCGTGAACGGCGACCGCATGTCCCCGCTGCAGGTAATGGAGAAGCTGAACGAGCTCGGCGGCAAGCACGGCATCGGCCGTGTCGACATGGTCGAGAACCGCTTTGTCGGCATGAAGAGCCGCGGCGTATACGAGACGCCGGGCGGCACCATTCTGTTCACCGCTCACCGCAAGATGGAGTCGCTCACGATGGACCGCGAAGTGATGCATCTGCGCGATTCGCTCATTCCGCGTTACGCGTCGCTGGTCTACAACGGCTTCTGGTTCGCGCCGGAGCGTCTGGCGCTGCAGGCGCTTGTCACCGAGAGCCAGAAGAACGTAACCGGCACCGTGCGCCTCAAGCTCTACAAAGGCAACGTCATCGGCGCCGGCGTCAAAAGCCCGGTCAGCTTGTACAACCCGGACATTGCGACGATGGAAGCCGATCCGACGCAAGCGTACAATCAAGGGGACGCGACCGGCTTCATCCGTCTGAACGCGCTGCGTCTGCGCGTCGGCTCGGGCGTGCAGCAGAACGCGCAGCGATAAAGCTGCTGTATAGGAATGCCGAACGGGGGGCGTTCGGCCAAGGCAGGGTTTCCCTACACGGGGAAGCCCTTCTCGCCTGTTAGGACGAATGTAACGGACCAGCGAGATCGATGGTCATCTATCTGCCGCCTGACGACCTTTCACCGAGGATGAGTAAGGACCAGGCGCAGCAGCGGCATAGCCAAGGAATCCGGTTCGCTCTCTGCGCAGGTGCGTGGATTGAAACCCACATGCGTGGACTGAAACTAGGAGCGCGGATAGAAAGGAATGCGGGTCGCTCCTCTGGCGGGAGCGTGGACAGGAAGGGAATGCGTCGCTCCTCTGGCGGGAGCGTGGACAGGAAGGGAATGCGTCGCTCCTCTGGCGGGAGCG
>Ga0207865_101242_pt1 | contig 20198 bp, 16 predicted proteins | sample HigsolmetaAR204D_FD_184836 | JGI IMG/M metagenome (GOLD analysis project Ga0207865, IMG submission 184836) | Ionic liquid and high solid enriched microbial communities from the Joint BioEnergy Institute, USA - AR20-4-D (SPAdes) (version 2) ...
AGGCCGCGCCTCCCGCGCCGCCCCCGCCACCGCCTGCCCCCGCTGCGGAAGCCGCGCCGGCCACGCAGCCGCCGCAGGCCACGCAGGCCCCGGCCCCACAGGCCGAATCCGCACAGGGCGGCGGCGAGGCCCCCGCCGAAGGCGCCCAGGGCCAGCAGCCGCAGCGCCAGCAGTTCGAAGGCCAGGGCCAAGGCCAGGGGCGCAACCGCCGCGACCGCTTCCGCAACCGCCGTGACCGTTTCCGCAACCGCGACGGGCTGCCGCAGGACGACGGCGGCAGTGGCAACGGGAACGGCAACGACCAGCACGGCCGCATGCCGATGCCGACCATCCCCGAGGGCTTCCCGCAGTACACCCTCACCGACCTGAAGCGGATGCCGGCGCACAAGCTGCTGGAGATCGCCGAGCAGCTGAACATCCACGAGGGCGTGGCCCGCGCCCGCAAGCAGGACGTGATCTTCGCCCTGCTCAAGGTGCTCACCCGCACCAGCGAGGGCGTGCAGGCCGAGGGCGTGCTCGAGATCCTGCCCGACGGCTTCGGCTTCCTGCGCTCGGCCGACGCCAGCTACCTGGCCGGCCCGGACGACGTCTACATCAGCCCTTCGCAGATCCGCCGCTTCAACCTGCGCACCGGCGACCACATCACCGGCCGCATCCGCTGGCCGAAGGACGGCGAGCGCTACTTCGCCCTCAACGTGGTCGACACGATCAACGGCGAGCCGCCGGAGGCGAGCAAGGGCAAGATCCTGTTCGAGAACCTGACCCCGCTGTTCCCGCGCAAGCGCTTCAAGCTCGAGCGCGGCGACGGCTCGACCGAGGACATCACCGGCCGGATCCTCGACCTGATCGCGCCCCAGGGCAAGGGCCAGCGCTCGCTGATCGTCTCGCCGCCGAAGGCCGGCAAGACGATGATGCTGCAGCAGATCGCCACCGCGATCACCACCAACCACCCGGAAGTGCACCTGATCGTGCTGCTGATCGACGAGCGCCCGGAGGAGGTGACCGAGATGCAGCGCACGGTGCGTGGCGAGGTCATCTCCTCGACGTTCGACGAGCCGGCCGCGCGCCACGTGCAGGTCGCAGAGATGGTGATCGAGCGCGCCAAGCGCCTGGTCGAGCACAAGAAGGACGTGGTGATCCTGCTCGACTCGATCACCCGCCTTGCCCGCGCCTACAACAACGTGGTGCCCAGCTCCGGCAAGGTGCTCACCGGCGGCGTGGATGCCAACGCCCTGCACCGCCCGAAGCGGTTCTTCGGCGCCGCGCGCAACGTCGAGGAAGGCGGTTCGCTGACGATCATCGCCACCGCGCTCGTGGACACCGGCAGCGCGATGGACAAGGTGATCTACGAGGAGTTCAAGGGCACCGGCAACAGCGAGATCCACCTCGACCGCCGGATCACCGAGAAGCGCGTGTACCCGGCGATCGCGGTCAACCTCTCCGGCACCCGCCGCGAGGACCTGCTGATCGAGCCGGACCTGCTGCAGAAGATCTGGATCCTGCGCAAGCTGCTGCACCCGATGGACGAGATCGCGGCGATGGAGTTCCTGCTCGACAAGATGAAGAGCACCAAGTCGAACGACGAGTTCTTCGCCTCGATGCGGCGCTGAGCCGGATCCCGGACCATGGAAAAAGGCCCCGCGTGCGCGGGGCCTTTTTTCATCGGCGAACCGTAATGTCCCTCAGCTCCGGTCGCGCAGGAACCGCGCCATGGACACGCCCTGCGGCGGCGGCGCGTACTCGGCGGCCACGTCCACGAAACCGCGCATCACCGCGATCTCGCGCGGCGTGCGGTTGAGCGCGTCGCGCTGGTCGGGGTCGGCGCCGGCGCGCAGCAGGCGGCGGGTGACCTGGAGCAGGCCGTGCAGGCTGGCCAGGTGCAGCGGGCCGAAGCCGCGCGGGTCGCGCGCCTCGAGCGAGCCCCCTTCGTCGAGCAGCTGCTCCATCGCCGCCAGCACCACCTCCTCGTCGCAGGCGGTGCCGGGCTCGGCGCGCGCGCCGAGCAGCAGCAGCAGCGGGGTGACGCCGCCGGCAGCCTGGGCATCCACCTCGGCACCGGCCAGCAGCAGGGTGTCGAACAAGGCCAGCAGGCGTGCGCGGTCGCGCGCGGTGAAACCGTACAGCGCCGCGCAGTGCAGCGGGGTCAGGCCCTGCGCGTCGGTGGCGTGGACGTTGGCGCCGGCGGTGAGCAGTTTCGCGCACAGGTCCGGATGGCCGAGCGCGGCGGCCAGCATCAGCACGGTGACGTCGTTGGGCAGGCGCTGTTCGAGCGGCGCGCCGGCCGCGAGCAGCCGGTCGACGATCTCGCCGTGACGCATGCTCACCGCGGCCGACAGCGGCGTGGCGCCGGTATGCGCGGTGTGCTGCGGGTTGGCGCCACGCGCCAGCAGCAATTCGACCACGGCACGGTGCCCGCCGCCGCAGGCACGCAGCAGCGCGGTGCAGCCCTGCGCGTCGACCGCGTCCACCGGGAAACCGAGGTCGAGCAGCCTGCGCACCGCGTCGGCATCGCCGGCGATCGCGGCCGCGGGCACGTCCTCGTCGCGCAGCGGACGCTTCGGCAGGCGCCAGCCGCGCCAGTCGAGCCAGTCGGCCAGATCGCGGCGGCCGCAGGCCAGGGCCACGCCGAGCGCGGTCTGGCCGTCGCTGGCACGCTCCTCCGGCGAGGCGCCGTGGCGCACCAGCATCTTCACCGCCTCCATGCGCCCGAGCGCGGCGGCCAGGTGCAGCGCGGTCATGCCGCGCGCGTCGCGCGCGTCCAGTGGCGCGCCGTCACGGGCCAGCCGTTCCGCCAGCCGGTCCCAGCCGAGGTGGATGGCCAGCGACAGCGGCGGATCGCCCGCGGGCGACAGCCCCCGCGTGTCCACGCCGCCGTCGACCAGCCGCAGGGCGAACTCTTCCAGCCGGTCCCCGGCGCGGTCACCGCCCAGGCATGCGGCGAGGAACCTGGCCAGGCCGCCCTCGCCCGCCATCGGCGCGCCATGTTCGAGCAGCGCCTGCAGCGCCGGGACCGCATCCGCGCCGAGGCCGAACAGTTCGAAGGCCGGGAGCGTGCCCGCCCCGTCCGGCAACGCGGGATCCGCGCCATGGCCGAGCAGCCAATGGACGCTCCCGGCCGAAGCGGCGACATCCGGCTCGCGCAGCAGGCCGGACAGCTCCGCCGGCGACAGCAGTGGCACCAGACGTTCCAGTTCCTCGTGGCGGCCTGCGAGCAGGCCTTCGCGCAGCAGTTCCAGCGGCGGGCGGTCCGGCGCGGTCCCGCCCTCCTCGGGCCGCACGCTGGCGGGCAGCGCGTAGGCCGGGTCGAGCAGCGACACCATCGCCCAGCGGCCGGCTTCGGCCGCATAGTCCACCGCACGCTTGCCGGTCGCGTCGGCCCGGGCCGGATCGACGCCCAGCGCAAGGATGCGCTGGACCAGCGACAGCGAGGGAATCTCGGCCTGGACGGCATGGACCAGCGCGGTGCGGCCGAGGTCGTCCGCGGCCAGCGGGTCGGCGGACGCGTCGAGCAGCACGTCGAACGCTGCAGGGCGGCCGCCGCGCGCGGCCGCCAGCAACGGGGTCATGCCCTGCGCGTCGCGCGCATGCACGTCGGCACCGGCATCGATCAGGGCGGCGACGATGTCGGCATGGCCGCAGGCGGCGGCCACGTGCAGCGCGCTGCGCCGCTCGCTGTCGCGGCTGTCCACGTGCGCCTTGTGGCGCAGCAGGAGCAGCACGCCGGCCGGGTCGTCCTCGTCGCTGCCGGCGGCGGCCAGCAGCGCCGGCACCGCGCCTTCGACCTCGGTCTTCGCGCCGCGTTCGAGCAGGAAGCGGGCGAGCCGCCAGTTGCCGACCGAGCAGGCCACGCCCAGCGGGGTGAACCCCTCGCCGTTGATGGCGCCCAGTTCCGCCGCCGCGTCGAGCAGCAGCGCGGCGACACCGGGATCGGAGCTGCGTGCGGCATGGTGCAGCGGGGTGTTGCCTTCGCCGTCGGTGGCGCGCGGGTCGGCGCCGTTGGCCAGCAGCGTCATCACCGCCTCGGGGCGGCCGTGCCAGCTGTCGCGCGTGGCCGCCAGCAGCGGGGTCATGCCCGCGTGCGGGGTGTTGAGGTCGACGCCACGGGCGATCAGCGCGCGCAGCAGGCGCAGGTCCGGCAGCACCGCCGCCAGCACCGCGAGGCTGCGCTGGTCGCGGTCGTCCGGCGGCGGCAGGGCGAACGGGTCGGCACCGGCATCGAGCAGTTCCAGCGCGCGGTCCACGCGACCGGTGCGCGCGGCGGCGTACAGCGCGGCCTCGAGGCCATGCACCTCGATCGTCCCGCCTCCGGGCTGTCCGCCGTCGGGCCCCGGCATCTCGAGCACCGGCAGGCCCGCCAGCATCTCCGGCGCGCGCAGCCGTTGCACGGCCACATGCAGCAGCGGCGAAACGGGCACCGCCACCGCCGCCAGCCACCAGCGCGCGGCCCCGGGCAGCAGCCCGGGCCAGGCCAGCGCCAGCACCGCGGCCACGACCGCGCCCACGCAGAGGGCGGCGCCGAACCCGCGCCAGCTGGACGCGTCCTGCTCGGCCAGCGCGCGCCAGTGCCGGGCCAGGCCGCCTCCTTCGTGCTCGACGCCGTGCCACAGCGGCCAGGTCCTCCACAGCGCGACCAGGCACACGCCGATGGCACCGCTGAGCGCCAGCGCCGCGCCGAGCGCGCCACTGGCGCGCAGTGCCGCGAGTGGCCAGGCCACCAGCAGGGCCGCGCCGGCAAGCGCGCCGCCCCAGCAGGCCAGCAGGGCGCCGGCGTCGCGCAGCAGTTCCGCGCGGGTGGCCGGCCGGCCGCCGCGCAGGCCGCGCACGCCCAGCGCCAGTGCCGGCTGCGCCAGCCAGCCCGCGAACGCGGCCGCGATCCCCCCGGACCCGGCCAGCAGGGACAGGATCAGGCCGATGGCGATCGCGATGATGGCGTGGTGGCGCGCCCTTGCTTCAGGCATCGTCGTTCCGGTCTTCCAGGACCGGCAGGCCGCCCGGGACCGGCGGCAACTGCAGGTGATAGCCGCGCGTGGCGAGGTTGCGCCGCACTTCCTCCGGGTTCGCCCGCGCCAGCCTGCGCTCCGGGGTCAGCGCCACCTCGAGCACGAAATGCAGGGGGCCGAGTGCGGCGCGGAGCTGTTCGGGCAGGCGGGAGAAGTCGTCGCGCGCGGCGAGGTAGACGTAGGTGTCCGCCCGGCGCTGGCTCTTGTAGACGTAGGCGTGCATGTCCCGAACCGGCAGGAATGCACGGAATTGTGCGGGAAAAGCGCCGGGCGCGGAACCGCCGTCGCAGTTTTCCCGCCACCCGCGCCCCGCCCCACCATGACCATCGGCCGGGCCGCCGCCGCGGGCGCGCTGCTATCGTCTCGCGTTCAGGTCAACGTCACATCCGGACACCATGGCCATCACCCGTACCTCGCTGCTTTGCCTGCTGCTGCTCCTGGGCGGCCCTGCGGCCGCCCAGCCGGCGCAACCCCTGACCCTCGACCGGATCATGGACGACCCGGACTGGATCGGCCCCGCGGTGGACGCCGCCTGGTGGTCGTGGGACGGCCGCACCGCCTACTTCCTCACCAGGCGGGCCGGGAGCACGGTCCGGGACATCAACGTCATCCCGGTGGACGCAAGCGCGCCCGCCAGGGTGCTCGAAGGCGCCGGCCGTGCCGGCATCGACGGCATGCAGCCGGTGTACGACGCCCAGGGCACGCGCATGGCCTTCGTCCGCAACGGCGACGTGTTCGTGCGCGACCTGCGCAGCGGCGCGCTGGCCCAGCTCACCCGCACCGACGCGATGGAGGCCTCGCTGCAATGGAGCCACGACGGCGCCCTGGTCTGGCGCGCGGGCAACGACTGGTACCGTTGGACTGCGCAGGACGGCGTCACCCAGGCCGCGTCGCTGCGCGCCGAGGACGACCCGGCGAAGCCGCCGAAGTCCGACCTGCTGCGCGAGCGCCAGCTGGAGCTGTTCGAGACCCTCCGCCGCGAGCGCGACCAGCGCGAAGCCGCGCGCAAACAGGAAGAACAGTGGCGCCGCGAGGACGGCAGCCGCGCCCCGGCGCCGATCCACATGGGCAAGGACGTGGAGATCGCGGCCAGCGCGCTCTCGCCCGACGGCCGCTGGCTGTTCGTGGCCACCGAGAAGAAGTCGGAGGACCGCGGCCAGCGCGGCCGGATGCCGAAGTACATCACCGAGTCCGGCTACGAGGAATTCGAGGACGTGCGCACCCGCGTCGGCCGCAACCCGCCGCGCGGGCAGGCGTTCTGGATCGTGGACGTGCACGACGGCACCCCGCGCGAGATCAAGCTCGACACGCTGCCCGGCATCGGCACCGACCCGCTGGCGCAGCTGCGCAGGGCCGCCGGCAAGGAGCCGCTCAAGGGCCTGCGCCCGGTGCGGCTGGAAGGCCGCGGCGCGGGGGCGCTGGCCTGGTCCGCGGACGGCCACCGCATCGCGCTGATGCTGCATTCGGTCGACAACAAGGACCGCTGGCTGGTCACGGTGGACCCGCAGCGCGCCGCGCCGCAGGTGCGCCACCGCCTGACCGACCCGGCCTGGATCAACTGGGACTTCAACGAGTTCGGCTGGATGCCCGACCAGCGCACCCTGTGGCTGCTGTCGGAGGAGTCCGGCTACTCGCACCTCTACCTCGCCGGCGAGCAGGGCAGGCCGCGCGCGCTCACCTCGGGCAGGTGGGAAGTCTCGCAGCCGGCGCTGTCGCGTGACGGCAGCCGGTTCCTGTTCGTCTGCAACCGCGCCCGCCCCGGCGCCTACGAGCTGTGCGAGGTGCCGGCCTCGGGCGGCCAGGTGCGCGAGCTGACCCGGCTCGGCGGCGTGGAGGACTTCGCGCAGTCGCCGGACGGCAGGCGCCTGCTGCTGCGCCACTCGTCCAGCTACGTGCCGCCGCAGCTGGCGGTGATGGATGCCGACGGCGGCAACCTGCGCACGCTGACCGACACCCGCACCGCCGAATACCGCGCCTACGAGTGGCTGCAACCCGAATACGTGCAGGTGCCGTCCAGGCACGGCGCCGGCGTGATCTGGGGCAAGTACTACGGCCCGAAGACGCTGGAGCCCGGCCGCCGCTACCCGATCGTGCTGTTCGTGCACGGCGCCGGCTACCTGCAGAACGTCAGCGACCGCTGGCCGAACTACTTCCGCGAGCAGATGTTCCACAACCTGCTGGTGCAGCGCGGCTACATCGTGCTCGACCTGGACTACCGCGCCAGCGCCGGCTACGGCCGCGACTGGCGCACCGCGATCTACCGGCGCATGGGCCATCCGGAGCTGGAGGACTACCTCGACGGCATCGACTGGCTGGTCGAGCACCGCCAGGGCGACCGCGAACGCGTGGGCATCTACGGCGGCAGCTACGGCGGCTTCATGACCTTCATGGCGCTGTTCCGCGCGCCCGGCACGTTCAAGGCCGGCGCCGCGCTGCGCCCGGTCACCGACTGGACCCAGTACAACCACGAGTACACCAGCAACATCCTCAACACGCCGGACATCGACCCGGAGGCCTACCGCGTCTCGTCGCCGATCGAGTACGCCGCCAACCTGCAGGACCACCTGCTGATCGCGCACGGCATGATCGACGACAACGTGTTCTACAAGGACTCGGTGATGCTGGTGCAGCGCCTGATCGAGCTGCGCAAGGACAAGTGGGAGTTCGCCAGTTACCCGATGGAGCGGCACGGCTTCGTGCACCCCGAGTCGTGGTACGACGAGTACCGCCGCATCCTCGAGCTGTTCGAACGCACCCTGAAATGACGCCGTGGCGGGCGGGGCGACGGCCCCACCCGTCCTTCCCCGGCCACAGCCCAGGCGACCACCGGGTGACGCGCCGGTGGCGGGCATGCGCGCCCCGGGGCAAACTTTCCGGCCACCCATCCGTTCCGGGGCACGTTCCAGTGGAAGAGTTCGACGCCGTACGCGACTACCTCACCGGATTGCAGGACCGCATCTGCGCCGCCATCGAAGCCGCCGACGGCACCGCCCGCTTCCGCGAGGACGCCTGGCGGCGCGAGCCGGGCGCGTCCGGTTCGCGCCTGCGCGGCGGCGGCCGCACCCGCGTGCTGCGCGACGGCGCGGTATTCGAGCAGGCGGGCATCGGCTTCTCCGACGTCTCCGGCGACGCCCTGCCGCCCTCGGCCACCGCCAGCCGCCCGGAACTGGCCGGCGCCTCGTGGCGGGCGGTGGGCGTGTCACTGGTGTTCCACCCGCGCAATCCCTACCTGCCGACCACGCACGCGAACGTGCGCCACTTCCGCGCGATGCGCGACGGCAGGACGGTGGCCTGGTGGTTCGGCGGCGGCTTCGACCTGACGCCGTTCTATCCCTTCGACGAGGACATCCTGCACTGGCACCGCACCGCGCGCGCGCTGTGCGGGCCGTTCGGCGGCGAGGAACGCTACCAGGCGCACAAGCGCTGGTGCGACGAGTATTTCCACCTGAAGCACCGCGGCGAGACCCGCGGCGTCGGCGGCCTGTTCTTCGACGACCTCACCGGCGACTTCGAACGCGAGTTCGCCTACCTGCGCGCGGTCGGCGACGGCTTCCTCGACGCCTACCTGCCGATCGTCGAGCGCCGCAAGGACACGCCATACGGCGAACGCGAGCGCCAGTTCCAGCTGTACCGCCGTGGCCGCTACGTGGAGTTCAACCTGGTGTACGACCGCGGCACCCTGTTCGGCCTGCAGAGCGGTGGCCGCGCCGAATCGATCCTCATGAGCATGCCACCGCTGGCGCGCTGGGAATACGGCTACGCGCCGGAAGACGGCAGCCCCGAGCAGCGGTTGTCCGATTACCTGCGGCCTCGCGACTGGCTGCGCGAGCTGGGCTGAGGCGGCATCCGCCCCGCGCGCGGCGGCTGGCGGAACGCGGGCAATAAAAAGCCCCGCAGACAGGGGGGAGCCTGCGGGGCCGGGGGAACGGGACTCGGGGAAAAGTCTTCGTTCCGGGGGGAGATCACTCCAGGGGATTGGAGGAGGATCTACAGCGACAGACGTTGCATCTGTCGCGTGCCATCTGACCACCACGGACATGGAAAGTTCGTGAAGATCCCGTGTCTTTCCCGATGGAATTCAGGCTCCGTTTACCCGTTCCGGCACGGCATTTTCCGCAGGTTGCCGGCGGCAGGCGCAGGTGGCGGCGCGTGTAACGCCTGCAAATGGTTGATCCTGCTCGCGCGCGCCGTATTCAGCATGCTGAACCCGCGCGTCAGTGCGCCTCTTCCCAGTTGGCACCGACGCCGGATTCGACCACCAGCGGAACCCGCAGTTCCGCAGCCGCCGCCATCCGCGCCGGGATCTCGCGCAGCAGGGTGTCCACGAACCCCTCGTCCACCTCGAACACCAGCTCGTCGTGGACCTGCAGGATCATCTGCGCCTGCCCGCCCTGCCCGGCCAGCCAGCGGTCGATGTCGATCATCGCGCGCTTGATGATGTCGGCCGCCGTGCCCTGCATCGGCGCGTTGATCGCGGCGCGCTCGGCGCCGGCGCGCTGGGCCTGGTTGCCGCGCTGGATGAACTCCAGGTACAGGCGCCGGCCGAACACGGTTTCCACGTAGCCCTGCTCGCGCGCCTGCTGGCGGATGCGCTCCATGAAGTCGCGCACGCCCGGGTAGCGCGCGAAATAGGTGGCGATGTAGTCCTGCGCCTCGCCGCGGCCGATGCCCAGGTTGCGCGCCAGGCCGAACGCGCTCATGCCGTACATCAGGCCGAAGTTGATCGCCTTGGCGGCACGGCGTTCCTCCGGCGTCACGTCCTCCAGCCTGCGCCCGAACACCTCCGCGGCGGTGGCACGGTGGATGTCGGCGCCGGCGGCGAACGCCGACAGCAGCCCGGGATCCTCCGACAGGTGGGCCATGATCCGCAGCTCGATCTGCGAGTAGTCGCAGGCCACCAGCCTGCGGCCCGGAGGCGCGACGAAGGCCCGGCGGATGCGGCGGCCGTCCTCGGTGCGGATCGGGATGTTCTGCAGGTTGGGATCGCTGGAGGCGAGCCGCCCGGTCGCGGCCCCGGCCTGGTGGTAGCTGGTGTGCACCCGGCCGGTTTCCGGGTTGATCATCTCCGGCAGCTTCTCGGTGTAGGTGCTGCGCAGCTTCGCCAGGCCGCGGTATTCGAGGATCACGCGCGGCAGTTCGTGCAGGTCGGCGATCGCCTCCAGCGCCTCCTCGTTGGTCGAGGGCTGGCCGGTCGGCGTCTTCAGCACGGCAGGCAGCTTCAGCTCGTCGAACAGCAGCGCCTGCAGCTGCTTCGGCGAATCGAGGTTGAAGGTGCGCCCGGCAAGTCCGGTGGCCTTCTGCTGCGCGGCCAGCATCCTGCGCGACAGGTCCGCGGTCTGCCGCCGCAACTCGTCGGCGTCCACCATCACGCCATACGCCTCCATGCGCTGGAGCACCGGCACCAGCGGGATCTCGATCTCCCGGTACACGCGCTCGAGCGACGGCTCGGCCGCCAGCCGCGGCGCCTGCACCCGGAACAGCCGCATCGTGATGTCGGCGTCCTCGGCGGCGTAGCGGGTGGCATCCTCGATGGCGACCGAGGAGAACGGGATCTGCCTGGCGCCCTTGCCGGCGACCTCCTCGTACTTCAGCGTCCCGTACCCGAGCAGGCGGCGGGCCAGGGAATCCATGTCGTGGCGCTGGCTGGAGTCGAGCACGTAGCTCTGCAACATGGTGTCCTCGGCGTAGCCGCGCACCTCGACGCCATGCCGGCGGAACACGTGCAGGTCGTACTTGCCGTGCTGGCCGATCTTGCGCCTGCCCGGATCCTCCAGCAGCGGCCGCAGCGCCTCCAGCACCCGGCCGGCATCGAGCTGCGCCGGCGCGCCGGGATAGTCGTGCGCGAGCGGCAGGTAGGCCGCGCGCCCGGGCTCGACCGCGAAGCTGATGCCGACGAGCCGGGCGCGCATCGGGTCGAGCGAGTCGGTCTCGGTGTCGAGCGCGAACGCGTCCGCGGCGCGCAGCCGCTCCAGCCAGGCGTCGAACCGCTCCTGCGTCAGGATCGCCTCGTACTCGCCCGGGGCGGACAGCTCCGCCGCGGGCGGCGCGGGGGCTTCCCGCGCGGGCGCGGACACGCGGCCGCTGCCGCGCGCGCGCCCGGGCTCCTTCTCCTTCGCGTCCGGCCCGCCGTTGCCATCGAGTTCCTTGAGCGCCTGGTTGAAGCCGTAGCGCGTGTACAGCGCGCGCAGCGCGTCGACGTCGCGCTCGCGCAACGCGAGGTCGCGCGGCCCGAAGCCGAGTTCCACGTCGGTCCGGATCGTCGCCAGCCGCCTGCCCAGCGGCAGGAACGACAGCGACTCGCGCAGGTTCTCGCCGATCTTGCCCCTGATCGCGCCCGCGTTGGCGATCACGCCGTCGAGCGAACCGTACTCGGCCAGCCACTTCGCCGCGGTCTTGGGGCCGCACTTGGGCACGCCGGGGATGTTGTCCACGCTGTCGCCCATCAGCGCCAGCATGTCGACGATCTGGTCCGGACGCACGCCGAACTTCTCCACCACCGCCTCCTCGCTGTCGAGGCGGCTGCCCGTCATGGTGTTGACCAGCCCGATCCCGGGCCGCACCAGCTGCGCGAAATCCTTGTCGCTGGTGGAGATGGTGACGTCGATGCCCTCGGCCGCGGCCTGCACCGCGAGCGTGCCGATCACGTCGTCGGCCTCGACCCCGGGCACGCGCAGGATGCTGAACCCCAGCGCCTCGACGATCCTGCACATCGGCTCGACCTGGGCGCGCAGGTCCTCCGGCATCGGCGGGCGGTGCGCCTTGTATTCCGGGTACAGCTCGTCGCGGAACGTCGGCCCGCTGGCGTCGACCACGAAGGCGGCGTAGTCCGGCCGCTCCTTCAGCGTCGCGCGCAGCATGTTGACCACCCCGAACAGCGCCCCCGTCGGCTCGCCCTCCGCGTTGGTCAGCGGCGGCAGCGCGTGGTAGGCGCGGAACAGGTACGAGGAGCCGTCGATCAGCACGAGCCTTGGCATGGGCGGATTCTACGCCCCTGCCGCCCCGCCCGCCGGAACGGGGGGAACCGCTGCCGGACGCAGGTCACCCCGCGTCCCGCGCGGCGGGCGCATAATCGAAGCCTCCGCGCCGGAGAGCCGCCATGCGCCCCACGTTCCCCCGTCCCGCCCGTTCCCTGGTTCCCGCACTGCTGCTGTGCCTGGCCGCCTGCGCGTCCACACCACCGCCATTGCCCGACGGGATCGAGATCCCGCTCGAGGCGGTGCAGAACGTGCGCCGCGAATCCAATGGCGACGTCATCACCGAATACCGCGTGGGCGGCCAGCTGGTCCTGATCCACGTGCAACCTCCGCGCGGCCCGGGCTACTACCTGTACCTGCGCGACGGCCGCGTGCATTCGACCCGGACCGGCGACGATCCGCCGCAGACCTACTTCAAGCTGTTCGGGTGGTGACACCCGCCACGGCGGCCGGATGCGCCGGGCCTGGCCGGCCACCGCCCGCGATGTCCAGGGTCAGCGCACCACCAGCACCGGCAGGTGGCTGCGGGTGACCACCGACTGGGTCTGGCTGCCCAGCAGCAGCTTGCGCACGCCGCGGTGGCCGTGGGAGGCCATCACGATCAGGTCCGCGCCGACCCGGTCCGCGGTCTCGAGGATGGCCTCGTCGGCCAGCCGCTCGGGCACGTAGACCGTCTCCAGCGACACTCCCGCGCGCGCCGCGCGTTCGCGGCCGTCCTCGAGCACCGCCCGGGCCCTGGCCTCCTTCTGCCTGCGCTGCTCCTCGCGCACTTCGGCGTCCACCACCAGCGCGGAGGGTTCGGCGGTCATGAACGCCTGCCAGGGATCGGACACGGTGACCAGGGTGGCCCTGGCCTTGAGCGCGGCAGCCAGCGCCAACCCCGCGTCCAGGCCCTTGCCGGCCAGGGCGGACCCGTCGCTCGCGATCAGGATGTGGGTGAACATCGCACTGCCTCCGGTTCAGGGGACGTGGTCATGGGAACATCACCGCCGGTGGCCCGCATTGATCCAGCGCAGGCCGGGCCGTGCTCAGGCCGGCCTGACCCCATGGCCGCCAAAGGCGTTGCGCATGGCGGCCAGCAGGCGGTCGGCGAAGGCTTCTTCGTCGCGCGAGCGCAGCCGTGCCAGCAGCGACTGGGTGATGACCGGCGCGGGGACGTCGAGCGCGATGGCCTCGGCCACGGTCCAGCGCCCCTCGCCGGAATCGGACACGTACGGCGCGATCCCGTCGAGGTGGGGGTTGCGGCGCAGCGCGTCGGCCACGAGGTCGAGCAGCCAGGACCGCACCACGCTGCCGTGGCGCCAGACCTCGGCGACCTGCGCCACGTCGGGCACGAGGTCGCGCCGCCGCTCGAGGATCGCGAAGCCCTCGGCGTAGGCCTGCATCAGGCCGTACTCGATGCCGTTGTGGACCATCTTGGCGAAATGCCCCGCGCCGGCCGGGCCGACATGGGCCCAGCCGCGGTCCGGTGCAGGCGCCAGCGCCGCGAACAACGGCGCCAGCCGCGACACCGTGTCCGCATCGCCGCCGACCATCAGGCTGTAGCCCTCCGACAGTCCCCACACACCGCCGCTGGTGCCGACGTCGAGGAACGCGATCCCCCCGGCCCGCAGTTCCTCCGCCCGCCGCTGGCTGTCGCGGTAGTACGAATTGCCGCCATCCACGACCACGTCGCCGGGCGCCAGCAGCGGCCGCAGCACGGCGAGGGCCGCGTCGACCGGATCACCCGCCGGCACCATGAGCCACAGCGCGCGTGGCGCGTCGAGCACGGCGACCAGCGCCTCCAGGGAACCGGCCGTGGCGATGCCCGCTTCCTGCGCGCGGGCACGCGCGTCGGGTGACGGGTCGTAGCCGGCCACGGCATGGCCTCCACGCACCAGCCGCTGCGCCATGTTGGCGCCCATGCGCCCGAGTCCGATCATCCCCAGCTGCATCGCATCCTCCGCCCGCATGGCCGACGCGCCCATCATGCCCGAGGCCGGCTCCGGGCCGCGTCATGGCGCATCGGCCCGCCGGCCACGGGCACCGCGGTGGTATCGTGGCCGTGGTCAGCCGGGCAGGCGCGGGCCACGCGTCCACCGGTCCACCCTGGACGGAGGTGCTGCATGGCCCCGAGGCCGATCACCCCGGGCACCGTCGCGGTCCTGGTCACGGCGCGGCCCGGCGCCGGCATCGGCACGGGCAACGGCGGGTTCCGGCCGGCCGGCTTCCTGCTGCCCGCGGCCGGGCTGCCCGCCACCCTGGCCCGGGCCATGCGGCGCTGACCCCGGCCGGAGCAACCACGATGCGTACCACCCGCCGACGGATGCTTGTCCTCGCCTTTGCGGCGGGCTTCCTCGCCGTCGGCATTCCCTACTGGAGCATTCCCTGCGACAGCCCGGCCTTCTCGCTGCCCTCGGCACTGCCGGACGCGGGGCTTGTCGTGGTCGGCTGCATGGCCGCGCTGGCGCGCGTCCTGTCGCCCGCGGGGCTGGTGCGGACCACGCTGGCCGCCGGCGCTTCCGTGCCGGCGGCGGTCATGGCGCGCGTGGTGTACGAAGTCGTGCCCGATCCGACCTCGCACAACCTGTGGCCGTTCGAACTGGCGCTGGCCGTCGTTCCCGGCTTCGGCCCGGCGCTCGCGGGCGCGGTCGCCGGCGGCCTGGCCGCACGGCTGTCGAGAACGCCAGGCGGGGACTGAGGCACCCGCTCAGCGCGCGGCGAGCCGCGCCTGCAACAGTTCGCGCAGCTCGGCCTTGTCGGCCTCGTCGAGGCCGCTGGTGCGCTGCTTGTCCTGCAGCTCGTCGATGCGCTGCTGCACCATCATCCGCTCCAGCTGCGCGACCGAGTCGAGGAACTCCGCGCGTAGCGCCTGGTCGTCGCCGGGCAGCGACTGGCTGGCCAGCTTCTGCAGCGCCGCGCTTTCCTCGCGGCCGTCGAAATGCTCGATCAGCACGCCCGTGGTGATGTCCGGGCGCGCGTGCACCAGTTCCACCAGTTCGACCAGCAGCGGGACGCCCGGCTGGCGCAGCGCGGCCAGGCGCAGCGGCAGCGGCAGCTCCAGCGCAAGCGACGGCCGCTGCAGCAGCAGGGTGATCGCGGCGCGGACCAGGCTGCGCTTCGGCGCCGGAGGCGGCGCGGGCCTGCGCGGGCGCCGGTCCGCCGGCTGCGGCTCCGGGGACGGCTGGCGCACGCCCACGCCGGTCAGCTCGGTCAGGCGCTGGCGCATCAGGTCGCCGAAGGCGCCGTCCGGGATCCGCGCCAGCAAGGGCCGGGCGCGTTCGGCCAGCCGCGCCTTGCCATCGAGCGTGGACAGCGCGATGCCTTCGGACAGCGTGTCGTAGAAGAACTGCGACAACGGCACCGCCTGCGCCAGCCGCGCCTCGAACCCCGACGCACCCTCGTGGCGCACGAGGCTGTCCGGGTCCTCGCCCTCGGGCAGGAACAGGAAGAATGCCTGGCGGCCGTCGCGCATCCGCGGCAGCACCGATTCCATCGCCTTCCACGCTGCCTTGCGCCCGGCGTTGTCGCCATCGAAGCAGAAGTACACGTCCGGCGCGTTGCGGAACAGCAGCTCGGCGTGGTCGAGCGTGGTCGCGGTACCGAGCGTGGCCACGGCGTCCTGGATGCCGTGCTCGAACAGCGCGATCACGTCCATGTAGCCCTCGACCACGATCAGCCGCTCGATCTTCGAGCGCAACTGCCGCACCTGCCACAGGCCGTACAGCTCGCGGCCCTTGTGGAACAGCGGCGTCTCCGGCGAGTTGAGGTACTTCGGCCCGGCCTCCCTGTCGAGCACGCGGCCGCCGAAGGCGATCACCCGCCCGCGGCGGTCGTGGATCGGGAACATCAGCCGGTCGCGGAACTTGTCGTACACGTGGCCGCGGTCGTTGCGCGAGAACAGGCCGGCGCGCTCGAGCAGGCGCATGCGCCGCTCGCTGGTGCCGAGCGCGTCCTTCAGCGCCGAATAGCCGTCCGGCGCGTAGCCGAGGCCGAAGTGCCCGCACGCGGCCTCGCCCACGCCGCGCGCCTCGAGGTAGGCGCGTGCCCGCGGGCTGGCGGCAAGCTGGCGGCGGAAGAATTCCGCGGCCGCCTCCAGCGCCGCGTACAGGTCACGGAGTTCCGGGTCCTGGTTGCGCTGCTGCGTCTCGCGCGGCACCTCCATGCCCGCGCGGCGGGCCAGTTCCTCCACCGCGTCGAGGAAACCGAGCCGGTCGTATTCCATCAGGAACGAAATCGCGGTGCCGTGGGCGCCACAGCCGAAGCAGTGGTAGAACTGCTTCTGCGGCGACACCGTGAACGACGGCGTGCGCTCGTCGTGGAACGGGCAGCAGGCGGCGTACTCCTTGCCCTGCCGCTTCAGCGGCACGCGCGCGGCGATCACCTCGACGATGTCGGTGCGTGCCAGCAGTTCGTCGATGAAGGCGTCGGGGATGCGGGCCATCAGTCCCGCCCCCGTCGGCCTGCTGCTGCCGGGCTCGTGCGGATGGCCATGCCGTCAGTTTACGGGTTGCCGCAGCCGCGGCGGCGCGCGTCAGCCCCGGGCCTTCGCCGCGAGGGCATGCAGGGCCTCGCCTTCCAGCCGCTGCACGGTCCACTCGTCCATCGGCCGCGCGCCGAGGCGGCGATAGAAGCCGATCGCCGGCGCGTTCCAGTCCAGCACGCTCCACTCGAAGCGCGCGCAGCCGCGCTCGACCGCAAGCCTGGCCAGGTGCGCCATCAGCCGCCGTCCCAGGCCACGGCCGCGGAACGCCGGGCGCACGAACAGGTCCTCCAGGTACAACCCCGGCCTGCAATGGAAGGTCGAGTAGTTGTGGAAGAACAGCGCGAAGCCCGCGGGCCGGCCGTCGGCCTCGGCGACCAGCGCCTCGGCATAGGGACGGGGCCCGAACAGGTGCGCCTCGAGGTCCTCCGCGCGGCCACGGGCCTCGTGCGCGAGGCGCTCGTACTCGGCCAGCTCGCGGATCAGGTCGAGCAGCAGCGGCACGTCGGCCGGGGTGGCGGGACGGATCGTGTCCATGTGCAGGCAAGCCGGGCCGCCTCCGCGCGGAGGCGGCGGGATGCGGAACTCAGCCGGCCAGCTTCTGCTTCACGACCCGGCTGACCTCGGCCATGTCGGCCTGGCCGGCCAGCCGCTGCTTGAGCAGGCCCATCACCTTGCCCATGCCCGCCGGACCGCTGGCGCCGGTCTCGGCGATCGCGGCCTCGACCGCGGCGGCGATCTCCGCCTCGCCCAGCCGCGCCGGCAGGTAGCCCTCGATCACCGCGATCTCGGCGCGCTCGACGGCGGCCAGGTCCTCGCGGCCGGCGGCCTCGTACTGGCTCACGGAGTCGCGGCGCTGCTTGAGCATCTTCTCCAGCACCGCGAGCACGCCGGCGTCGTCGAGCTCGACCCGCTCGTCGACCTCCTTCTGCTTGATCGCCGCGTTGATCAGCCGGATCACGCCCAGGCGGTCCTTGTCGCCCGCCTTCATCGCGGCCTTCATGTCGTCGATGAGCTGCTGCTTCAGTGCCATGGCCAATCTCCAGAAAGACGAAAAGCCGGCAGCGCTTGCACGCGGCCGGCTTCGTGAGCGTCGTCGCCCCGCGATCAGTACAGGCGCTGGCGCTTCGCGGCGTCGCGCGCGAGACGGCGCGCCTGGCGCTTCACCGCGGCAGCGGCCTTGCGCTTGCGCTCCTGGGTCGGCTTCTCGTAGTACTCGCGCTTGCGGATCTCGGCGAGGATGCCCGCCTTCTCGCAGGTGCGCTTGAAGCGACGCAGGGCAAACTCGAACGGCTCGTTTTCGCGGACTTTGACGCTGGGCATAGGGTTCTCGGGATCCTGTGGACCGGCCCCAATGGACCGGGCGAGCCGCGTATGATAGCGGCCTGCCCCGCGACGGCGCAAGCCGCCCCTCCCCCATGAAAGTCCTCGGCATCGAATCCAGCTGCGACGAGACCGGCGTTGCGGTCTACGACACCGCCCTGCCCGGGCCGGCCGGCCTGCGCGCCCACGCGGTCTACAGCCAGGTGGCCCTGCACGCCGGGTACGGCGGGGTGGTGCCCGAACTGGCCAGCCGCGACCACGTGCGCAAGCTGCTGCCGCTGGTCCGCCAGACCCTGGCCGAGGCCGGGTTGTCGGTGCGCGACCTCGACGGCGTGGCCTACACCGCCGGCCCCGGACTGGTCGGGGCGCTGCTGGTCGGGGCCGGCGTGGCCCGGGCGCTTGCCTGGGCGCTGGAGGTGCCGGCGATCGGCGTGCACCACATGGAGGGCCACCTGCTGGCCCCGCTGATGGAGGACAACCCGCCGCAGCCACCGTTCGTGGCCCTGCTGGTCTCCGGCGGCCATACCCAGCTGGTTGCAGTCGAGGCCATCGGCCAATACCGCCTGCTGGGCGAGACCCTCGACGATGCCGCGGGCGAAGCCTTCGACAAGACCGCCAAGCTGATGGGCCTGTCGTATCCCGGGGGCCCGCAGCTGGCCGCGCTGGCCGAACGCGGCACCCCGGGCGCATTCCGCTTCGCACGGCCGATGACCGACCGTCCGGGCCTGGACTTCTCCTTCAGCGGGCTGAAGACCCAGGTCCTGCTGGCCTGGCAGCAGTCCGACCAGTCCGAACAGACCCGCGCCGACATCGCCCGCGGCTTCGAGGACGCGGTGGTCGACACCCTGGCGATCAAGTGCGGGCGCGCGCTGGATGCGGCCGGCAGCGACACCCTGGTGATCGCCGGCGGCGTCGGCGCCAATAGGCGCCTGCGCGCGAAGCTGCAGGAGATGTGCGCGCAGCGCGGCGGACGCGCCTGCTTCCCGCGTCCATCGCTGTGCACCGACAACGGCGCGATGATCGCCTTCGCCGGTGCGCTGCGCCTGGAGGCCGGCCAGCACGAGGACACTTCGGTGCGCGTCACCCCGCGCTGGGACATGGCCGCCCTGCCGGCGCTGGCCGCCTCAGGCGCGTAACAGCCCTTCGAACAGCGCCTGCCAGCGGGCCATCACCGCCTGCTCGGAGAAACGCGCGACGTTGCGGTGGGCGGCGGCGCCCATCGCGTCGCGCAGCGACGGATCCGACAGCAGCCGGTCCAGCGCCGCGGCCATGCCTTCGATGTCGCCCGGCGCGACCAGGAAGCCGTCCTCGCCGTGGGTGACGATTTCCGCCGGGCCGCTGCGGCAGTCGCTGGCCACCACCGGCAGGCCGCAGCTCATCGCCTCCAGCAGTACCATCGCGAATCCCTCGTACTGCGAGGACAACGCCAGCACGCTTGCCTGCATCAGCGCGCCGGGCACGTCGCGCACGGCGTCGTCCAGGGTGACCTGCGACTCGATCCCCAGCCTGTGCGCGAGCCGGCGCAGGTCGTCCTTGCCGCCCGGGCCGACGATGCGCAGGGTCGCATCCGGATGGCGTGGCGCCACCCGCGACCACGCTTTCAGCAGGCGGTCGAAGCGCTTCTGCCGGGTATTGCGGCCAAGCGCGATGACCTGCTTCGAATCCAGCGGTGCGCGCGTGGGGCAGGCGAAGCTGGCAGCGTTGGGGATGGAGGTGATGTTGGGGAGCCGGCCCCAGGCCTCGGCATCCTGCGCGGTCAGGGTCACGAAGGCGTCGTAGCCGCCGATCAGGCGGTAGTCGGCGTGCTTGTAGAGCCGGCACAGGACGCGTCCGGCGGCGGTCCGCTCCAGCCGGTACATGTACTGCGCGCTCTTGTGCTTGGCGAAATGCAGCTCGCCGACCTTGCAGCACGCATGGCGGGTACGCGGCAGGTGGCGCGAATACTCGTCGAACATCGAGATCGCGATGTCCGGCTGGAACTGCGTGAGCCAGCGGTCGGCGGCGGCGACGAACGCTTCGACGTTGCGTCCCTTGCGCAGCTTGTTCGCCAGGCCCTTGCGGTAGATCCGCTGCAGGCCGAGGTTGTGGTGGCGCACCTGCGCGGGAAACGGGAAGAACGGCTCGCGTCCCTGCGGATCGACCAGCGACACCACATGCACCTCGTGTCCCTGCGCGCACCACCAGGCGCACTTGTTGGAGAGCACGCGCTCCATGCCACCGGAAGCGGTCGCATCCTTGAGGAAATAGGCCAGTTTCATTCGGTGCCGTCGCCCTTGGGCTAGAATCCTGAGCCCGTATTGTCGCAGCATCCAATGGACAAGGTATTCATCGAGGGCCTGGAGATCGAGGCGCTGATCGGCATCTACGACTGGGAGCGGCGCATCCGCCAGCCCCTGTGCTTCGACCTGGAGATGGCCTTCGACAACCGCCGCCCGGCGG
>Ga0207865_101247_pt1 | contig 20137 bp, 21 predicted proteins | sample HigsolmetaAR204D_FD_184836 | JGI IMG/M metagenome (GOLD analysis project Ga0207865, IMG submission 184836) | Ionic liquid and high solid enriched microbial communities from the Joint BioEnergy Institute, USA - AR20-4-D (SPAdes) (version 2) ...
CGCGCTCGCGCACTTCAGGGGAAAACTTGTTCGTCGTCTTGCTCATGATGCTCCATCCTACTCAGGAGTTGGAGCCTCCGGCAAACCCGGCGCGGTTCAGTTCAGCCACCATTCCAAGCAAAACTGCAAATCGATGTTGACAAATTGGTCAATTGACCTATTTTACTCGCAGGAGGAAAATAAATGAAAATTGGAGGAGATCTTTATGATGCCGTCATACAAATAGAAGAGAACACTGCAAGCAGGCGCATGTTGTGGCATCAAAACATCGCATATATGCGATGCGCCTAATCAAAATATAAATAATATAGAATAACACATCATTCTTCTTTGAACGATTGCCCCCTATGGGGTTGACGGATTCTGCATCACAAATACCAGCGCTTTCTAAGCGATGGCGATGGCGATGGCGATGGCGATGGCGATGGTGTGGATATGTATATTCGCAGGTATCCAACAGACACGCGCCGAGCAAAGGCCGCCACAATAAGCCGCTCTAGCTGAAACAGATTAGACACTTCCCATTCAGCGCAACGCGTTTCGACAGGTCAGGATAGGCGACATGGTTGATCCCAACCTCAACTCAGCAGAAGTCACGCGGGTACTTTTTGAAGGGTTTCCCAGCTGGGCCATCGGCCTGTTCTACGTTATCGGATTTTGCGCGATCGCTGTCTTCTGTTACGGCTGGTACATACAGTATCGGAAATATGCTCGTGGCCAACCGCTACGAAGGGCTCTTCCCAGGATCAGCCATCGCCTGCGTTCGATGACGATGGCAGTATTGTCACACAGCACTTTGCGCCGACGGGATCATTCTACTGGCTCAGCTCATGCGCTCATCTTCTTTGGATTTTCTATTCTCTTCACAGGAACCGTAATAATAACTCTTGATTACGATGTTTTTCAGAATCTCTTCGGGATAACATTTTGGCACGGCAAATTTTATCTTTTCTTCTCTCTTGTATTGGACATAGCTGGTGTTGCCCTAGCTGTGGGACTTCTTTACATGATGATTCGTCGGGGCTGGATCAAGCCACCGAAGCTAGATTACAAGCGCCCTGACCGATTGCCAGACGCCCCTGATGCCGATCGAACCTATTATCGCATCGAGGACTGGGGCTTTCTATGGTTGCTGCTTGTTATCGATATTACGGGGTACCTACTCGAGGCTGCACGACTAGTTTGGCTCAGCGGCTCCCCTGACGTGTGGGACAATCGATGGTGGTCTCCAATTGGAGCAATCATCGCCGAAATGATGCAGGGTGCAGGATTATCTTCAGAAGCTGCAGGCAAATTTCGGGTTGCCATGTGGTGGTTCCACGCCTTCCTTGCTCTGGGCTTGATAGCTCTAATCCCCTTCACCAAGGCGAAACACATCTTCACCGCCATGGCGTCTCTTGCTCTCAGAGATCCCTCCCCGATTCAGAAATTGGCTCCCGTCAACATGGAAGCCGACCGTATTGGGGCAACGTCAATTACGGATTTCACATGGAAACAGCTCATCAACTTTGACGCATGCACCAAATGCGGTCGCTGTCATGAAGCCTGTCCCGCGAATGCCATCGGAGCCCCGCTTTCGCCGAGAGACTTAATCCTTACGCTGCGTGAATTGTCGGAGCGTGCCCTGAGCAAATCAAATCTGCCTGACGCGCAGTGCTTAGTTGCTCAGGGGGACAAAGCCTTCCAGGTAGCCAGCAATACACTTTGGTCATGCCGGACCTGTGCTGCCTGTGTTGAAATATGTCCCGTCGGTATCGAGCATGTCCCTGTCATTGTGGAGATGCGTCGCGCCCTGGTTGACCAGGGCGACATGGATCCGATGCTTCAGAAGGCTCTCCAGAATATTCAGAAGCGCGGAAACTCCTTCGGCGAGAACAAAAAAAGGCGTCCCGCCTGGACGCAGAACCTTGGCTTCGACATCAAGGACGCTAGAAACGAGCCCGTCGATGTCCTTTGGTTCGTGGGTGACTTTGCATCCTTTGACCCTCGCTATCAGCGCGTTTCACGAGACTTCGCACGGATTCTGAAGGCAGCCGGTGTGGATTTCGGCATTCTATATGAAGACGAGAGCAATGCCGGTAATGACGTTCGACGTGTCGGTGAGGAGGGCCTCTATCAGTTTCTTGCGGAGAACAATATTGATGTGCTTCACCGATGCACTTTTAATCGTATTGTTACGACCGATCCACACTCATTTAACACTCTAAAGAATGAATATTCAGAATTCGGCGGTGTTTACGAGGTCGAGCACGCCAGCACGCTCATAGCCCGCCTCCTGAGGGAAAAGCGAATTCCCTTGAAAAAATCTCTTGAGGGGCGACGTGTGACGTTCCACGATCCCTGTCATCTGGGCCGCTACAACAAGGTTTTCGATGCGCCTCGGGACGTCATCCAGTCTCTAGGCTGCAACCTGATTGAGCTCGATCGCAGCAGGGACAATTCATTCTGTTGCGGCGCTGGCGGCGGCCGTATTTGGATTCCGGACCTCGCGGGGAAGGAAAAACCCTCTGAAAAACGCGTTAGAGAAGCTGCAGGTATAGAAAATCTAGAAACCCTTGTAGTGAGCTGCCCGAAATGCATGAACATGCTCGAGGATGCTCGCAAGACCACCAACAATGAAGAAACGTTCGAAATCCGCGAGATGATCGAACTGGTTGCTGAATGTCTTGACGACACAGTGGTGTCTTTAGCCAGGGCATGAGCATTATCATCATGTATCCAGAAAATCTGATCACAGCCTGGGACGGAGCCCATCTGGCAACCGTTGACCCGTATGTTGCAGCGGCAATTCATCCCTACGTGGGGAAACGTGAACGGCAGAGATTGGAACCCATTCTATTCATACGCAATCGGTTGCGCTGGGCTAGAGAGACAAGCAGAGGACCCGTATCCGTTGAATCGTACGACACTCCTCAGCAATCCATCCCTGCCGATCGCAACAATAGTTGAGCTCATGTCCGATCCCGAACCCCAGGTGCGCTTCACGGCGGCGACACGCCTGGCAAAGCAGGCAAGGATAGCCGCCCTCTCCGGCTCACCGATCGGTCGTTCAACCTAGTGGAGCTAAGCGATGAAGATTCTAGTGCCCGTTAAACAGGTTCAAATCCTGGATGAAGATTTCGAAATACGGGACGACGGCAGAGCCGTCGATCCCAGCTATCTAGAACATGAGCTTAACGAATGGGACGACTATTCATGGGAAGCTGCTCTACAGCTTATGGAACTACATGAAGCGATCGAGGCTATCCCGCTTACTGTAGGGCCAGAAGAGTCTGAAGAAGGGCTTCGTAAATGCCTAGCCAAAGGCGGCGAGCGGGCAATCCGAGTCTGGGATGAGAACCTAGAAGGCTCTGACCAGATGGTCGTTGCACGTGTCATCGCTGCCGTTGCACAGAAAGAAGGTGCAGACCTCATCCTTGCTGGTACGCAGTCAAACGACTTCGGGCACGGGCAAACGGGCATTGCAACAGCAGCGATGCTCGGTTGGTCGCATGTGGCAGTGGTGTCTGAAATCCAATACGAGCCAGACTCCAAAAAGCTAACTGTCAAGCGAGAGCTCGAAGGTGGAGTAGAGGAGGAGCTTGAGCTCACCCTCCCTGCAGTCCTAACTATTCAGCTAGGCATCAATGAGCCTCGGTACGCTTCTCTGCGAGGCATCAAACAAGCTCGTGAGAAACCCGTTGCAACAATGACATGTGCTGAACTCGGGTTGACAGAGGACCAGATTGGAGAGGCCGGATCTTCTTCGCGTATTCGTCGGATCTATGTGCCGGAGAGGGGCAAGGCCGAGATAATCAGTGGCACGCCTGCCGAACAGGCAAAACGTCTTCTCGAGATCATCAATGAATTGAAGGGAGCCTAACCATGGCCGACATCCTTGTAGTTGCCGAGCAGCGCCGCGGTGTCCTGAATCCAGTTGTTGCGGAAACTATTGGAGCTGCTTCGGAACTCGCGACGACAAATCACGGAAAGGTCATTGTCGCGATTCTCGCTAAAGATCCTTCGAGGTTCACGCCACAGCTTTCCCTTCAAGGCGTAGACGAGGTCATAGAAGTCAAGACACCGATTGATGAGTTTCAAAGCGACATCTTCGAGGCTTCAGTGCTTGGTCTGATATCTGAACGGAACCCATCTGTCGTTATAATGCCACACAGCATTGACAGCCTGGGATACGCTCCTGCTGTGGCAGTTAAGGGCGGATACGGGCTTGCAACGGACGTGTTCGGACTTCGATACGAGGGTAATGAGCTGGTGGCCGTGCGCCAAGCCTATCAGGAGAAAGCGTTCATAGAGCTCGATTTTCCGGGCAAGAAGACTGTTGTCCTTACAATTCGGGGGGGCAGTTTCAAAGCGCCTCGCGACACCTCCTCCCCTGTTGTTTCACAGCATGAAGCTCCGTCAGTTGATATGCGGACCCACCACATTGCGTTCCATGAGCCAGCCACTGGCGATGGAGTCGATCTCGCCTCTGCCGAATATGTTCTTGCGATCGGGCGCGGTGTCGCCGATGAGGACAATATGGCCCAATTCGAAGAGCTGGCTGATATGCTCGGATTCACGCTCGGGTGCTCTCGGCCGATCGCGGACAATGGCTGGCTTCCCAAGTACCGGCAGGTCGGCCAGTCAGGCAAGACGGTGAGCGCATGCAAGATCTACATAGCGCTCGGCATCTCTGGTTCCGTCCAGCATCTCGCTGGTATGAAGCATGTCCCCAACATCATCGCCGTGAACAAGGATCCTGAGGCATCAATCTTCACGGTGGCACGCTACGGAGTTGTAGGGGACATGTTTGCCATTGCAAACGAACTGAAATCCCAGCTCGCCTGAGAACTTTCTAACTGCGGCCGATGACCGCCGCGGAGTTCTGCAACAATTACCCCAAGAATAGGAGGTATCATGTCTGAGATCTGGTTCAGGACTGGCGAGGCAACGGTATTTGCATCAGAAGGAGAAGGTACTGATGCTATGCCGGAGGTCGTTATTGGGTCGGTTAGGGGACCTGTTGGCACAGCATTCGCAAGTATGCTTGGACAGACCGCCGGCCATACTCGCATGTTTATCATTCGAGATTGCAACCAGATGGTTCGGCCTGCCGCAATTATGTCGCCAAAGGTGACAATCACGAACTCAGCTTATGTGGAACTGTTAGGCGGTGTGGTTCAAGCAGCTCTTGGTGATGCGATCGTCGATTGTGTGGCTGAGGGTATAATCCCCAAGGGAATTGTGAATGACATCGCCATCATCACGACGGTTTGGCTGGATCCTCGATGCGCGAAAAATCCAAACCTCAACAAGAAGGAGCTCTACAAAAACAATTATGAGGCCATGAAGCTTGCAATCTCGCGCGCCATGAAGGGAGAGCCAACGATCGATGAGCTGATCAGTAATAGGAAGACTATTCGCCACTATGCGCTCGAAGGAGTCGACATCGACTGACGTTTTCCAACACCTTTCCTCCTGACGAAAACTGGACGCTGGCAGACAACCAACCAGCGTCCTTTTTTGCGGCTCTTAACGACCGAGTCTTGGGCTGCCCTTACTTTCCCGTCCGCCCTACCGACTTTGACCTTACCCATAGATCACCCGCCTCTCTTCTTACGCTCCAATCGGTTTGGCCTGCTCGCCTGAAATGTTCTCGATTTCAGGTTAGCCTGTTATCCAGATGAGGAGACAGGTGACCTGCTCCCCTGGAAAGTCCTCGTTTTGAGGTTAGCCTGTTCCCTGAAAGAGGAGACGGGTAATGAGACGATCCAGGTTCACGGAAGAGCAGATCATCGGCATCCTGAAAGAGCATCAGGCGGGACTGTCTGCGCCTGAGTTGTGCCGCAAGCACGGCATCTGCGATGCGACGTTCTACACATGGCGCAAGAGGTATGGCGGCATGGAGGTGTCGGAGGCCTGACCTGTCCCGGCTTTTTCGATCCAAGGTAACTTGAGACAATGGCCTCTCAGAGAGTGAGAGGCATATGAAGAAGACGCGATACAGCGACGAGCAGATAGTCCGGATCCTGCGCGAAGCCGATAGGGACAGCGTGGCTGAGGTGGCCAAGCGCCACGGCGTGAGTGAAGCCACGATCTACGTGTGGCGTAAGAAGTTCGGCAGCATGGAAACGGACGAGGTCAAACGCCTGAAGGCGCTGGAGGCCGAAAACGCCAGGCTGCGTAAGTTGCTGGTCGACCGGGAGCTGGAAATCGATGTGATGAAGGAGATCAACTCAAAAAAATGGTAGGCGCACAGGCTCGTCTGGCGCAGGCGAGGTACGCCATCTCTCGTGGCGTCTCCCAGCGTCGGGCCTGTGCGCTGATGGATGTTTCCCGTTCCGGTTTGTATTACACGCTGAAGATGCCTACGAAGGATGCCCCGGTGATTGAGGTTATGCAACGCCTATCAGGTCAGTACCCACGCTTTGGTTCTCGTCGTATCCGTGTCTTCCTGGGCCGCGAAGGCATTCAGGTTGGCCAGGAGCGCTGTTCACGTCTATGGCGGGAAGCAGGGCTCCAAGTGCCTGCGAAACGTAAGCGGCGCCGTGTGGCGAGCTCGCTGCCTCGACCATGCCTGCCGACTGGCCGGAATAGCGTCTGGAGCTACGACTTTGTGTACGACGCCTGCGCCAACGGTCAGACACTTAAATGTTTGACGGTGGTGGACGAATACACGCGGGAATGCTTGGCGATTGACGTTGCCGGCAGCATCCGTGCCCAGCGGGTAATCGAGGTGCTCAGCCGCTTGGTCAGCCTGCGTGGCGCACCAAAATACCTTCGAAGTGATAACGGCCCCGAGTTCGTTAGTACACAGCTGCTGCAATGGGCAGTCGACGAAAAGCTGGAAACGGTCCTAATCGAACCCGGCAAGCCATGGCAAAACGGTACCAATGAAAGTTTCAACGGGAAGTTCCGCGATGAATGTCTGTCGATGGAATGGTTCCGCAACCGACTAGAAGCTCGGGTAGTCATTGAGGACTGGCGTCGCCACTACAATGAGATCCGGCCGCATTCGAGCCTGAATTACCAAACCCCACACGAGTTTGTGGGAAACCTGACCAACGAATTAACATCCGAGGCCAGAATCTCTAGTCCTTACTGGTAGGAAATTCCCGGACAGGTCACTTCCAATCGATCATTCGCGGAATAAATGTCCGCTTGGATTCGCTTAATTCCACGTGCTACAAGCCCCCAATCTTTACGTAACTTTTGGACTTCATCGGCAATTTTGGTGAGAGGACTTCGTGATACCAGATATGAAACATTGCTATAGTCAGACATCGAGAGTTCATATGACAAACTCTCACGTCTTTTTGATTTTGGATGACGCTTCCATCTAACCGTTACTTTATATTTTTTATTACTAACTTCAATAAAGTCGCAAATATTGCTATGAAGTGACTGTGATGGACGAAGAATACTTATTTGCGTAAGTGATGCATCCAAGCTCTTCCGATGTCTTGAACCTTTTGGCAACGGAGGATCAAGATTTATCTCGATGTCATACGCTACACCGTTTCCCGAATTAGAAACTATGAGATCGACATAACGCGCGCTCCAAACGTTAGGCTCAAGTGTTGCGGTCACGTGAGGTTGGGAAGTAGCTCGCGATAAAATTCTTGTTTCCCTAGCTAGCACCCATGTGGCGTATACAAGAGCTACCGTTGCAAGCGCTGTTACAAAATCTGCTTTACTCTGAACAAATTCAATCACTTTTAAAACAGTATCCCACATCCTTTGAATACCCCTCCAGCGTATTAGGCTTGGCTGAGAAACCAGGAGTTCTTTGCTCGAAATGTTGTTTACTCTCTGTCTTGAATGCGCGTGATAAGCAGTGCGCTCGAGCGTGGTTTTCTCCCAGCGATTTACGGCGTCTCCATCCCATCAATTCTAAGGCCCGGCTTTGCAGAGGCAAGTAATGGCTGGATTTGCTCGATACGGCATCCCCCTCTTACAACGTCCAAGGACTTGGGCTTCGCCCAAGCCCAGGACGTTGTGTTCTCCCCCGCAAGAGGGGAGATAACGGCGGCATCAGCCTCGCTCCAAATTGCAGACTCTGTGTTTTGCAAAGGCAACGGCGCACCGCACCCCTATCTCCCCCGCTGTGGGGGAGAAAGCGATTTCGGCACCTTGGCCGAGCGACGCGAAGGTCAAGTGCCTGAAATCGCAAGTGGGGGGATCCAACGGAACACGTCGAGGCGTCAAGGAACGGCAATCCACTCAATCGCGGTTTCAGCTTTCGCCTCCGGACACTCCCGAACGCGGCCGTGCTTCCGCGCTTTGCCCTCTCCTGTCCGGGATGTCAGGAATCTTGCGCCGCCGCCCTCCCCGCGGGCTGGACTTGCACCGCGGGAAGCGCGAAGGTGAAAGCCGTCCTGAGGGCCCGAACGGAGGAAACATGGCAGCGGCAGCGAAGAGCGGCATCATTCGCGCCGGCATTGGAGGCTGGACCTTCGAGCCGTGGGAGGGCACCTTCTATCCGGCGGACCTGCCCAGGAAGAAGCAGCTCGAATACGCGAGCCGGCAGCTTCCCACCATCGAGATCAACGGCACCTATTACCGCGGGCAGAAGCCAGAGACCTTCGCCCAGTGGGCGGCGGCGGTGCCGGACGGCTTCGTCTTCTCCGTCAAGGGCAGCCGGTACGTCACCAACCGCAAGGTGCTGGCCGAAGCGGGCGAGTCCATCGAACGCTTCTTTGCCACCGGCGTCACTGAACTCGGCGATCGGCTCGGGCCGATCGTCTGGCAGTTCGCGCCCACCAAGAAATTCGAGCCCGAAGATTTCGGGGCCTTCCTGCGCTTGCTGCCCGAACGTCACGCAGGACGCGACCTGCGGCACGTGCTCGAGGTGCGGCATGAAAGCTTCTGCACGCCCGACTTCATCCGCCTGGCGCGCAAGCACCGCATGGCCATCTGCTACGCCCACCATCACGTCTATCCGGAGATCGCCGACGTCACCGCCGATTTCGTCTATGCCCGGCTGCAGCGCGGTGAGGATGCCGTCCCCACAGCCTATCCGCCGGAGGAACTGGAGCAATGGGCAGAGCGCGCGAAGATCTGGGCCGAGGGCAGCGTGCCCGACGGTCTGCCGGTCATCGACCCGGCCGCGCCGGTCGAGCGCGTCCCGCGGGACGTCTTCGTCTATTTCATCCACGAGGGAAAGGTCCGCGCGCCGCAGGCGGCCCGGGCCTTCATGAAGCTCGTCGCCGGCGGGTGATGTTGTTCGGCCACCTTTCCGCGAACGATCAGGCTTTCCGGAGCGGTTCGGGGCTTGTACGGGCACCCGCACGGCGCCGGACCAGATCGAGCACGACCTTTGCCGCAAGTTCGCCGGATGGTGTCGACGTCGACAGCGCCTCGGCCACCTGGGCGAAGCCCTGCCGCTGGGCAAGCCGGGTCGGCGTGTCGCTCCACAGGCGCGGCAGCAGCCGGGCAAGCAGCTCCGGCCGCACATACTGGTTAAAATATTCGGGCACCACCGGCCAGCCGGCGATGAGGTTCGGCAGCGAGGCCGACCAGACCTTGATCAGCAACGGCCCCAGCAACCGGGCGATGAAGTCGGTCCGGTACACCGAGATGAACGGCACGCGCGCCAGCGCGAGTTCGAGCGCCACCGTTCCGGAACAGGCGAGTGCCGCATCCGCCTCGCCGAAGGCCCTCCACTTGCGGGCCTCATCGAGGATGACCTCCGGCTTCACGGCCCAGCTCTCGGTGGCGTCCATGACCAGCTGCGCGACGTGCGGAACGGTCGGGATCTGCACCTGGAAGGCATGGCCGGCAGACTTGAGCGCCCGCACGGTCTCGCCGAAGACAGGCAGCAGCCGGCTCACCTCTCCGCGCCGCGAGCCGGGCAACAGCAGCAGCTTCCTCACCCCGCCCCGGTTTCCGCCGCCGAGCTGTGAGAGTGCTGCGTCCCGGATCGCCGGATCACTCGCCAGCCGGTGGCCTACGAAGGTGCCTGCCGGACCGCCAAGCCGGTCGAGCTCGTCCGGCTCGAACGGCAGCAGGCAAAGGATATGGTCCACATAGGGCCGCATCTCGATGGCCCTGCCCGGCCGCCAGGCCCAGACGCTCGGGCAGACGTAGTGCACCGTCGGTATATCCGGCGCATCCGCCCTCACCCGCTTTGCCACACGCAGGCTGAAGTCCGGCACGTCGATGGTGATCAGACAGTCGGGCTTCGCCGCGGCGATCGCTTTCGCGGTCTGCCGAATGCGCATCATAAGGCGCGGAAGCGACTGGAGGACGGCCGAGAAGCCCATGATGGCGATTTCGGCCGGATCGAACAGCGAGCGCAGGCCGAGCTGATGCAGATGGCGGCCGCCGACACCGACCAGCTCCACCGGGCGGCCTGACTGGCGCGCGAGCGCGCGCACGAGGTCGGCGCCCAGCAGGTCACCGGATTCCTCGCCGGCGACGATCGCGATGCGCAACGGCGCGGAGCCCTGATTCATTTCTCGCGCCCCTTTTCGTATCCGATAATGAACAGGCCGAGCTCATCCGCCAGCCGGATCGTCTCGCCCGTTTCCAGAATGAAACTGCGCCCGGCTTCCACGGCGATGCCGGCGAGACCCGCCGCATGGGCGTCTCGCACCGTCTGCGGACCGATCGCCGGCAGGTCGGCGCGGGTTTCCTGCCCGGGTTTGGCGCATTTCACCAGAACGCCGCGCGTCTTGCCAGCTAACCTTCCGTGGGAGCGCAGTTCGATCGTGCGGGCGAGAAGCCCGTCGGTGCCCTCGATCCCCTCGAGCGCGATCGCGCGGCCGCCGATGGCAATCGCCGCCTGGCCGATGTCGAGCCGACCGATGGCACGGGCAGCCTCAAGCGCGGCGGAAATATCCTTCTCGTCGGCCGCCGTCGGCTTCGCCTTCGTCAGCACCTGGTTTGGCGCCAGCAGTTCGGGCGCGACCTCATGGGCTCCCACGACGTGGATGCCGTGCGATTCCACGTACCGGATCAGCGTGCTGAGCAGATCGTCGTCGCCGCGCGCATAGGCCCAGAGAAGCTTCGGCAGGAAGAGCAGCACCCCTGGCGTCATCCGCAGGCTGCGGATGGGCGGCCTGCGCTTCACGCCGCCGGCCATGACGAGATGTGTTACGCCCTGGCGCTTCAACTTCAGGAGAAGCGTGCCGACGTGTTCCAGCTTGATGCTCCAGAGGTCATAGCGCTCCGGCGCGCGCTCGAACTGCGCCTCGCCCTCGATCGCCACGACGAGCGGCCGATGGCCCATGGCGCAAAGCGCCTCGGCCACGCTGTGGGGCAGCATGCCGCTTCCGGCAATGATGGCGACCCGGGAGCCAGGCCCAAGGGGAACGGTCGGCGAGAGTCTATTCCTCGCCGCCGTCATCCTCATCAGTCCCGGTGTGGCCGCGGCGTGGTGGCACGGTGAACTGCCGCTTTTCGCGAACGGCCAGGAAATTCACGATATCCAGAACCTCGGGCGAGTCAGCGAAGGCCTCCCGCACGACCGGAATGGTTTCGGCCAGCGTCCGCGCGGGATCGAAGAGCATCTTGTAGGCCTTGCGGATCTCCATGACCTTGGAATGGGACATGCCCGAACGCTTCATGCCGACGACATTGAGGCCGCGCAGCGTCGCGCGGTCGCCCACGGCCATGCCGTAGGGAATCACGTCGCCCACGACGGCAGCGAAACCGCCGAGAAAAGCGTGATGTCCGACGCGGACAAATTGGTGTACGGCCGCATAGCCGGAGATGATCACATTGTTGGCGATGTCAACGTGACCGCTGAGCGCAGAGTTGTTCGCCATGGTCACGTTGTCGCCAACGGAGCAGTCATGCGCGACGTGGGACTGCGCCATGAACAGACAGTTGTTGCCCACGGTCGTCTTGCCGCGGCTGGTGTCGGTGCCGCAGTGCATGGTCACGCTTTCGCGGATCACACAGCCGCTGCCGACCTCCAGCGTCGTCCGTCCTCCCTTGTGCTTGTAATTCTGGGGCGCACCGCCAAGAACCGCATTGGGATAGACCTGGCAGCCGGCGCCGAGGCGCGTGCCGTCCAGTATGGTGACGTGGGAGATCAGCTCCACGTCGTCGCCGAGGACCACATCGCCTTTCACGTAGCAGAACGGTCCGATGCGAACTCCGCTGCCTAGCTCCGCGCCCTTCTCTACAATCGCACTGGGATGGATATACGTCATGCGGCCGCCGTTTCTGCCTCTTCATCCTTGGGGGTCATCAGCGCCGAGATCACCGCTTCAGCAACCTTGGCGCCGTCGACGATTGCTTCGCAGGCGAATTTCCAGATGCCACCGCGCTGCTTCAGCTTCTTCACGTGCAGCTCCAGGCGGTCGCCCGGCAGGACCGGCTTGCGGAACTTGGCGTCGTCGATCGTCATGAAATAGACGACGTTGGGAGTTTTCGCGCCGGCGTTGTGGATGCAGATGGCGCCAGCCGTCTGCGCCATGGCCTCGATGATCAGCACGCCGGGCATGACCGGACGGTCCGGGAAGTGCCCCTGGAAATGCGGCTCGTTGATCGTGACATTCTTGATGCCGATCGCAGAGTTGTCGCCGTCGATCTCGATGATCCGATCTACCAGCAGGAACGGGTAGCGGTGCGGGAGAAGCTGCAACAACCTGGCAATATCGAGACTGTCCAACGCCTTCGGCGCTTCCTCTGCCATCGTTTCTATTTCCCTTTCCTCTTTCCTTCAACGAGACTGCGCAGGGCTGCAATCTCGCGGAACGCCTGTCTGATGGGCTGGGCGGGCGAACCGGCCCATTTCTCCCCGGCGGGAATGTCGTTCATCACGCCGCTGCCCGCCGCGATCTGCGCCCTGTCTCCGATGGTGATGTGATCGGCGATGCCGACGCGCCCGCCCATCATCACCATGTCGCCCACAACCACCGAACCGGAAATGCCGCAATTGCCCGCAATGACGCAGGAGCGGCCGATGCGCACATTGTGAGCGATCTGGACGAGGTTGTCGATCTTTGTCCCCTCGCCGATGATCGTGTCGGTCAACGCACCGCGGTCCACTGTCGTGTTGGCACCGATTTCCACGTCATTCTGGATGATGACACGACCGATCTGCGGGTTCTTCTCGAGCCCCGTCGGACCGGGAAGAAACCCGAAACCGTCCTGTCCGATCTGTGCCCCCGGATGGATGATGACCCGGTCACCGATGAGGGCGTACTGAATGGTGCACTGGGAACCGATGTAGCACTCGCGCCCGATGCTGCAGCCTTCGGCGACCACCGCGTTCGGACCGATGATCGTTCCCTGCCCGATCGCAGCGCGGGGTCCGATGACCGCGCCTGCCTCGATGATCACGCCTTCCTCGATCAAGGCATCGGAAGAGACGAAAGCGCGCGGGGAAATGCCGCTCTCGCCGGTTACTGGCTGCGGCCGGATTCCCTGCGGAAACAGGAGCCGGGCCAACTGTGCGAAGGCCGCCTGCGGCCTGCGGCATACGAGAATGGCAACATTCGGGGGAACGTCGCTTACGGATTCCTCGTCGCAGATCACCGCCGCCGCCCGCACGGACGACAGCAGCGAGGCATTCTTCTTCCCCTCAACGAAAACGAGGGCGTCTTCGCCGCCCTCGGATGCCGCGGCGATCCGGCCGATGACTAAACCGGCCTTGGACTCGTCAAGTAACCTGGCACCGGTCAATGACGCGATTTCGCCCAGTTCGAGACGTCGCGATGGAACAAAGAACTTGGGTTCCGTCATGGTGCCTGTCCGTCCCGTCCGGGCGCGAGGCCCGGAGGGATCTTTCAGCCTTAGAAGCGCGTGGAGATACCGAAGTTCCAGTGCTGGATCCGGTCGGTATCCTCCTTGAGAACCGGCTCGGCATAGTCGACGCGCAGCGGACCGAACGGCGATGCCCAGATCAGGCTCGCACCGACCGAAGCGCGCCACTTGAGGTCCGTGCCCTTGGCGTCGGCGTAGTCGTTGCCGTAGAGCGTTGCCGCATCGGCGAACACGGCGCCGCGCAGACCGATGCTCTCGGGCAGGATCGGGATCGGGAACTGCGCCTCGACCGTGCCATGCAGGTAGGTCTTGCCGCCGAGGTAGTCGCGGCTGCTGCCCACCTCTTCATAGGGGCCGATACCGTTGTACTTGAAACCGCGGATGATGCGGTCGTTGCTGTTGAAGTTGTCGAAGATGCGTAGCGGCTCGCCACCCCACGCTGCGACGTGACCGGCGCCCACCGTCACGAGGCCGACGAGGTCAAGATCCTCCGACAGCGTGTGGTAGTAGTTACCGCGACCGGTGACCTTCACGAACTTCGCATCGCCGCCAAGACCGGCGAACTCGAGCGCGGCCGTTGCATAGATGCCGCTGCGCGGATTCCGCGGATTGTCCAGCGTATTGTAAACAAGCGCGGCGGAAACCGAAGAGCGCTTCCACGGACTCTTATCGATCGCCTCGCGGACAGCTGCCGAAACCTCGCTATCCTTGTGAAGGGTGTACTTCTCTTCCGAGTAGTTATAGGCAAGCTGCGCCGTCAGCGCCTCGGTGATCGGCAAACCGAAGCGGACCGTGCCGCCCGTCGTCTCGCGGTCATATACATGATCGTTATTCGAGTTGCTGACCTTGCGCGTGTTCCGGTAGATGTCGAAACCGGCTGCAATCCGGCGGCCGAGGAAGTACGGCTCGGTGAAGGACAGCTGAAAGTCTCGCGAATCCTTGCCGCCCGAAGCGGAGAAGCGGATGAACTGGCCACGGCCGAGGAAGTTGCGCTCGGTGATCGAGCCTTCCAGCGAGAAACCGCCGCCGCTGCTGTAGGTCTGGCCGGTGGTGTAGCCGGCGCCGATGGAGAACTCACCCGTCGACTGCTCGACGACGTCAACGACCAGGATGACCTGATCCGGCTGCGAACCCGGAACGGTCGAGATGTTGACCGTCTGGAAGAAGCCGAGACCCTCGAGGCGGCGCTTGGCGCGCGCGATCATGACCTGATTGAAGGCATCGCCCTCGCTCACGTCAAACTCGCGGCGGATGACATAATCACGGGTACGGTTGTTGCCGCGGATCTCGATACGCTCGATGTAGGCGCGCGGGCCTTCGTCGATCGAATAGACGACCGAGATCGTGTGGTTGGAGAAGTCGCGGTTGCCGCGCGGCGTCACTTCGGCGAAGGCATAGCCGCTGGCAGCAAGCTTCTCCGTCAGCGCGATGACCGAGGACTCGACGTCCTTCGCGCGGTAGACATTACCCGAACGCGTCTTCAGGGCGGACTGCAGCGAATTGATGTCGATGCCCGGAACGGTGCTTTCGATGCTGACGTCGGAGAACCGGTAACGCTGGCCCTCGTCAACGGTGAAGACGATCGTGTACTTGTTGTCCTGCAGGGTCGCGGTCGCATCGAGCACGCGGAAGTCCGCATAACCCTGGTTGAAGTAGAAGCGGCGCAGAGCCTCCTCGTCCGCGCGGATGCGGTTCTCGTCATAGACGTCATTGCGCGTCAGGAACGACAGGAGGTTCGACTCCTTGGTGCTGATCACCTCACGCAGGCGACGGTCGCTGAAGGCATTGTTGCCCTCGAAGCGGATGTCGGCGATCTTGGTGCGGTCACCCTCCTGAATGTTGTAGATGACGTTGACGCGGCCATCCGCCAGCTGCTGCACCTGCGCGGTCACGACGGCATCGTCGCGGCCGATGCGGCGGTAAGCCTCGCGGATCGCCTCGACGTCGGCATCCATGGCCTCACGGGAGTACGCGCGGCGCGGGGCGAGCTGCACGGCCTGGGACAGATTGGCGTCCTTGATCTTCTTGTTGCCCTGGAACAGCACCTGGTTGACGATCGCGTTCTCGCTGACCGTCACGACCAGCGTACCGCCCGACTGGCGAACGGAAACGTCGGAGAAAAGACCCGTTGCAACCAGGCGGCGGACCGCCTCGTCGAGGTCAGCCTGGCTGAAATTCTGTCCCGGACGGATCCCCAGCTGACCGCGGATAGAATCGGCATCGATGCGGCGGTTCCCCCTCACCTCGATCCGGCTCACCGTAGCGGCTTCTGCCGTTTCGATCAGCGACATCTGAACAGTGGTCGCCCCAGCAAGCACAAAGCTGGTGGTGATCGCTACCGCCGAAACAGCGGACTTAAATCTCGAAGCTGCCTTCATTGGGCCTATTAACCTTCTATCCCCGTTGTCCCCACGCGGAAACCCGGACTACGGCAATCCGTTCAACCGGCTGTTACCGTAATAGCCAGATTTTCATTACACGCAAGGCTTCTGGTTAATTTGAATTTAGGAACTTCGGACGCGTGGCATTCGCGACACGGTAATTTGCCAGCGTGGTAAATACACCCTGAACAGCTGCGTTCTCGTCCTCAGTGCCCCCTCACGAAAAAATCCCTCGACCGGCAAAGACGTTCTGCTGAACAGTGATCATCCACAATTTCAGCAAGCGAACAAGTCATTCCAGAACACAAACCCCATGAATGCAAGGACGATCAACATCCCGACACGGTAAACGGCCTCGGTGACCTGGGGAGGAATCGGCCTGCGCGCGATGGCCTCTGCCGCATAAAGCATGAGGTGGCCGCCATCCAGCGGCGGAATCGGCACCAGATTGAGGATGCCGATGCCCACGGACAGTAGCGCCACCAGCTGCACCAGCCACTCAAACCCGAGATCCGCAGCCCGGCCCGCCATGTCGGCGATCTTGACCGGACCGCCCAGCTGGCAGCGGTCCTCGCGGCCCACCACGAAGCGTTTCATGAACTGGCCCGTTCGGGCGATGATGGATCCGGTCTCCTGGATTCCCGCCACCACCGCCTGCACCGGCGAATACTCGATGCGATCCCGCTTGCCGACGGCCTCGTTGGTGACGACGCCAATCAGGCCGATTTTCACCGTCTGGCCGAGGGCTGTCTGCTGCTCCGATACTTCCGGCGTCGCGACCGTGCGGATCTCCTGGCCGTTCCGGTCGAGCACGATCTCCAGCGGATCGCCCGCGCGACCGGTGACGATCCGCTGGACATCCGCAAAGCTCTCCACCTTCACCCCGTCAATGGACACGAACGTGTCGCCCGGCTGAATGCCGGCCTGCTCCGCCGGGCTGCCTGGCCGGACCTCGGCGACCGTGGGCTGATACACATACTGGCCATAGATGGCGAACATGGCGGCGAAGACGGCCGCGCCGAGCACGAAATTGGCGAAGGGGCCGGCAAAGACGGTGACGGCCCGCTTCCACAGCGGCTGCGTATGGAACGCGATGCGGCGTTCCTCCTCTGTGAGTGCCTCGAGATCCTCCTCACCCGGCGCAGCGCTTGTGGCAGATACGTCGCCGACGAACTTCACGTAACCGCCCAGCGGAATGGCCGCGATACGCCAGCGGGTGCCGTTCTTCGCGGTGTAGCCCCAGATCTCCGGCCCGAAGCCGATGGAGAAGGCCTGCACGCCGATGCCGCACAGCCGGCCCGCCAGATAGTGCCCCATCTCGTGGACGAACACCACGACCAGCAGGACGAAAACGAACGGGACAAGGGTGCCCAGGAAAAAGTTTCCGACACCGGGAACTATAGCAGAAGCGATATCGGCCACGTCAGATCATCCAGCGAATCAACGAGCACCATTTCAACAGATGCGTTGAAATGGGCAGTACGATGACAGAGCTCTAACACGACTGGATGAGGCTGCAAACCGAATCCGCGGCTCAGCCGACACTGTTCAGGAACGGGATCCAGAGCACGAACAGAAGCACGGCAGCGGCCACCAGGCCGTCGACGCGATCCATCACGCCGCCATGGCCGGGAATGAGATTGCCGGAGTCCTTCACGCAGTGGCGGCGCTTCACGGCGGACTCGAACAGGTCACCCGCTTGCGACGCCACCGACAGCAGGACGATCACGAGGATGAGCTCCAGCGGATGAATGCCCTCCCAGGCGAGCGAGGCCACGAGCAGCCCGGCGATCACGGCCCCCAGCGTGCCGCCGACGGCGCCGCTCCAGGTCTTGCCGGGCGAGATGGAGGGAGCGAGCTTCGGCCCGCCAAGCGCGCGGCCGACGAAATAGGCGAGCGTATCTGTGCCCCAGACCACCGCGAACAGGAAGAAGATGGTCCAGCGCCCGTCCGCGTCCGCCCCACGCAGATAGACGAGCGCGGCGGCGGGAACGGCGGCATAGAGGATGCCGAGGCCGGCCCAGAGCCCCCTGCCCGTCGCCAGGCCGGAGACGGCCCCGACGGCGGCGGCGATGGCGATCCCGCCGAAGACGTGGATGGGATGCAGACCGAGCAGGAGCAGCGCGAGGCCCGCGGCAAGCGCGAGGCGCGAGACCGCGAGGTGCAGCCGGTGATCCTCGCCGCGCATCGCCATCCACTCGAAGAACATGGCTGCGGCCATCGCCGTGGCGAACAGGCGGAAAATGAACCCGCCGTACCAGGTGATCAGCAGGACCGCCGCACCGAGGATCACGCCCGAAATGACGCGCAACTGAAGATTGCTGAGCGGCTTCTTGCCGTCCGTGCCGGTCATCACACGATCGCTTCCCGGGTTTCGATGCCGCCGAACCGGCGGGTCCGCTTCTCGAAGATGCGCAGCGCCTCGGCGAACTCCTCCTCGCCGAAATCGGGCCAGTAGCAGGGCAGAAAGATGAACTCGGCGTAGGCCGCCTGCCAGAGCAGGAAGTTCGACAGCCGTTGCTCGCCGCCGGTGCGGATGATCAGGTCGGGGTCGGGAATCCCGGCTGTGTCGAGATGGGCCCCGAAAGCGTTGACCGTGATGTCATCCGGGTCGAGCTCGCCGTTCTTCACGCGGTGCGCAAGGGCGCGCGCCGCGCGCGTGATCTCGTCCCGGGACCCGTAATTGAAGGCGATGACGAGGTTCATGCCGGTGTTCCCGGCGGTGACCGTTTCGGCTTCCGCGAGCAGGCCGGCGATATCGGGTTCGAGCCCTGCCCGGCTGCCGATGACGCGCATTCGCACGCCATTCCTGTTCAGTTCCGCCAGGTCGCGGCGGATGAACATGCGCAGGAGGCCCATCAGGTCGGTGACCTCGGATTTCGGCCTGGACCAGTTCTCCGACGAGAACGCGTAGAGCGTCAGCCAGGGGATCTGCATCGTGCCCGCGGCGTTGACGGTCCGCCGCAGTGCGTCGATGCCAGCCTTGTGGCCGGCCGTGCGCGGCAGGCCCCGGGCCGTCGCCCAGCGACCGTTACCGTCCATGATGATCGCCACGTGTGCGGGTTTCACAGGCGCAGACCTTCTGTTCACCGACCGCCTGCCCGCACCTCAGACCTGCATGATCTCGGCTTCTTTCTCGCTCAGAAGCTTGTCGATGGTGGAGATGGTGTCGTCGGTCATCTTCTGGACGCGGTCGGACTGGGTGCGGGCCTCGTCCTGGGTGATGATGCCTTCCTTCTCGGCCTTCTTGATGGCGTCCATGCCGTCACGGCGCACATGGCGCACGGCGACGCGGGCGCTCTCCGCGTACTGGTTGGCGAGCTTGGCGAGCTCCTTGCGGCGTTCCTCGTTCAGCTCGGGCAGCGGAATGCGAAGGGTCGAGCCCTCCATGATCGGGTTGAAGCCCAGGTTGGACTCGCGGATCGCGCGATCGACCGCCCCAACCAGGCTCTGGTCCCACACGGAAACCGAAAGCATGCGGGGCTCGGGCACCGTGATCGTGGCGACCTGATTGATCGGCATCGTGGAGCCGTAAGCCTGCACGGTTACCGGGTCCAGCAGATTGGCCGATGCCCGGCCAGTGCGCAGCGCCGCCAGATCCTGCTTGAAGGCAGCGACCGCGCCTTCCATGCGTCGGGCCAGATCCTTGAAATCAACACCGTCGGCCATGCCAACTTCTCCTTACAACTGAGACTTGCCGGGGGCAGGATCATTCTCAACGATGGTGCAGCGTCCTGCGCCCAGAAGAATATCCTTGAACCCGCCCTCTTCGTGAATCGAAAAGACGATTATCGGGATGTTGTTTTCACGCGCAAGCGCAATCGCCGCAGCGTCCATGATCTGCAGGTTCTCGCGCATCACCTGCTCGTGCGTCAGGCGCTCGTAGCGGACGGCATTGGGATCCTTGCGCGGATCGGCCGAATAGATGCCGTCCACCTGCGTGCCCTTGAACAGCGCATCGGCGCCTATTTCGGCAGCGCGCAGCGCCGCCGCGGAGTCGGTCGTGAAGAACGGGTTTCCGGTGCCGCCCGCGAAGATGACGACCTTGCCCGCGTTCA
>Ga0207865_101249_pt1 | contig 20113 bp, 20 predicted proteins | sample HigsolmetaAR204D_FD_184836 | JGI IMG/M metagenome (GOLD analysis project Ga0207865, IMG submission 184836) | Ionic liquid and high solid enriched microbial communities from the Joint BioEnergy Institute, USA - AR20-4-D (SPAdes) (version 2) ...
CCGTGGCTTTCTGGTTGCTGCTCATGCTGCTGCCGGGGTGGCGGGTGACGCGGTTTTTGGCCGATACAGCTATCTTCCCCGTTTATCTCGCCGTATTGTATGCCGTCGGAATGGTGGCAACCGTAGCAGCCTCGGGCTTCGGCTTCATGAGCGATTACGGCTCGGCGGAAGGGGTCGCCCGGCTGCTGTCCGACACCGATATCGCCTTGCTCGTCTGGATTCACGTGCTATGCTTCGATCAGGCGGTCGGCCATTACATTTACCGGGATAACATGAAGCATCGCTATGTCCCTCTGCCGGTCCAGTCCGTGCTGCTGTTCTGCACGCTTATGTTCGGCCCGCTTGGATTCCTCGGATATGTCGGCCTTCGTTCGCTGCGGCAGCGGGCCGGTCGCCGCGTTCGCGCTGACCATGAATAAGCGCGGCGAAGCCCCTCCACGCCAACCGGCGGAGGGGCTCTTGCGTGTTATAAGACTTAAGCTGACGGGGCTCAGGATGACGTCCTGCTTCTTAGTCGCTGCAACTGCTCTTCAATGAACGCTTCACGGCGGCTGTCGTCCCGGGGACCGCTTCCTGTGGCGGCGTGCGGCTTGGAAGCCAGTTCGGTCTGAATCTCCAGCTGCATGATTTTTTCCTCGATTCGTTCGAATCCGCGCGCCGCCGTGCCGACCTCCATCCCTCGGCTCACGCTGGGCATGACCGTCTGCGCCTTGGCTGCGACCTGGCGGGCCCGCGCCGTCAGCTCGGTTTTTTTCTCCTTCAGACGGGCATATTCCGCCTGGGCCTGCTTAAGCTGCTGCTCGAGCTCCGCGCACCGCTGCCTGGCTTCCGCATATTCGGCTTCGTACTCCTTGATTTTTTCCATATAGTACAGCTTCATGCCGAGCGCTTCGCGCGCTTCCTCTTCATAGCCTTCGGCTACGGCGTCCGCGGCCTTCATCTCGTTCTCTTCGACGAGCCGGATGGCGTCCTCCAGCCGCAGCTTCAGCCCTCTCTCCGCGGCGCGCTGCCTGCTCAGCTCCCGCTGAACGGCGTCGATATCCTGCTCCATATTGCGGAGATATTGGTTTAACATCAGCTCCGGGCTTTCCAGTTTGTCCAATGCCTCATGGACGGCCGCCTTCGACAAATTCATAATCCGTGCAAATACTCCCATGGATTTCTCCACTCCTTATCTCTTGTTCGTTAGGGGCGATACGGGTCGGTGTAAAACGATTGGCCGTACGGGGCTTTCGGAACGACGATGCTTAAGATGAAGTAAATGAGCAGTACCGTGCCGAAGCTGCACAGGGCGGCGATGAAGACGGCGAGCCGGGTAAGGGCGACGCTGATGCCCAGCCATTCGGCAATGCCTCCGCAAAGTCCCGTCAGCCAGCTGTTCGTTCTTGACCGGTAAAGTTTGTTCATGGTGGATGCTCCTCTCTGCATCGATTGATGGTCAGTTCGCGCTGTCTTTCTCTCTCGGTTCATGACTATATTGTAAATCGGGTGCGTTATCCTGGAAACGGACCCGCGGCGGTTTCACGTCCTGGCCTTAAGACGGGGAAGCTCTACGCCCAAAGGCGGAGCGCTCGGTGGACGGCGCGGCTTTTCGCTGCTTGGACAGGAGCTCCTTCAGCTCATTCGTGCTGAAGCCGTCGGTCAGCATGCGGTGGATGGTTTTGATCATTTCGACGTCCTCGAGCGAGTATTTGCGGAACCTGCCCTTGGTCCGTTCGGGAAAAATCAATTTCCGCTCCTCGTAATACCGGATTTGCCTTTCCGATAATCCCGTTAATTCGCAGACCGTGCCGATGCTCATGATTTTCTTGTCCACCAGTACCCCTCCGCTTCTTTCTGAAGTCAAGATAGATCCTATGACGAGCTAAGATTTCGTCATCGGTCGTCACCTGTGGTATTGAAAATTGCGCCGAAGGACTTGAGTCAAATTTTCAAGGTAGACGCCCATGCCGCTGGTGCAGCACCATCAGAAGATGAAAACGGGCCGCGCCCCAAGCGCTATTTTCAAGATAGACGCCTATGACGAGCGCTTCCTTACGTCATCGGTCGTCACCTGCGGTGTTGAAATTTTGTCGGCGTATATCGCCAAATTTTCAAGATAGATATATGTTATATAAAATAACATAAAACGAAGAAGGTCAAGAGCTTGATATCGTTTTTATAGCAGAATCATGCCCGTTTTTTTAGAAAAAGCTCTGTTTTCTCCTCAAAAATTTCACCCCCTCTCATTTTACAAAATTTTTATGTAAGATTATCTAACGTATTTTGTCTCAACTTATCGTTATTCTGCTATAGTTGTATCAAGACCCGTTTTTAGACGAATCACGTCTAGAATTATTTTGCTGAAGGAGTGCGGCGATATGGAGACGAAAACCTCGCAGACAGCAATGACACGCAGGCAGTTTCTGACGACAGTCGGCAAAATCGGCGGCTCGGCGGCCGTGTTTAGCCTGATGGGCTCGCTGGGGCTGCTTGCGCCTGAGACGTTGAAGGCGGCGGCGTACACTCCGCCCTCGCAAGGCGATCTGCTCTCCGCACACCGCGGCGGCAAAAAAATCGTCATTCTCGGCGCCGGCATCGCCGGTCTCACCGCTGCGTACGAGCTCGGGCAGGCAGGATACACGTGCACGGTGCTGGAAGCCAGAGGCCGCTCCGGCGGCAGAATTTGGACGGTGCGGCGCGGGACGACGGAAACCGATATGGACGGCTTCAAGCAGGTCGCCCGGTTCGATGCGGATGAGCATCTGTACTTGAACGCCGGGCCGATGCGCATTCCGCAGTTTCATGTGACGATGGACTACTGCCGCAAATTCGGGGTGGAGCTGGAGCCGTTCAACAACGTGAACGAGAGCGGCTATTATTACAGCGAGAACGTGGGAGCCTTGTCAGGGCAAAAAATCCGCAAGCGGGCCATCAAGGCCGATGTCAGAGGCTACATATCGGAGATGCTGGCCAGGGCGGTGCGTCAAGACCAGCTCGATCTGCCGCTCACGGCAGAGGAGAAGGAGAAGCTGGTCGCATATTTGAAGCGGGAAGGGGATCTGAACGAGGACCTGTTCTACAAGGGCTCCTCGCGCGGAGGCTACAAGTCCGAGCCCGGCGGCAAGCTGGATGCGGGCGTCGTTCGTGATCCGTTCGATCTGAAGGCGATCATCCACTCCGGTTTCGGCAACTTCTTCAGCGGCGAGTACAGCTACGACCAACAGATGATGATGTTCCATCCGGTAGGAGGCATGGACCGCATCTCCAGGGCATTCGAGCAGCGGCTCCGCAGGCCGGTCGTCTATCATGCCGAGGTGAAGGAGATCCGCCAGAACGACGTCGGTGTGCGAATCGTTTACCTGGATAAGATGTCGGGGCGAATGAGGGAAGAGACGGGCGACTACTGCATTTGCACGCTGCCGCTGCCTGTGCTGAAGGACATTCCCGCCGATTTTACGCCGGAGCTGCAGAAGGCGATCGCCGGCATCCGTTACGCGTCGGCTGGCAAGCTGGGCATTCAGTTCAAGCGCCGCTTCTGGGAAGAAGACGAGCAGATCTACGGAGGCAGCACGACGACGAACACCGATCTGGCCTCGATCTATTATCCTCCGACCCGCTATTTCGCCCCGAAAGGCGTGCTGCTCGCTTATTACGCCAACGGCGCCGCCGCCGACCGGCTGGGGGCGATGAGCCCTGCCGAACGCGAGAAGTATGCGCTCAGCGTAGGCTCGCGGATTCATCCGCAATATTATACGGAGTTCGAGACCTCGTTCTCGGTCGATTGGAAGAGAACCAGATACAGTCTGGGCGGTTGGGCCTCCTATTCGGCGGACGACCGCAAGACGCACTATCCGGTGCTGTGCGAGCCGGCCGGGCGCGTTTATTTGGCCGGGGAGCATATGAGCTATATTACCGCCTGGATGGCCGGGGGCATCGAATCGGCCCGCAAGGTCGTCACGGAACTTCACGAACGGGTTATGAAAGAATAGAGATAAGGAGCGCGATCCATCCTATGCGAATGAAAAAAGCAAAGTCGATCATCGCCATGTGCTTGCTGTCGGGCATCGTCGGGGTCTGCGTGTACGCCGCCGAGCCGGCCCGGCCGAACCAATATCCCGCCGAGCCGATCGTCGAGCCGGAGTTCTACGGCAGTCCGTCCTCTTCGATCTCGGGCGGGGTCGCCGTTCCGGCGGGGGCGGCCTATTTGTACACGAGCGGGACCGTGCCTCCGGTGCTGAACAAGGACGGGGCGACAGTATACGAGCGGTATGGCGATACGAAGACACAGGCGGTCGGCATTTTGACGAATATCGAGAAGCAGTTGAAGGACAAAGGCTTGTCCATGAAAGACGTCATTTACTTGCGGGCATACGTCGTCGCCGATCCTGCCAAAAACGGCGAATTCGATTACGCCGGCTGGAACGAGGCGTACGGGCAGTTTTTCAACAACGAATCGAACCCGGTCAAGGCGGCCCGCTCGACCGTCGGCGTCGCCAGTCTGGTCAACAAGGATTGGCTGATCGAGATCGAGGCGGTAGCTGTGTTCCCCAAAACGAGCCGTCCGCAGTAAGTCATTTCCGAACCGTGGGGGGATAAGGCATGCTGCAAAATATCGGAATTCCCGGATTGCTGCTGATCGTCGTCGTCGTGCTGCTGCTGTTCGGTCCGGCCAAACTGCCGGAGCTTGGCAGAGCGGTCGGCCGGACGCTGGCCGAATTCAAGCAGTCGGCGCGGGAGCTGGTCGCCGATCCGCAGGACGAAGCGAAGCCCAGGCGGGAGGTTTGACGGCCGGCAAGACGATGCGGAGAAGGAGGCCAAGGTCGCGTCGCGGGCGGCCAGGACCTCCTTCTCTTGCGATTAATTTTTCGGACGCCTGACATAGATCTTGCGCTTGTGAAAAGAAAGCGAGCGGTATTTTCGGGCCAATCGCTCGATTTTCGGCGACGAGACGACAGCTGCCGCGCTTCCGCTCAAGCTTTTGTTCAGCGTCGGTTTGCGGATCATTCTTCCGGGATATTGCGAACGGAAGAAATTCCCGTAGGTCTCATATTCGGAGAAGCCGAACTGCTTCGCTTTGTTCGTCAGGCGGATGATCGCGCGGTACCAGGGAAGGCCGTGACGCGCTTCGATCGTCTTCTTCAGCCGCGCTACTTTCGAGCGGTCGAACAGCATGTAATGGGCGACGAAGGAGGGGGAAGCAGAAGCCTTCCTGCCCAGCAGCCGGCGGTACATGTTGAAATATTCGCCCTGGCTCCAATTGCGGCAGTAAAATACCGTTTTGCCTCGCTTCAGGAAGCGGTGCGGACGAATCAGCACTGTATCGGCATCGATCACCAAATAATGCTTTCTGGTGCAGATCGTATTGCCGCTCAGCTTCAGCAACTGCTGGTAAAGCCAGCCGGAGCGGTCCCATGTGCGCGAGCGGTAGCGGATATGCTTTTTCGTAATCGGCAGCACCGTCTTTTCGTTCACGAAGGTACAGCCCTTGCGGAGGCAAAGCTGCTTGATTTTGTCGCTGTCCGGGGATACGATCAGAATGCGCCCGATCGGATGCCGGACATAACGTCTGACGCTGTCGATGACGTAGGGCAGCGTTCCCAAATCTTTCTCGATGGCGGGGATCAATACGTCAATCTGCTTTGTGCCGCCGGATGAACGCGCTGTTGAAATGGACAATCGTCTCATCTCCTTGGTAGAGGAATCCAAAGCACAATATGTAGAATATAAGCGGATGGTCCGCCCATTTTTAATCTGCTTTTAAGGTTATCGTAATGATGGATTCAGGTTCGCTTGCTAATCTGTGTCAGATCCGTCAGAAATCAATGATTGCTGCTTCAAAACACTACGCATCGTAGTGTATCGCGGAGCCGAAGCAATGGGGGGGTACAGCGAATTTTACCCCAATACACTACATAGTGTAGTGTATTTGCTCGCAAGCGGCATCCTTTGTCTTCGGCGGCCGGACGATCCGGCAGCAGGCACGGCGGCAGTGCTGATGACACTCTATTCACTTATAGGAGGCGGTTTACGATGAACAAGAAAATGGTGGCATTCGCAGCAGGAGTGCTGGTCGTGTTGGGCGGAGGTTACGCCGCTTACGATTATTTTGTCGGCAATCACGTAACGATTCAGGAGGCGATTCCGGCGGCTGCGCCTGCCCAATCAGGAACGTCCGTGGCGGCGAGTCAGCTGGACGGCGTCTGGAGCATCCGGCCCGATTCGAAGGTGTATGTCTCTGTAACGACGTCCAAGGAAACCGTCAATTTTGAAGGAAGCTCGGTTCAAGGCAGCTGGACAGTGAACACTTCCGATTTTAGCCAAATGAAAGCCGAGGCCAAGCTGCAGATCGATTCGCTGCAGTCGGGCAACGCGCAGCGCGACAATCATGTGCAGGGGGAGAAATTTCTGAACGCGGTGCAATATCCGGAAGCGGTATTTACGCTGCAAGACTTTGCGAATTTCCCGCAAGAATGGAAGGAAGGAGAGCGGGTCTCCTTCGATATGAACGGTACGCTGACGGTCAAGGGCATTTCGAAGGACGTCACCTTTAAGAGCGAGGCGATGTACAATCAAGGCGTCATCAGCATGGAAGGGAGCGCCGTCGTCACGTTCGACGATTTCGGCATGCAAAATCCTCATACGGTGCTGCTGGATTCCCAGAACGACGTAACCGTCCAGTTGAGGCTTCAGCTGGAACGGGGCTAATGCTAGCGGAGCGGCACGGCACGGCTTCCGCTTGACTTGCCGCCCGGCCAAGCGTCGGCTGCGGCAAGCTCGGGTGGCCGGTGCGGACTGGCAGGCAGCGGCCAGGCTTGCCCGCGTCCAATGATTACCCTCCGGCAAACGGCAGCGCCGCCCGGGAAGAAGCCGCGGCCGGATGCGCATTCCGCCCCAGGGAGTATGTCCGCCGGCATGCAAAGCGGCGAACTGGCGATCACAGCCGATCCCGTTCCCGCCCCAGGGCGCATGTCCGGCTCGATTGTAATTGCTCCAATTTCTGGAATAATCGCCGGGAATGGATAAAAATTATACGTTAGACACAGAATATTCACAAATGTCGAATGTTGTTTTTCGCGCGTTTTCGCTCAAGAGGTGTATAATAGGGGTACATAGGGTTCCGTTTCAGCCTGTTCGTCTGGCCAAGGATGAGATTTGGAAGTTAGCCAGTCCAGATTAGTATGTTGTTATATGTGAAAAATGTAACAATAACGAGAGCACGACGTTGTCGAAACCGATAACCCGTTTTCGTGACTAGACCATCGACAGGTGATGGAAAATAGGGACTTCTATTTCAAAGCAAAGGAGGACGTTCTCTCATGTCAGCAGCACCTACTCAACAAGCGGCACTTGACGGCCAAGACAACAACGCTTCCCAGCAGGCTCGGCAAACGACGGACGTGCTTGATCAATTGATGAAGCCCGAGGTCCAGGAATCGCTTACGATCCTCGTCGAGAACCTGCCCAAGCTGGCGGAGATGGTAACCATCTTAACGAAGACGTACGATGTGGTGCAAAATCTGGTGACGGACAAAGTTCTGATCGACGACCTGAAAGGCGGCGTCGAGGAGTTTGTGAAGCCGATTCAAGACAAGGCCAAAACTTACGCCCAAGCCGCTATCGAAGCAAGCGACCGGGCGCAGGCTGAGCCCGCCCAAGTCGGCTTGTTCGGTATTCTCAAGATGCTGAAGGACCCGCAGGTACAAAAGACGCTCCGTTTCGCTCAAGCCTTCCTGGAAGTCACGGCTGAACGGCAGCAGCGTCAGCAATAATAGCCGGAACAAGAACGGAGGATAAGTATGTCGAAGCATATATTGATCTTAGGCGGCGGGTACGGCGGCTTGCTGAGCGCATTGACGGCCCGGCAGTACTTGACGCCCGAAGAAGCGGACATCACGCTCGTTAACCGATTCCCGACCCACCAAATTATTACGGAACTGCATCGTTTGGCCGCCGGCAACTTGGCGGAGCAGGCGGTAGCGCTGCCGCTGGATAAGCTGCTGCGCGGCAAGGATATCAACCTGCAAATCGATACGGTCGAATCGATCCATCCGGATGACAAGAAGGTCCTTATGGCCAGCGGCAAGACGTACGAATACGACGCCCTGGTCGTGGCGCTCGGCAGCGAAACGGCGTTCTTCGGCATTCCCGGCCTGCAGGAGCACAGCTTCACGCTCAAATCGGTCAACGACGCGAACAAGCTGCGCGCGCACGTCGAAGCGCAGATCGAAGCGTACCGCCAGTCGAAGGACAAGGCGGATGCGACCTTCGTCGTCGGCGGTGGCGGTCTGACCGGCATCGAACTGGTCGGCGAGTTTGCCGACATGCTGCCTGGATTGTGCCGCAGCAAAGGGGTCGACTTTAACGAAGTATCCATTTACTGTGTAGAAGCGGCGCCGTCGATTCTGATGGGCTTCGCTCCGGAGCTGGTCGAGCGCGCCAAGACGAGCCTGGAGAAGCGCGGCGTGAAGTTCCTGACCGGCGTGGCGATCACGGAAATGCAGGAGACAACGGTATCGCTCAAGGACGGCAGCACGATCGAGACGAAGACGCTCGTCTGGACCGGCGGAGTTCAAGGCAACTCGGTCGTGGCGAACTGCGGCATCGAAGTCAACCGCGGCCGCGCGACGGTCACGCCTACCCTGCAATCGACCTCGCATCCGGACATCTTCCTGGCCGGCGACAGCGCGGTAGTCATGAACGGCGAGCGTCCTTATCCGCCGACGGCGCAGCTCGCTTGGCAGATGGGCGAGACGGTTGGTTTCAACTTGATGGCCTACTTCAAAGGCGCTCCGATGGACACGTTCACGCCGGTATTCTCCGGCACGCTGGCTAGCCTGGGCCGCAAAGACGCGATCGGCACGATCGGCGGCAACCAGACCCAGCTGAAAGGCCTGCCCGCGTCCTTGATGAAAGAGGCAAGCAACATTCGTTACTTGTCCCACATCAAAGGACTGTTCAGCCTGGCTTATTAATAACGCTTCGGATTTTGAAGCGGTTATATTCCGTCTTGACCAAGAGAGGCACCCGGTGAGGGTGCCTTTTTGTTGGTTCGGGTCCCAGGCCGCGCACTCCGCCCGATTTTCCGGAGAGTTAGAAAATGTTGTATTTTGTACAACAAAAACGGGAGGATAAAGCCTACTGACGGCTCAATGTTGTATAAAGTACAGCATTTCGGGTGTTGATCCCTGGTTTGAAGCCAATCTCGCCAAAATTGTTGCGCGAAATACAACATTCCCCCAGCTCATGTGCGACGGATACGAAAAATGTTGCATTTTTTGCAGGATTCGTTGTCTCATATGCCGGGTGTGCCTGTGGGGGGCAGCGCGAAACCGCTGGTGAGCATGACCCAAGTCATCGAGCGTTTTTTTGCTATGTAGCGCGGCTGCATCCTCGAGACGATGTCAACAGGCAGTTTCCTACATTTATTGGAACATCTTAAGCAAATAACGTCTCTTTTTCGCAGAGAAATCTAAAAAGAACTAATACTTCCCGTTCATAATGTCGAAATAATAGGAAGAAAGGTGGCGACAAGGCCGCAGAATTATAGAACGATTAGGGGAGACGTAAGCGTGGAAAAGTCAACGATTATAGGACTGATTCTGGGAATCCTTGCCGTCGGACTGGGAATGATCCTGAAGGGGGCAAGCCTGGCGGCGCTGGTGAATCCCGCTGCTATCATGATTATTATCGTCGGCACGATCGCCGCAGTATTTATCGCTTTTCCCATGCAAGATTTGCGGATGGTGCCCAAGCTGTTTGGCATTTTATTCAAGCAGCAGAAGCTGATCCCGAAGACGGAACTGATCAACATGTTCACGGAATGGGCGATGATCAGCCGCCGCGAAGGGCTGCTGGCAATGGAAGACAAGATCGAGGGCATCGACGATGCTTTCCTGAAGTCCGGAGTGCGCATGATCGTCGACGGCAGCGATCAGGAATTCGTTCACGACGTCCTGATGGAGGATATCGCCGCGATGGAGGAGAGACACCGCACCGGCGCCGCTATTTTTACTCAGGCAGGGACGTACGCGCCGACGCTCGGCGTGCTCGGGGCGGTTGTCGGGCTCGTCGCCGCGCTGAGCGACCTGAGTAACACCGAAGAATTGGGCCATTTGATCTCTGCCGCTTTCATCGCGACGCTGCTGGGGATTTTTACGGGATACGTATTGTGGCACCCGATGGCGAACAAGCTGAAGCAGCGCTCCAAGAAGGAAGTGGCGATCCGCCTCATGATGATCGAAGGGCTGCTGTCGATCCAGTCGGGCATTACGCCGAATGCCGTTCGGCAAAAGCTGGAGGTGTTCCTGTCTCCGGCGGAGCGTAAGGCGATGGAGCTTGCGGAAGGGGGAGCCAGCCGTGCGGAAGAAGCAGCATAGACAGGCGCATCATGAGGAGCATATCGACGAGTCCTGGTTGATTCCTTATGCCGACCTGTTGACGCTGCTCCTGGCATTGTTCATCATCCTGTTTGCCTCCAGCCAGGTCGATTCGAAGAAGTTCGATCAGATTATGAAGTCGCTGAACGCGGCCTTTACCGGGGGAACGAGCTTTTTCGAGATTTTTAAGTCTACGCCGATCGAGATGGAGCAGCCGGACTTCGGCCAGACGGAGATGGACCGCGTCTCCAGCCAACTGGCCGTCGAAGCGGATCAGCAGGCGGCGTGGGAGAAGGAGATGCAGGATCTCAGCGAGCTGAAGGCGCAGATCGATCTGTATATTCAGGAGAACCAGCTGTCGACGCAGCTGGAGACGGAGCTGAACCGGAATATGCTCGTGCTCCGCATCCGGGATCACGCCCTGTTCGAGTCGGGTTCGGCCACGGTGAAGTCCGATTCCAGGCAGCTTGCTCAAGCGATAGGCAACATGCTCTCCGAATACCCGGAATATCCGGTGGAAGTGGCAGGACATACGGACAATGTGCCAATCCGCAACAGCACCTTCCCGTCGAACTGGGACTTAAGCTCAAGCCGAGCTTTGAATTTCATGAAGATCATGATGCAGAACGAAAATTTGGATCCCGCCCGGTTCCGCACCATCGGCTACGGGGAATATAAGCCGATCGATTCGAACGACACCGAAGAAGGACGATCGAGGAATCGGCGGGTGGAAGTCAGCATTTTGCACAACGTCAAATTCGATGAATAATGGAAGGGCGGCTGTCGGTTTCATCCGGGGGCTGCCTTTTTTAAATGCCAATGCTACGAATATGCTACGAATATTTGGCTATCAATTCCGTTAAATGCCGCTTCAACTCGTCAACCAGCTCTTGCGGCTGCTTGACGGTCGCTTCGCTCCCCAGCCCGATGAAAAATTTGGCATAGAAGGCTATATCGTTCCGCGCAACCGGCCCTTCCAGCCACCCCGTGCCATCCTCCCGCACATGCAGATGAGCGCCGAGCCACATGACGGCTTCGCACATTTGGACGCCTTGGCGGCTTAGTTCCGCGTAAAGCTGGACCGATTCTTTCTCCGATCGGAAACATGATTCCTTATTGCCAAGATGAACGTCCCGCAAATCAAGCGGCTCCGTACCGTCCGCATCGTATTCCGCCGAACGAATGCGGTCGCAGCGGAAGATGCGAAAATCTTGGCGAAGAAAGCAGTACGCCGGGCAGAACCACAATCCGTTGCTCGCATAGATGCCAATCGGTTGTATTTTGCGGCATACTCCGTCTCCCCGGGACTCGTATTCGATGGCAAGCACCTTCTGCCGAACGGCGGCCTCAAGCAGGATCGACAAATACGGGGAGGCCTGCTGCCGCGTCGGCGTCACGAAGTCGAACCGGTTCTTCATCTGATCGATACGGTCGCGCACGTCCCCGGACAGGTGCAAATAAAATTTGTGCAGCGCGGAAGCCGTCTCCGCTTCGAAAGGCAGCGAAGAATAGTGGCGAAGCGCATGCGCGGCAAAAAACAGAGCCACGGCTTCTCTTTCGGTGAAGGCGATTGGCGGCAAAATGCTTTCCTTCAGCACCTGGTAGCCGCCGTGAGGACCAACCTCCGAATACAGCGGAAAACCGAGCGAGCTCAATTCCTGCAAATCTCTCAGCATCGTTCTTGTAGAGACGCCGAACTCCGCGGCCAGTTCTTTCACAGTAAACTTCCGTTTTCGGTTGACCGTCATCATCAGCTCCAGCAAACGTTTCGATTTGGACATAACCAGGCCCCCGAAATTTTATAATTAGGCGCCGATGACGAACGAATCCTTCGTCATCGGTCTCACCTTCGGTACTGAAAATTCGCCGACGGACTTCGTCGAATTTTCGGGATAGTGACAATATTTGTCGCTATTATGCATTACAATGGGCCTTAAGTCAAATCCATTTGCGAAAGAGTTGATAACGATGCGTCAAATCACTGTGCTGTTTTTTCTGATTATGTTTTTGATCGGTACGGATACGTTTCTGATTTCTCCACTGATTCCGACATTGCAAAGCTTGTTCGATGTGCCGACCCGCATGGCGGGCTGGATGGTAGGAGCCTATACTTTAGGCTCGGCGGCGTTCGCGCTGATCGCGGGACCATTATCTGACGGGTGGGACCGGAAAAAAGTGCTGGTAGGAGGACTGGTGTGCTTCGCGGTTTCGACGGGCCTGTGCGGTTTCGCCATCGATTTCTGGACGATGGTGCTGTTTCGATTTCTGGCAGGGGTAAGCGCGGCATTCACGGCGCCGCAGGTGTGGGCCGCCATACCGACATTGCTGCCCCCGGCTAAAGTCGGCAAGGCGCTGGGCGCGGCTTATGCCGGGCTCGCCGTCTCCCAGGCGCTGGGCGTGCCGATCGGCAGCCTGCTGGCGGGTGGCTATTGGGCGGTTCCTTTCTGGGCCATCGGCTGCGTGTCTTTGCTGCTGGCGGCTGTCGCCATAGCGGTTGTGCCAAGCATGAAACCGAGCCAACCGCTCAGGGCTCAGCAAGTTTCGATCTTCTCAAGATACGTTCCACTGCTTAACAGCAGCAGGGCGAGAGGCACTTACGCCGCTTACTTTTTCGTCCATCTCGGGAGCAGCGCCGCCTTCGCCTTTCTCGGCAAATGGATGACGGACCGCTTTCACCTCTCGGTAGATGAGACGGGATACGTGATCGTTTTTCTGGGGCTCGGCAATTTGCTCGGCAGCTTATGGAGCGCTCAGGTAATCAAGACGTTGACTCCGCTGCGGACGATGGCGGCGGGAATGCCGATCGCAGCTGCCGCTTATATCGCGCTGCCTCATGTATCGTCGGTTTTGATCGCCGCGGGCGCTTATATGTTCATTTTTGCGATTCTCGGCATTTTGTTCCCGCTCATGGTGGGGCTGCTGAACAGTCTGAATCCGACCATCCGCGGCACGATTTCCAGTCTGGCCACCTCCACCATGAATGCGGCGACGACGTGCGGCGCTTGGATAGCCGGGATGCTGTATGCAGGCTTTGGCGGGTATGCCGCGATTGGGATGTTTGCGGGAGTCTGTCTGGCGGGCTCGCTGCTCGCCTTCTTCTATAGCGGGGTGCTCTCGGCGGAAAAAGCGGAGTCGGGCGGGAGCAGGGCTCATTGAGCCATGGCGGGGAGGGGTGGCTTCTTGCGGGGGATGAACCTCGGCGAAGGCTAGTTTATGCTGATAGCCGCTGTTTTATTTGGAATAAGCCTATTAAGAAGTCGTCACTGAAGAATTATAGGGAAAAGCGACGGGCGGAGGATAAAACAGCCTGGATCGGAGCACAATATTCCAGATTCCGGTTGAGGGAGGTTATCCGATGGACGAGCATACGAAGCAGGGAATGGAAAATCTGGAGAAGACGGCGGAAGCGGCCGATCTGGTGACGATCCCTGAAGGGGCCAAAGAATACGTCGATTTGATCGGCGATGAAGATCTGGATTCTTTCGGCAATCCGGGTTCGAATGCAGACCGGAGATAGGCGTTTCCTGCCATCCCGACGAAAGGCTATCCCCGCACGTCCGGCGTATGGACCAAAGGGTGGCCTTTTTGGCGTAAGATAGAGGAATTTGTTCTTGAAATTTTGTAATATAAGTAAAAAATAAGCTACAATGGGGATAACCTCACGGATGCAAGGGAGGTGAAGACGTGAGCTGGATTTTTTGGCCGGAGCTTATCGTATTCGCTGTATGTGTGATTTTGCTTATGTTCGGTATTTATTACGTTGTACGCAAGTGGAAGAACCTTTTCCGAAGAGTCGAACAATTGGAACAAACCGTATATCAGGACAAAATTCGATGATCGGCTCATAGAAAAAGCGGATCTCTTCCCGAGACCCGCTTGCCGTATGAGATTAGCGCTGCTCATGCTTATTCAGCAGCTCTATGATTTTATCCAGTTTGTCCGCCACATCGCGCGCCTGCTTCTTTCTCCAATTGATGTAGCTTATAACCGAGATTCCCGCATAAATAAAAAGAACGACGAACAACAACCAGATGAGCATCGGAATAATCCCCGCCAAACCAATATTCGCAACCGCCTAAAGTAACACCTTCCTCTCCTGTTCTTTTGCCCAATTGTCTTACAATTTCCCATTTTATGAAAGAGAGAGGGTCGCCTCCCTCGGATATTTCCGATCCAAGACGGAGGGATTCCCTCTCTCTCGTATGTTCCTTATGCTGCTGCGGCTTCGCCAGCCCGTGTCTCCCGCGAGCGCGAGCTTACCTGCTGACTGTCACCGTGATTGGATCGCTTCGCGTTGTCCCCGCGTCGTTGATCAATTCGGCGTAGTACTGGTACGTTCCGGGCGCTCTGCCCTGCAGGGTGGTGACGGCCGATTGCGCCTGCGGCGAGGCGGCGGCCAGCGGCTGGCTGTCGATCAGCCTGCCGTTCTCATACAGCTTGTACTGCGTGCCGTTCGTCCCCCACCACAGATTCATCCGCACCTCGAAGCTCCCGTCGCCGTCCCAGTTGTTATGAGACAAGACCGGCTTGGACGGCGCGGCATGCTTCACCTCCACCGTGACCGGCTCGCAGGCGGTCGTTCCGTGTCGGTTGATCAGCTCGCACGTATACCGGTATGTTCCGTTGCTTCTCCCTGTGATCGACGTTGCAATCGTCTGCGCTGACGGCGACCGGTCCTCCATCGTCCTGGCCTCGATCAATACACCGTTCTCGTACAGCTTGTAGAAGCTGCCGTTCTGGCCGTGCCACAGGTTCATCGTGATCGTATAGTCGCCGTCCAGCAGCCCGGTATCGTGCCCGTTGTCGCTCGACAGGACGGCGGTGCCGGGGGCTGCCGCAGCCGGTCCGTCAGGCGCGGCAATGACGATGTCGGCTTCCGCGGCGGCGCCCGAGCCGTCGGCGGCCGCGGCCCTCACCCGAACGATTCCCGGCATCAGCGCTTGAAGCGTACCGGCTTGATCGATCGAAGCCGCCGAAGTCGCCGCGCCGTCAGACGAGTATACGCTCCAGACGACCGACTTGTCGGTGGCTGCCGCCGGAGCGACCAGCGCCTGCAACTGCACGGTGTCGCCGACCGCCACCTCCGGGGAAGCGGGCTCGATCCGGATGGACGAGACCGGTACCGGAATCCGGCGCAGCTGCGGCATCGGCGGCTTGGCCATGCCTTCGCCCAGATAGAAGCCCGGGTGAGGCGGCTGGTTATACCCGGTATTTTGCCAGGCGACAGCGAGGCGATAGACGGGGTCGTCCATCAGCGTATATATCCGGTGCTCCGTCACATCCGTCGTCGTGTAAATGCGCAGGGCACTGCTGTCCTCGCTCCGCCATACGGCCTCCTCCCTCCAGTCGCCGAACAGATCGGCCTGCAGGGAAGGATTGCCTTTCGTCGTATTGTTGGAATAAGTGCCGCTGGCCGTCAACAGGTTGACCGAGCGTCCGTTTATATAATCCCACTTGTCGATCTTGCCAACGCCGACCGAGCCATTCCACTGATGATCGAGCAGCTCGCGCAGCAGATCGCCGTCCCACCAGATGCCGAAGTTGATCGACGGCCGGGTGCTGCTGATCTTCTCGCCTTTCGCCGAGTAGACGCCGCCGACTTCCCCGCTGGCCCACACCTCTTCGCCGGGGTAACGGGGATCGATATCGGCGGACATGCCCCGCCCGACATCGTAGTTGGTCGGGATGCCCCAGATCAGCTCGCCGGTCCCGGCGTCGCGGAATTCAATGCCGGCCGGATTCGGATAATGCTCGTGCACGGCAAACACTTCCAGACCTGGCCGGGTCGGGTCAAGGTCGCCCACATGCATGGCGTCCCCATGGCCAAGCCCGGTCGAATACAGGACGGAGCCGTCGTCGTCGATCGCCATCGCCCCGTACACAATCTCATCCTTGCCGTCGCCGTCGACGTCCGCCACCGACAAATTATGATTGCCTTGCCCTGTATATTGCTCATGGCCCGGATCGTTCGTATCGAATTTCCACAGCTTCGTCAGCTGGCCGTCCCGCCAATTGTAAGCGACCAGCACGGTTCGCGTATAATAGCCCCGGGCCATGACCAGACTCGGCCGTTCTCCGTCCAGATAGGCGATAGCCGCCAGGAAACGGTCGACCCGATTGCCGTAGCTGTCGCCCCAGCTGGAGACGCTGCCGCGCGGCGGATCGTAATTCTCGGTGTGCAGCGCTCCTCCCGTTACCCCGTCGAAAATGGTAAGGTATTCCGGTCCGCTCAAAATATATCCGCTGGCATTCCGGTAATCCGCATTCGGATCGCCGATAACTTGGCCAGTTCCGTCAATCGTGCCGTCCGCCGTCTTGAAGGCGACTTCCGCCTTGCCGTCGCCGTCCAGATCATAGACCATAAACTGCGTATAATGGGCGCCGGCCCGGATATTCCGCCCGAGGTCGATGCGCCACAGAAGCGTGCCGTCCAGCTTGTAGGCGTCGATATACACATTGCCGGTATAGCCGGATTGCGAATTGTCCTTGGAGTTCGAGGGGTCCCACTTGACGATCAGCTCGTACGTTCCGTCGCCGTCCAGATCCCCGACGCTGGCATCGTTGGCGTGATACGTATAAGCTTCTCCGCTCGGGGTAACTCCGCCGTCTGGCTTTTGCAGCGGAACGTCAAGGTAGTTCTCGTTCCATACGCCGAAGGTTTCGCCTTGCCGCTCTTCGACGCCATTTCGGACGGCGCGAACCTCGTACACCGAGCCCGGACTGCCGCCGGGGTCCAAATAGTTGGTGCTGCCCGTGATCGGGGCTTCGTTGACCTTAAGGCCGTCCCGATACAGATTGAAAGCGATATCGTCCGGGTCGGTGGCGAAGAGCCGCCAGCCCGTATACACGCCTGCTTCGGTCCGGACGGCGACCGGGCTGCGGTCCAGCGTTTCCGCCTGGCGGGTGAGCACCGTCATGGCCGGCACAGACAGCACTGCGGACCGCTTGGACAAGCCGCCCTCATTGACAGCGGCGACCTCGTAATAGTAAGGCACGGTCGTGAACACGTGATCGTCGACAAAGCTCGGCTCGGCAGAGGTGCCGACCAGGCGGAAAGGGCCATCCTCAGCCTGGGAACGGTAGATATTGTAGAACAGAGCCCGATCCGAGGCATTCCAGCGAATCGCCAGCTGCCTCTTGGCCGCGCTTTCGACAGCGAGCCCGTCAGGCGCTTCCGGGGGCGGAACAGAGCGATCCGCGACCGTGACCTCGAGGACGGCGCCCGGGACGGACTCGATGCCGCGGTCCATCAGCGCGGTGGCCCGGTACCGGTACGTGGTGCCGAGCTGCACCGTTCGATCGGTGAAGGACGGATGCGGGGTCGCGCCGAGCATGGTAAAGTCGTCATCCTCCTCCGCCGCGCGGTACAGGTTGTAGCCCGTCGCTCCGTATACCGCATCCCAGACGAGGCGGACAGACGAGCTTGCGGCATAGGTCGCCTCCGCGACCGTTAGCCCGTTCGGGGCGGTCGTCGGCGCCAGCTCGATGGCGTTCACGCGCCCGTCCCGGCCGAATCGGAAGGTCATCTGGCCGTCGTTCACAACGACTCTCTGCTTCAGCTCGGCGTATTGTCCGCTGGAGGAGGACATCGTGCCGTAGGAGACGCCTTCAATCGCGACTTCCGTCCGGTTGGAGGCGATGGCATCGCCGGCGATGATCGTGACCTCATACTCGCCATTCGGCAAGTCCACCATAAAAGCGTAGTCTGAGGCGAGCACAAAATCCCGCAGCAGCGGGTCGGATGTTCCCCGGTCCCGCTGATTGACGGTTTTGTTCAAGCCGTAGCCCAGCGTCTGGTCGTAAATCGTCGTGTGGGCGACCCGAGTATAGCCCGGGGCGACGGGGCTCGTCTCGGAGCCGAAGTCGAATTTGCCGCCGGACGCCGCACCGGCGGCTTCCTCGGCGGCGGCTTGTCCGTTCGTCCAGCCGCCAGCTCCGCCCATCAGAGAGAGGGCCATGGCGGCCGTCAGGACGGCAGACAGGATGCGCTTGCAGCGTTGCATATCGTCTTCCTCCTTATTATGGAATGACAGCGTTTACAATTGTATCATAAGCATGGCGTCGAAATCTTTACACAATCCGGCTAATTATCGCTCAAAATTGCAATCTTTTGTCTTGTCGAACCTCGGAACAAAGAAAAGCCGGCTGCAGAGCAGCCGGGCGGGCGTTGGAATCCTTAAAGCGAAGCCGCCAGCAAACATCGCATGACGACGGCAGGCAAGCGGATAACGTCTCTTTTTGATCGCACGAGGAGCTGGCCTGTATGATGGGCAGCGTGCGCGGGGGCGGCCGCATCGCTGATGAAGGCGCTGGCCGAAGTCAGTTCACCCACGTCACGACCTGCTCCACAGGCCGTCTCGTCTTGGCGCGCGGCTCGCGGACGCGGTAGCCGAAGGCGGCCATGCAGGCCACGCCGAGGCGCGAGCGGTCCAGAATGCCTTCCTCCTCCAGGATGCGCTCGACCTGTTCCTTGTCGAAGCCCTCGATAGGGCAGGAATCGATGCCGATCATGGCGGCGGAGGTCATCATATTGCCGAGGGCGATATAAGCTTGCCGGCATCCCCATTCGAACATCGCCCGGTCGTTGCCGAGCAGCGCGAAATCCGATTCCAGAAAGCGGTGATACATCTCCTTTTTCTTGGCAGCGACCTCCTGAGGAAGCTCCTGAACCTGCGCGGAGATGCTCGCGATATACTCGGAATCGGGCATCAGCTCGCTGGGCCGGCGCGACAGGATGAGCAGGAAGTGGCTGGCGGTCGGCAACGTTTTTTGCGCGCCCCAGGTCACGGGGAGCAACTTGGCGCGCATGTCGGCATTTTGCAGGACGACGAATTGCCACGGCTCGAAGCCGAAGGAGCTGGGCGACAACCGTCCGGTCTCCAAAATATAGGCGAAATCGGCCTCGCTGATTTTCCGGTCGGGATCGAACTCCTTGCATGCATGTCTGAAACGGTAAGCCTGCAGCACTTGTTCCTTTGTATTGTCCACGCGAATCCTATCCTTTCTGTTCTAAAATTGAGGTTCGGTGCTCGTCTCTTAAGTAAGCGCTTGGCTGTCAAAATGATTATATAATATAAGCTACCAAAAAGTAAGTGTGTGCATTCGTGGGCGATAGTCTGACGCGCAAAGCGGTCTGAATGCCGAATTTCGGGCAATAAAACAGCCGCCTCAACCGAAGTTGGGGCGGCTTGGCCGTCTGGCGATGTGGTCTTACAGCTTGACGACGTTCTCGGCTTGCGGTCCGCGGTTGCCTTGCACCACGTTGAATTCAACGCGCTGGCCTTCGTCCAGCGTTTTGAAGCCGTCGCCTGTGATCGCGCTGAAATGCACGAATACGTCGTTGCCGCCTTCCACCTCGATGAAGCCGTAGCCTTTCTCTGCGTTGAACCATTTTACTGTACCTGTTTGCATGGGATAACCTCCAAATTGTTTTTTAACATGCTCTTTTTTAATTCTTTCTTCAAGAAAATAAAAAATTCACATATTGCAAAAGGCTCCATCGCTAAAATGATAACCCTTTACAATATGTGAATCAGGTTTCAAGTTCTCGACTTATCTGAACTGTATCACAATTCGGAACGAAACGCAAGGCCCGGGCATTCGCGGCGCATGACGATGTGCCGGCTGCAGGGGGGCGCCGTCCGACATCCATGTAACCTTTTGAAACAACCGTCCGTATAAATCTTTGGGAAAGGCAAGGCATGGATTAGAAAAAAAGGCGATGACCATGATCAGGGGGAACAGATGAAAGCGAA
>Ga0207865_101251_pt1 | contig 20082 bp, 17 predicted proteins | sample HigsolmetaAR204D_FD_184836 | JGI IMG/M metagenome (GOLD analysis project Ga0207865, IMG submission 184836) | Ionic liquid and high solid enriched microbial communities from the Joint BioEnergy Institute, USA - AR20-4-D (SPAdes) (version 2) ...
AACGCCGACATTACTTCACCCGGAACCGGGAACGTTACGTACAAGGACTTCTGGTCGAATGTAACCGTGAACGATTTGGTACATAAAGTCAAGCACTAACTTTGATGTTGAGCCAAATTTCGTAAACAGATTGATTTTCGGCATCATTGCCTCCGCGCCTTTGTCTCATAATGTCACTCTCCATCATTGTAGGAGATTTAGGAATCGCTGACAAATGAACATCCAGAGGACATCAAATCCTTGGGGCGGTCTTAACAAGGAAAAATCCGCCGATCGCTCGGCGGATTCATCTTGCGAAAATATCGGATGAAATTGTGCGAATTCGGTGGCTGCCTGCGGCAGCTCTGTGCTCAATCGTTCAATTCGGGTAAGTCTCCTTCAGAACTCGATGACGCTGTTATCGGTTTCTGTCGTTTTTAGTTTATACATAGATCATCGCTCGCTTCGCATGAAATGGGGGGGCAAAAAGCAAGTCTCCCCCCGATATTAACCGAACGAAGGAAAATAGTAAAGCGGACATCCCTCCCCTTCGCTGGGAATGGTTTCCTCACTTTGACGGGGAATTCTCCTATCTTTACGAGGAAATTGGCGAATCAGTCCTGATTTAAAATTACATAAATATAATTATGTTAACTATAGGCAAAAGCATGCTGTAATGTCCGGCGCCGTCTCCTGTTCCATTGCGCGATTATCGCCCAGTCGTAAATGTTTCCTCCAGGCCGGCGAAAATGCTCTCGTCGTAATAATTCGCCTCGTTCTTCTCATGGAGCGGATACCATACCTGGGCAAAAAACGGATTGCGCTTCGCTTCCTCGTCGTAGTTCCAAGGAGCCGGCAGGCAGTGCGGGCACCAGTGTCCGCCAAGCAATACAAGGGTTGGACTGGCCTCGAATTCATGTCCAAAGGCGCACTTCCAGCTCAGCTTTGCCGTCAAATCTCCTTTTCTCATGGACGAGGATCGACACTCCCCTCCTCTGGATTTGGCTGCCTCGATCATATCCGCCAGCTTTCTTCGTCTTCATCAAAGGCTCCCCTCTTTTATTGGATAGATAAGGCGGCCAGCTTCTCATCCAAATCGTCGAGCCTGGCTGCCTCCATCGGATAATAAGCGGACAGATCCCTTAACGAAGCCTCGCCGATCGACGCTTGCAGCGTGTCCGGGTTAAGCTCCATGCCGTGCGGCAGCAGGTTCGCGATAAGTTTTTGGGCCTTTTCGTGATACAGCAGCTCGACCAGCGGCGTATGCGTGCTCAGCTTCTTGATGTAGCTTTTCGTCGGCGTATAGTGGATCACGTAGCTGCCGCTGTCCAGCTCCAGATACGTCTCCTCGCCATGCTGCGCCCATACCGCTCCGCTTGCCTCAAGCAGAGCGCCGTTCAGCGTGACGGCCGCCGCATTGGCATAAGGCAGCCGGACTTGAGCCTCGGCGTTGAACGGAGTCTTAAAGCGGAATGTGAGCTTGACTTCGTTGTCAAACGACCATTCGCTTTGGTACAGCCCCGCAGCGGTATGGACACGGGCTTTGACCCATTGCAGCCGGTAATCCGGCTTCGGAGCCAATACCGCCCGGCGGAAGCCCGGCGATTCTTCGAGTGGATGTTGCTGGTGCAGTCCGATCTTTCGGTCACTGAGATCGCGGGGCTGCTGCAATTTAACGATCAAAGCTACTTCACCAGCATCTTCAAAAAACTGACCGGCGTCACTCCGAAGCAGTATCGGAACCGCCCTGAGTCTGCCGGCTTTCTTCCGGAATAAGAAAAATCCAAACAAAAAGAGCAGCGACTGCTCGCGGCTCTTTTTGTTCCTTAAGCCATTCACGCGGAATCTGGCTTATGTTAATATTCCCCTTTGATGACAAAAAACGAGCCGCGAATCCTTCCGGCCAGCTTGGACTTCTGCCTGGCAAACTTAAACTTCCCTTCCAGCTCCTTCGGCACCTCCATTCCCTCCGAGAGCTTAAAGCCGACGGCCCGCTTCTTGGGATCATCCACCGTATACATGACGTTGACCGCAAGGCCATCCTCGTAAAAGACGAAGGCCCATCGGATATTCTCCACTTGAAAGCGCGACGTCTGCAAAGGCTTGGCCGCAAATTCAATGCCCCGTTCTTCTTTCAAGATCCGGTGCACATAATCGATCGTTTCCCGGCTTTCGCTGGCCGGCACCACCGTAAATTCATGCTTGTATTTGGTCATAAAGTAACGGGCTTCATTCGCCCGGAGACCGGCAAGCGCTTCGGCTACGGGCGAAGACTCCAGACCAACCGCAGATACATTTTTAAAGTCAACAGTATAGGACATGTTCATTCTCCTTTGATCGATTTATTTCCTGACATAACCGCCCTTTTATGCCGGCCATTACAATATTTCGATATAGCCTGCGGTTCCATGTACGCGAATTCGCTGCCCGTCCTTGATCAGCCTGGCAGCACCTTCCACCCCGACAACGGCCGGCAAGCCATATTCGCGCGCGATCACGGCTCCATGGGTCATCAGCCCGCCCACCTCGGTGACGAGGCCTTTGATGGATACGAATAGTGGCGTCCAGCTCGGGTCCGTATAGGCGGTGACCAATATATCTCCGGCCTGCAGATCCGCCTCTTCCAGACTCAAGACGACACGCGCCCGCCCCTCAACGACTCCGGAAGAAACGGGGAGACCCGCAATCGCTCCGGCCGGAAGATTGTCCCGTCTGTACCCGCCTGTGATCATTTCGCCCTCCGATGTGATCAAGCGCGGCGGAGTGAGCTTTTTATGCCATTGGTGCTCTTCTTTGCGCTTGCTGATCATTTGCTCATCCCATTTCCTGGTGCGCACAACTTCGCGAAGCGCTGCAAACGTAAGATAGTAAATATCTTCTATCTCCTGAATCACGCCTGCCCGCACGAGCTGTTCGGCTTCCTTCAGCAAAGCCTGCTTATAGATGAAGTAGCGCTGAATCATCCCGTATTTAGGATATTCCCGGAATCCTATGAAATGGCGCATGAGGTCGATCATCCGTTTCGTTTCCTTCGCCTTGCGGCCGCCATCCGGCAACAGCTTTAACCGCTCCAGCAGCTCCTGCTCCTTGTTCAGCGCTTTCTGCCGCCCTTGCTCGAATTTCCGCTGACTTTCATTTTGCTCATCCGTCAGCGCTTGAGTCATTTGCTGCTCGGAACCGACCTGGCGGGTCTCGGTGTCGCCTTCTTTTCGGGCATAGACCGCCAAGGTTTTGGCTGCGATCCTTTTGCTTGCGATGTTCCCTTCCCGTACGCTGTAATTATCGGCACTTGCCAAGCCGGAGACGAGCGCTTCTCCAAGGCCGAAACCAGCATCGATGGATAGCATCCTGCGGTTTCCGGTCACCGGATCGGCGGTAAATAAAATGCCCGAAGCCTGCGGGAACACCATCCTTTGAACGATAACGGCCAAATGAACTTGACGGTGGTCGAAACCGTTTTGCATCCGATAAATGACCGCGCGGTCCGTAAACAAGGAAGCCCAGCATTTGCGGATATGGCGCAAAACGGCGTCGACGCCGACGATGTTTAAATAGCTGTCCTGTTGACCGGCAAAGGAGACATGCGGCAAATCTTCGGCAGTCGCACTCGAACGCACAGCATAAGCGTGTTCCTCGCCTAACCGGGAGAGAGAATGAGCAGCGGCTTTGGCAACATCGGAAGGAATGGCTGCTTCCATGATCGTCTGTCTGATCTCTCTGCTGATTTCGCCAATTCGCTCCCGCTCATCCGCATTCCGCACAGTTAGCTGGTCCAACAAAGCGCGATACGCTTCGCTCCGTTCCATCGCTTTTCGAAAGCCCTCAGTAGTAACACAGAATCCTTCCGGCACTTGTATCCCGTCGATTTTGGATAATGCCCCTAATTGTAACCCTTTTCCGCCAACGAGCGGCAGCTGCGTGTTGTCGCTTTCCCGGAAGCCGAGCACCAAAGAACTCATTCCATATCTCCCCCATTCGTTCATCACAGTGCGCTTAACCAGTTCAGCGAAAAAAAACATTTGACAAGAGATCGCCGGCGTGATACAATGAAAATGTAATATGGATTTGATGTACCTTTATAAAATAATCACAGTCGTGATCTGACTATATCATTTTGTTTGTTTATGCGCAAGCCAATAAGAACCCGGCCAATCTGTCCGGGTTCTTTTTTTGAACGTTACAGAAAGTTTAGCTTTGCTAAAGCGATCAAGCGAAGGGCGACTTACTGTACCTATTGCCGGCGATCATCTGGCCGCGAGCTTCTCCCGCTTGCCCTGCTCACCGGCGTGCCCGCTTGCGGGCGGCGCCTGCATACCGCAAAATTCTCCTGTACATCGTCTTGTCCCGCAGTGCGTTAAAAATGCTTTTATCCGGCTTCGTATTGATCTCAAGCACCCATGGCTTCATCCTGGAATCGATGGCAATATCGACCCCGAAGGCCGGTTTGCTCCGGTAGCATTTTTGCAGCACCTCGCTGGCTCTTTGCCCCAAGGCTTCCAGCTCTTTAATATATTTGGCCCGGTTTTGGTCGCGGAGATACGAGCTGAGCAAAGTTTCGACAGGCAGAGGCTTGCCCCCGCTGTGAAAGTTGGTTACGATTTTTCCCGGCCTGGCCAGCCGTCCGACAATTCCCGTTGCTTTCAGGCGGCCGCGCTTGTCCTTCTGCACCATTACCCGAATATCGAACGGGCGATGATTGTGCTTCAGCAGCCCGATCCCTCTTTGGGCGACATATTTGCCGTTGTGCGGCAGTTTGCGGAAAGAACGACAAAGAGCGCCGAGCGAGGCGAAGCGCCTGGTCACCGTTCCGCTCTTGGACACGTAGCCTCTGCCGCTTTTGGCGATTTTATAGATTCCGTGCCCTCCAGTCCCTTTATCGGGCTTCACGTATAGCGACGAATATTTATTCAGCATATCCTGTATGTTCGATTTCGTAGCCCAGCGGGTTTCCGGCAAATAACCGGCGATTTCGCTATACTTTCTCATAAACTGGTATTTGCCATATTTTCCGTACTTGTATGACACAGATTTCACGCTATCCTCTCCTTCCTCGTCGCTGCAACATATGCAGGCAGGAGGATGGCCGAAACAGGCGTTCGAGGATTTTGAAAATTTAGCGGCAGCTGGCGGATGCAATATGTCAACAAGCTGATGAAGCCCCCTTTTCGCAAGGGGGGCGTTTCATTGCGGACCGCTCACAATTTTTCCGGAAACGGTTTGACCATGCCTTCTGTCAAAGTATCCGCCAGCCGGATCATATCAATCCATTTTTATACAGCTAAATGACCGATTGGACTTTCACCGATCTTGCGCTTTAAGCGCAGGCTTTATGCCTTCCTCAAGTATTTTCCCGTAATCGACTGCTCCGCATGGATTATCTGCGCAGGGGTGCCCTCGAAAACAACCTGGCCGCCCTTGCTGCCTCCGTCCGGCCCCATGTCGATGATCCAATCCGCCTGGCCGATCACGTCGAGGTTATGCTCGATGACGATCACCGTATTGCCGGCATCCACGAGACGGTTCATGATTCCCAGCAGGTGGCCGATATCCGACATATGCAGCCCGGTCGTCGGCTCGTCCATCACGTAAATGCTGCCCTTCTTATGCAGCTCGCTTGCCAGCTTGATGCGTTGGCATTCCCCGCCAGAGAGCGTGCTGAGCGGTTGGCCGAGCGTAATATAGTTCAGCCCTACATCGCTCATCGCCTTAAGCTTCTTGACAACTTCTTTGAGCTCAAAAAATTCCAACGCCTGCTCCACCGTCAGCTCCAGCACATCGGCAATGGACTTGCCGTTCAGCTTGTACGCGAGCACCTCTTCCTTGAACCGTCTGCCTCCGCAGCTTTCGCATGGCAGCTTTACGCTCTCGAGGAAGGAAAGGTCTGTATACACAACGCCCAGCCCATGGCAGTTCTCGCAAGCCCCTTTGGAGTTGAAGCTGAACAAGCCTTGGCTGACCTTGTTCGCGGCGGCAAACGCCTTGCGCACATCATCCATAATGCCCGTGTAGGTCGCGGGATTCGAGCGTGTCGACACGCCTATCGCCGATTGGTCAATGACGATCGTATCCGGATGCTGGCTGAGGAATACTTCGTTAATGAGCGTGCTCTTGCCCGAGCCGGCGACACCCGTCACCACGGTCAGCACGCCGGTCGGAATATCAACGCTTACGTTCCGCAAATTGTGCAGCGTGGCATCCTTGATGGACAGCTTGCCGGACGGCTGCCGCGGGTCTTCCTTCAGCTGGAGCGGCCGCTTCATATGGGTGCCGGTCAGCGTATCGGCCTTCAGCAAGCCTTCGAAGCTGCCTTCATAGACGATAGTGCCGCCGCGGCTGCCGGCGTAAGGCCCGACGTCGACGATATGATCGGCCACCTTGATCACATCGGGATCATGCTCGACGACAATGACGGTGTTGCCCTTGTCGCGCAGCTTCTGCAGCAATTCATTTAATCGGTGCACATCGCGGGGGTGCAGGCCGACGCTAGGCTCATCGAAAATATAAGTGACATCCACCAGGCTTCCGCTCAGATGCTTCACCATCTTGACCCGCTGCGACTCGCCGCCGGACAACGTATCCGTCTCGCGGTCCAGCGTCAAATAGTCGAGCCCGATATCGATCAAATGCTGCAGCCGCTCTGTCAGAGACCTCAAGATCGGCGCTGCGGCCGGAGCGTCAATCTCCCTAATAACGCGGATGAGCTGTCCGACCTCCATGGACGACATCTCCGCAATGTTGAGCCCGTTGATTCTGCAGCCTAGCGCTGCCTGACTCAGTCTCGCGCCGCCGCAGCTGGGGCAGGGACCTTCGGTGATGAACGGCGCAACCGCTTTTTGCGTACGCTCGGATTTCATCTTCACATCCTGCTTGATGTACTTGTTGGTGAACTTCTCTATGACGCCTTCCACCGTAATATTCGTCGCCTTGCCGGCGAAATCCATCTGCACCTTCCTGGCCTTGGCGTACAGCAGCTGCGCCAGTTCCTCGCTGGAATAATCGCTGAGCTTTTTATCCGGATCAAAGTCCCCTGTCTGCACAATCATGTTCCATTCCCATCCGCCCACCGCATAGTCAGGCAGCATAATGGCTCCTTCATTCAGCGACTTGGACATATCCAGCGCCTTGCGCATGTCTACGCCAAGCTTGCGGCCGATCCCGTTGCATTCGGGACACATGCCCTGCGGATCGTTAAACGAGAACCGGTGAGCTTCACCAACGTAAGGCTGACCTACGCGGGAGAAGAGAAGCCGAAGAATGGGAGAAATATCGGTAATCGTGCCCATCGTGGAATGAGAACCGCCGCCCAGCCGCTTCTGGTCCACAATAACCGCCATGCTCAGGTTCTCGATCGCGTCCGTATCCGGCTGCGGAACGCGGGGGAGGAAATTGCGCACGAACATGCTGAAGTTCTCATTCAGCAGGCGCGTGGATTCTGCGGCGATCGTATCGAAGACGATCGATGACTTGCCGGACCCGGATACTCCGGTGAAAATCGTAATTTTTCGCTTCGGAATGCGCAAGGATACATTTTTGAGATTGTTTTCCCTGGCGCCGCGAATTTCGATATATTCCTGGTAAGGCTTTGTCATAATATCCTCCTTCGCATAGAACTTGAAGCAGCATTGCCGAATGCCATCATTGTCTTCATTATGGCATTGAAACTCAATAGTAGCATACCCGGACGTGCCGCATTTCTTAAAAATTGCGATTTGCCATTTCGGACGGCTCCTCCCAAGCGGCTGCGGGATGCAAATGTCACAAAATGATCCGTTACAGGACACCATTCGGCGTCTTGTTACTTGTTCCTAAACGGTCCGAGTGATGAGGGAGTATTGCGAGCTTGACGTTCTCCTTTGCAGCGGCCGTCTTGTATGGCTGGCGCTTGCTTCGGGAATTCAATATATGTTATTGTCAATCCGGACCACCCTCATAAACAGGCCAATGATTTTTGTTACAGAATCGTGTACATTGCCTGTGTTATACTCTTTGAGCATATCAATCTGAGATAGAGGTGTCGCATTTTGAAAACGATTGTGGTGATCGGTGGCGGAATTACGGGACTGACGGCGATGTATACTTTGCAAAAGGCCATGAAAGAGCAAAACCTGCAGCTTAAGCTGATCCTCGTGGAATCGGACAAAGCGCTGGGCGGCAAAATCAGAACGATCCGCCGCGACGGTTTTATTATGGAGACCGGCGCCGATTCCATAGTGTCCCGCAAAAATGACCCCGAATGGCTGGAGGAGCTGGGACTGACCGGAGACATTGTATACAATGCCACTGGCAGATCGTTTATTTATTCGGACGGCCGTCTGAAAAAGATTCCGGCCGACGCGGTGTTCGGCATCCCGGTCAGCCTGCAGGCGCTGGCAGAGAGCGAGCTCATCTCGGCCGAGGGGAAGGTGGCCGCGCTTAAAGACTATTACACGCCGAACGAAACGTTCACAGAGAATGACTCGCTCGGGAAGTTTCTGGAGCATTTTCTTGGCGAAGAGCTTGTCCGCAAGCAGGTGGCCCCGATCATCTCCGGCGTCTATTCCGGCGAGCTTGACAATTTGACGATCGCTTCGACCTTCCCCTTCTTGCTGGAATACAAAAATAAGTACGGCAGCATCATGAAGGGCCTTGGCGAGAACAAAGACAAGTTCCTGGGCGGCGCAGGCAGCAGGTTTAGCTCGTTCCGGCACGGGGTATCCGAACTGATCGACACGCTGGAAGCGCGGCTTGGCGACGTGGAGATTTTGAAGGGCACCAAAGCTTTGAGCGTAACGAAGCAGGGCGAGCGTTATGCGGTAACCTTGGCGGGCGAGCGGACGCTGGAAGCGGACTTTGTCGTGCTGAGCACGGTACATACCTCGGCCCGTTCGCTGCTGCAGGATGAGGCGCTGAACCCGTATTTCGACAAGCTGAGCAACCGGTCGCTGATCAGCGTGTATCTCGGCTATGATATTCCCGATGATCGGCTGCCGGAGGACGGCACCGGCTTTATTGCCACAGCGGACAGCGGTCTCGTATGCGATGCCAGCACCTGGTCAAGCCGCAAATGGAAGCATACCTCCGCACAGCAGCGGCTGCTGATCCGCATGTTCTACAAGAGCTCCAATCCGCATTACGACAAGCTGCAGCAGATGACGAAGGAAGAGCTGACGAAGGTGGCCATGAGCGATGTGGAGAAAAGCATCGGCATCGCGGAACAGCCCGTGATCTGCGATGTGACGAAATGGCGAAATTCCATCCCGAACTACCATCTCGGGCACCCGGACATCGTGCGCTCGCTGGAAAGCAGGCTGGCCGCAAGCTATCCCGGCGTCATCCTCGCGGGCTGCTCCTATTACGGGGTCGGCATTCCGGACTGCATTGCGAACGGGATACAGACGGGACACAAGATTATAGATGCAGTAGCGGCTGACAAATAGAAACGCGAAGCTCATCAGGTTCTGCCTGCATGCTGCATTTGCACGCCGAAAGGCGGCCTTGACATGAAAGTCCTTGGCCGCCTCTCACTTCTCTCCATCTGGCCGGATGTGCGTCTCATCTTCTCCAGAAAATGAACACCTCCCATCATACCATATATTGGACTCGTTGCAATGCGTTATTCAAATACCCTGAATTCGTTGATTCCCGCCCAGCCGTTCGGGGCGTTGTAGACGCCGGTAACCGTCAGCTTCACGTATCGGGCATCCGTGGCGGAGAAGCTGTCAGCGATGACGGGACCGCCTTCCGTATTCGCCGTCCTGTCGACTGCCAGCGTATAGTTTACTCCATCCGCCGACGTTTCGATTTTGTAGCGATATGCGCGGTTCTGATAAGGGACGATTTCGGTTCTACTAATCGTATACGTTGCTCCCAAATCGATCTGCACCCATTGCGGGTAAGAGGAATCCGAGGCGGCCCAACGCGCCGTCGTACTTCCGTCCACGATTTTCCATGCCTCATTGCCGGGTTGCTGACTGGAGAACGCGACCGGTTTATTCAAGGCCACATTTCCCGGCTGCGTCTGGGCAGTGACCGCGTTGCTGCTTGCGGAAATATTGCCGGAGGCGTCGTAAGCTTTCACGGTATAGCTGTAGCTTGTCGATGCGGACAAGCCGGTATCCTGGTAAGACGTGCCGCTGGAAAATCGTGCAAGGATTCCGTCGCGATAAATCCTGTACCCTGCTACACCGACGTTATCGGCGGATGCCGTCCAGTTGAGATCGATTTGCGACTCGGATACCGGCGTCGCCGCGAGGTTCGCCGGCGCAGTCGGCGGCACGGATTCTGCCCGATCCAAATATCCAAACACCTTCACTTCAGCAAGCTGAGGCGTGTACCAGTTGTTCGGATTGTTATGGAGCACCGCATCGACCAGCTTCACTCTGACATATCTCGCTTCTCCCGCAAGCTTGTCGGAAGTGAACCCGTATCTCGTATTGCCCATTTGATCAAGCGCCAACGTATAATGGATGCCATCCGTGCTCGTTTCAATCTGATACTGATGATAGGCTTCCGACCCGTTATGCAGGTACCAGGAAATTTGAATGTTCGTCAGACGATAGACGAGCCCCAGATCGACCGTCCACCATTTCGGCCAGGCGGAGTCAGCAGATTTCCAGCTTGTATCGTAATTCCCGTCAACGGCATGGATCGGCAGAGATCCGGGAACGGAATCTTGCGCGATAGCCGGCTTGCCCTCGGAGATCAGCATGCCGTCTTGTTCGGGAACCATGATGCCGGTCGACGGGTTATAATGAATTTCCTCAAAGTATTCGTACCATGCATAGCCATCGTTGAACGCCAGCGGCAGCATCAGCATCGGGGCTTCTCCGGGGGATGCTTTCCATCTGTACGGCCTGAGCGCATAGGAGGTTGCCTCCGGGCCGCTCATCATCTGAACCCAGTTCGACTGCGCAGAAAAAGTATTCGCATTGCCGATATTGCGAAGCTCGCTCCACGGACCGGCAAGCGATGTGGCCGACGAATACTGGCCCCTGCTCGGGTACCACCCTGCCGTTCCGGAAGAAAAGAGGTAGTAATACCCATCTTTCTTCATCAGCGCCGGCGCTTCTCTGTGCTTTCCTGTATAAATCTTAGCGACCAACGCTTCGACTGCCGTATAGTCCGGAGTCAGTTGATACAGCATCAGATCCGCATTGTTGTTAGCCGACGAGAGAACATAGCCGACACCGTCTTCGCTGTAGAACCCGATATCTCTCGATTCATTTCCTAGAGGTCTAAAGCTCCCGTGGAACGACATGTCTTCGCCCGGCAGGCCCGATGCCGTCGCGATTCGCGCCAAGGAATAATCCACGTTGTTTTCGTAGTGGGCGATCATGACCACTTTGCCTGTGGATTCGTTATATACGAAGTTGATCCCTTCCAGCTTGCAAGCTGCCAAATCCGGATGCGAATTGCGATCCAGCACCGCTTGCTTCAGCGTGAAGTTCATTCCATCCGGCGATGTGTATACATTGATTTGCAAAAATCCGCCGGCATCCCGCACATATTCGTATTTGTAATAGGTGTCGCCGATTTTTATGCCCGATACGCCGGGAGTCGGAGGCGTTTCTTTATAGTTATAGAACGTGCGCAAGCCGTCAGGAACCGCAAAGGTCTTCGCGCTGATCGCTTCCGACGGCGGCGATTCCGCTTCAGCATCCAGTGCGGTTACTTTATAATAGTAGGTTGCGCCGACAGCGAGCCCGAGATCCTGGTATTCAGGCGCTATACCGTGATAAATGAGCGAATAGGCGCCGCCTGGTTCCGCCGACCGGTACAGCTTATAAGCGGTTGCCCCCAAGCTTGGATTCCATTTCAGGTTGACATTGTTCGCGTCCGGGGAATTTGTCAGCTTAAAAGGCATCGCCGTTAAGCCGGCCGGCGGTTCGAGCGATGCCGCCAATGCCGTTTTGGCAGGAAACGGGTTATCCGATAGCGTAATACAAAGGGCAAGCGCAAAGCACAGCAAAATCTTCATATATGCCTGCATGCTTTGGGGCGCCATTCTCATTGGCATCATGTTCACACCCTCGCTTTTTCTTCTTCATTTCGGCTTCTTGAAATTGAGCGAACACGTTAAGCGCCTCGGCATTTTTCGAAGCCGGAACGAAGCTCCCTTTCTTGGAAGCCTCCATTTGGAATTCATCCGCTGCCAGGTAAGCAGCCACTTGAAAGGCGGCATCCTTATGCTTGGAAATTTGGTACAGGCGAATAAAGTTTTCCAGGCAAGGCTTCCACTTCTCGTTCGTGTAAAACGTGGACTTTAATGTGCGGTATCAACAAGCGGTATCAATTGCTGGTTCAACAAACGTCCCAATCCTTTTTACTGGCAAAGCGATCACTAACCTCCTCCCTTAACCGTTTCATACGATCCCGCTTCCCTGTTCCCGCTGCCGGCATTGCCGCTGAAAGGCCTTTCGTTTAAAAAATACATCTAACCTCCCCGAAGCGGCAATGGAAATATGAATGCAAAAGTTTTCATTTTGCATACTGCATGCCGCGGCCCGTACGCCAGGCATCGACCTTTACCCCCAAAAAAAAGCAGGCATTGGAGCAAAATCGCCCCAAAGCCTGCCCAGCTGTGCAGCGCTATAGATCATCAATCTTAATCAGCTTCCGCGGCGACGGCTCCTGCTTCTTGTCGCCTAACCAGAGCAATACGTCGGCAAATAGATCTAAAATGCGAATGAAAGTCTCCTTGTCCTCTTCGGAAAGGCGATCGGCATAACGAAAAATTTCGTTAAAGCACAGCTCGCGAACGAATTGAGTATATTGCTCATAAACCTCGCGCCCTTTGGCGGAAGGCTTCACATAGATATCTTTCCGGTTTCCGCTCAGGTGATACTTTTCCAATAACCCTTTTTCCGTTAAATGCTTCACGTTTTTGGAAAAGGTGCTGCGGCTAACGCCGAGGCGTGCAGCCATTTCGGACATCTTCTCATCCTTGTCCTCGGCCTCCAAAATATATTCCAAGGTCTGAATTTGCGAGGCGGAGAACATGACGTCGGTTCCGTAGCTTCGCTGCAGCTTATAGGCGTTGGAGTAGGCATTTCCGTACTTGATGATCTTCTCAATCAGTGCGCGATGATTCCCCATCCATTCCAGCTTCATCGATAATCCCTTTCATATTCGAATTCACGTCTATAGACGCCTATGACGAACGACTCCTTCGTTATCGGTCGTCACCTGCGGTGTTGAAATTTTGTCGGAGTATATCGCCAAATTTTCAAGATAAGAAAGGATCACATCATATCGGGGGACGGATTTCACAGCGGCGCTTCAAAATTAGATTCGTTGCTCCATCCACGAAATCGCTTCTTCGATGACCTCATCGCGGCTCGGCTCATTGAAGATTTCATGCATCAGATGGGCGTAAATTTTCAACGTTTTATCGGAAGAAGCGATCTCGCCGTAGAAATCGCGGGAATCCTTCTCGCTCACCAGTCCGTCGTTTGCGCCGTGCATGACCAGGACCGGATCGACAAATTGCTCAGGCCGCCGCTTCAACCACTCTACGCCCTCGCCCAGGCTGTTGAACAGGTCGACCGAGATTTGCTTTTCGACCAGCGGATCATTCGCATAAGCGGCTACAACCTCGGGATCGCTGCATACTCCGGCGCCCAGCTCGTTCGGCAAATACGTGCCTGAAGGAAGCTGAAGCGGCAGCTCCCCTGCTACCTTCGTATGAAAACGGGTAAGCGCGCCTGACAGCACAATGCCTCTCACTTTGCCCGGATATTTGGTGCCGAAAGAAGCGGATGCAAAACCGCCCATGCTGTGGCCGATGACGAACACCGGCAAGCCGGCGCTTTCTTGCAGCGTCTGATCCACAATCACATTCACATCGTCGATGAGTTGATGAAAATCGCTGTAAAAGGTGCGCTTGCCTTCCGACCGGGCATGGCCGCGGTGATCGAAACGGTATACGTGGAAGCCGCGCGCGTTCAGCTTCGCCGTCAAGTAATCGTAGCGCCCGGCATGCTCGCACAAGCCATGGACAATCACCGCAGCCGCCTTGGCGTTGTCAACCATATTTTTGCAAAAATAAAGCTTCGTACCGTCAAAGGATGAGATGCCCGTTTCAATCGTGGTCATAGCAATAATCCTCCCTGGTTAGTATCCAAATGAAATATTATAGTTTCTTGCAGAAACAATATTATCATTTGCGATTCGGTTTGTCCAGAAGGAATTAAAGCGATTACACGGGTCCAATACAATCGCCTTTAAGGCGATGCGTTCACGATCGTGCTGCTCTCTCATCCATTCTCGGTGCATTCAATGCCTTGTCCTTGCCGAACTTCATGGAATAGAACACCAGGATGCCCGCCAGCAAAACCGCCAGAACCAAATAAATATTGCTGAAAACGGCTGCGTCCGGATGGGAGTTTACCGGGTTGAAGGAAAAGCTTGCCCCTTGATCGACCGCTTTGCCGTATACGCCTGCGGCGATGGCGCCGGAAATAAAGTTCAGCATCGATAGCAGCCCCATGCCGACGCCGATTTGTTCCTTCGGAAGCGAACGCGGGAAATCCCATTCGATAATGCAATATACAGCATCGATTGCCCGACATTGCCGAAGATCAGGATGATGGCATGATTAGCGGCGACATGCCCGCGAAGGACGACAATAACACGAAACAAAGGAGCAGCAGCGCCGACGCGGCATAGAAAAGAAACGAATTGCCTTTTTTATCCGCCAGTTTGCCGCCTTTGCGCCCTAACAGCGCCGTCATGACGGCAGCTGGAACTAAAGCGAAGCCCGCCGCCCGGTTCCAGACGGTTGACATAGGTCAGCAGCTGCGGACTGAGAAAAGGAAGCGAATAGCCGATCCCCATCGCCAGGAAGGCAATCACCAGTCCAAGCGAATATCCTTTGTTAAGAAGCAGGCTCGGTTGGATGAACGGGGCTTTCGCAGAACGAATTCGGATCAGGAGCAGGACCAGCAGGAGCAAGCATCCGGCGGCAGGCAACCACGCCTGGTTCGTAATTCCCAGCAGCAGCAAGGCAACGACCCCGGCGAGCAATCCCCCTCCAAGCCAATCGATCCGGCCTACTGCTGCACCTGCGGTATTTTCAAACGGTGGCCCGCAAAGAGCACATGACGAAAGCGGCCCAGGAGCTGCGCATCGCGCAGCCTGCGCTGAGCAAGACGATTGCAAGGCTGGAGGAAGATATCGGGGTTCCGCTATTTGACCGGCAAGGAGGACGCATTCGCCTGAATTCGTTCGGCAAGGCGTTCCTGGACAAAGTGGAGAAGGCGCTGGCCCTGTTGGACGAAGGAATAAAGGAAGTAGCCGATATGTCCGGCCTTGAGCAAGGGAGCATCCATCTCGCGACATCGACGCTGGATCGGTTATCGGATGCGCTGGGCGAATTTCTCGCGCTGCATCCGGAAGTCCAATTTAAGATTACGCAGGCTTCGATCGAAGAGATGGCGCATTTGCTGGAGAGCGGCGAGGTCGACATGTGCTTTACGCCGCTGCCGATCGATCGGCCCGATATTAGCGCGAAGATCGTCTTGAAGGAAGAGGTTTATTTGGCGGTTCCCCAAGGACACCGATTTGCCGGGAGAAGGGGCATCCGCTTGAGCGAGCTCGCAGAGGAGCCGTTCATCGGGTATAAGGAGGAACTTCCTTTTCAGAAAATGAACGATTTGTTTTTCCAGGAAGCCGGAATCGCTCCGAGCTTCGTCTGTCGGGTCGACGAGCCTGCCGCCATTGCAAGTCTTGTCCGGGCCGGGCTGGGCGTCGCCCTTGTAAGCAATTGCGGCGGCGCGAACTCCGCGCTTCACTTGCTGCACATTGAGTCCCCCGCTTGCCAGCGCAATTTCCAGGTCGTGTGGCACGAGAAGCGTTACCTGTCCCTCGCTGCGCGCAAATTTCGGGATTTTCTCATCGATTATTTCGCCAATATGGCGAAATAGCGAAGCCAATCGGCAAACAGCCCGCACATCGATCGCGATTTGAGGCTCCGTGGCATGAGATTCATCGCGCCTTCAATCCGCTGTCCTGGACCCGCAATGATGGAAGAAGAAAAAATTTTTTTGCCCTTGTCACAGAATCGCTTCCCTCCCCGTCTTGTTTATAACTTATAATACAAAGGAGTGCAAAGCGATGGACAAATTCGATTCGGTCATCATTGGCGGAGGGATTGCGGGCTTGACCGCTTCCGTATATTTGGCCAAGGCGGGACACAAGGTGGCGGTGCTGGAAAAATCGGGGCGGTTCGGAGGCAGGGCGGACACGGTCACGAAGAACGGCGTCAAGCTGAATCTCGGCGGCCACGCGCTATACCGCGGCGGAGCAGCTTGGGAAATATTGCAGGAGCTTGGCATTACGCTCGAAGGAAGCACTCCTTCCCTCACAACTCACGGGTTATGGAAAAACAAGCCTTTTCTGATGCCCACGGGACTAATGTCCACGATTGCCTGCCCGCTTCTTTCCGTATCAGGCAAAATGGAGTTCGCCCGTCTTATGCTGAAATTGGGCAAAATCGATGTATCCGCCGTTCCGCCCGTCACCTTGCGGGAATGGGCGGAACAGGAGGTGCGCGATCCGATGGTCCGCCATCTGTTCTACGCATTGACCCGAACCGCCACTTACGTCAGCGACCCCGATCTGCTGCGGGCGCCGTCCACTCTAACGCAGTTGAAAAGAGCGCTGACGGAATCCGTTCTGTACCTGGACGGCGGCTGGGAGACGATGGTGGCGAAGCTGCGAAGGCTGGCCGAACAGTACGGCGCGGTTATGCTCTCCGGGAAGAACGTAACCGAAATCGTACACCATGGTGGGCAAGTTCGGCAAGTACGCTGTTCGGACGGGACTTTGCTGGAGGCTGGTGCCGTCATCGTCACCGCTCCCCCCGCCGAGGCCTTCCGCATGGTCAAGGAGGCGGAGCGCACTTCGCTGCGAATATGGAAGGAGCAGGCGCTGCCGATCCAGGCAGCCTGCCTTGATCTCGGCCTGCGGACGCTGCCCCATGCGAATCATCAGTTTGCGATGGGCATCGACGAGCCGCTGCTGTTCTCGAACCAATCGAGAGCGGCCAAAATGAGCGATGACGGCACTTCTGCCGTGCACTTGATCAAATATAACGGAGTGCACCGTGGCGACGCCAAAGCGGATGAAGCGCTGCTGGAAAAGACGCTCGATACGCTGCAGCCCGGATGGCGTCAACACGTCACTGCCCGGCAATATTTGCCGAAAATGACGGTGGTGCACGATTTCGACCATCCGGGCCGGCAAGAGCTGCCGGGCCCGGCAGTGCCGCAAATCGGCGGCCTCTATGTGGCTGGAGATTGGGCTGGCCACGGCGAGTTTCTCGTCGATGCGTCTTTCGCCAGCGCCAGACGCGCAGCCCTTCACATTGTGCAAACTGCTTCGGTATTGCTTTGAGAGCGAGGGACATATCATGGAGACTGACCAGCTGTATCACACTTACAAACCGCTGCTATTTTCACTGGCCTACCGCATGATGGGGAGCGTCATGGATGCGGAAGACATCGTGCAGGAAGCTTTTCTTTCCTTCAGCGAAGCAGCGGCAGCCGAGCCCATTCTCAACAAGAAAGCGTATTTGTGCAAAATCGTCACGAACCGCTGCCTCGATCTGTTGCGGTCAAGCGCCAAAAAGCGGGAGCTGTACGTCGGACCGTGGCTGCCCGAACCGATCGTCGGCGGCAGCGAGCGTATGGGCGATAGCGGCGAGCGAACGATCCTTCCCGATCCTACTTGCGGAAGGAAGCGATGTCGACGGCCTATCTGCTTTTGCTGCATCAGCTGTCGGCCGTCGAACGGGCCGTGTTTTTGCTGCGCGAGGTATTCGAGTACGAATATGACGAAATCGCCGCGATTGTCGGCAAGAGCAGCTCGAACTGCCGGCAAATTTTTCATCGCGCGAAGCGGGGCATCGGTCAACCTCCGGAAGATCATGCGGAGTTGAACGCGAGGAAACAAGTTCAAGTCGAACAATTCGCCGCGTTTCTCGCATCCGGCAACGTCATGAAACTGCTGCAGCTGCTCGCGCCGGATGCGGTCTTATTGCCGGACGGCGGCGGGAAAGTGAAAGCGCCGCTCCGCCCCATCTTCACGGCAGAACGAATTTGCCGTTTCTTTGAGGGCATACGGGAGAAGTCGGCGGCAGGCTTTTCGTATCGGCTGCTCCTCATCAATAACGAGCCGGGGTTGATCGCGCAGAGCGGCGGATACCAATCGGCCTGGACGTTTCAATATCAGGGCGACCGTATTTCGCACATTTATTTGCAGATCAATCCGGAAAAACTGGCGCATGTCCCGTTCGATGACATTCGATGACAGCAGAAGGACCGGCTCCCCTTCGATTTGCCGTCCGCACACGGAGATGGCGGAAGCGATGACGCACATCGCTTCCATACCATATCTTGACGTGCACGAGACGGTCATCGCGGGGTGGCCGACGACGTCAAGCGCATGCTGTGCGAAACCGTGGACCGATCCTTCTCGCATCCGGCATGGTCGGCTATGCAAGATTGATTGGAGCCGCTTACTGCGCTGCATCCGAACCTCGGTCCCTTGCCCGTGGCTCGACATTCCCGGTTTTCAAGTCATTGCGGGTTTGAATAACGAATAGGCTTGTTCATTGCATTTTTCTTTTGTAGAAAACTCTTGACCACCAAAAGACGACATTACCTAACAACAAGATTGAAAATTCCCAACCAGTTTGGCCTTTAGTAAAAAAGTTGACTAATGACCAAACCAACAATGCTACCGTAAAAAAAATATGAGCATTTTTAGCGGACTTGTCGTTCTGGTATTTTTCCATTTCATCAGCTTTTCGCAGCTTCATTTTGAGTCCTCCTCGAAAATAAATAATTTGTCAACGGTAGTTTCAAGATGAAGAGACAATCTAAAAGCCAAAGCTAATGTGGGGTCGTATTTATCATTTTCAATGGCATTAATGGTTTGTCTTGTAACGCCGCACTTATTGGCAAGTTCTTCTTGAGATATCTTCATCTTTTTTCTAATATCCCTGATGTTATTCTTCAATAAGAAACCACCCGATTTCTAAAATGTAAAAAACTTTTTACATTTAAAATCATAAACCAACGAGAGCGTAATGTCAAATTGTTTTTACATGTTTAGATTCCATTTATTCCTAATGGAAGACAACCATTGATGGAGGGCACAGCCGCACGGTACCTGAATTCGGCATTTCGCGCTCGGCTGGAAGAATGGACGCATTGAAAGGCTCTTTTAATATTCGGTGATACAAGTGCAGGCATGCGCCGTTACACGGATTTTCCGCTTGACTCCCGCTGCATCAATGAAAAACAGGGAGCGGACTCCGCGGCGCATTGCTCCCTGCTCATTCCGTTAGTTGACCTCTGAATATGCCGTCTTCACACTTTACTGGCCAAGGAAGCCAAGCTCGTAATCGTACCACAGCTTGCTTTGCTGCTTCGTAACATCTTCGATGCGTTTTTTTCCCGGTCTGCCACCCAAACGTCGCCATCGCTGCTGACATAGGCGCTGCCGTGCAAATCATTTAACTTGTCCAGGCTGCCCGATGGGTCCACCCGATCAATATGGATTAATGCTTGCCGAGCTTGCGAACGTCATCTACCGGAAGCTCAAGCGTGTCGGCTATTTCTTCGGGTGAATGGCCTTTGTCCAGCAGCTTGCGAATGATGGCCTGCCGTTCTTCTTGTCGGCCTTCTCTCCGGCCTTCTTTCCGGCCCTTTTCCATCCCTTCCCGCAGCCCTTCCTGCAGCCCTTCCTGCAACCCTTCTTCTTTGGCCCACTTTGTCCATGCTGGCATCAGCTCCATGATCGTTTCACCTTCCTCCGGATATTGTTCGCGAAGCTCGCGCAGGATCGCTTCCTCTTCCTCTTTCTCGGGCCGATAGTACAGATCCGCCACGGACATGATGAGCGCAATCTTGGCGTCATCCAGTTTGTTCCTCAGGCGCAACAACATGCGCATGTAGGCAATCCGTACTTGGCGCCTTTCTATTTCATTATAACCCATTTTGGCAAGCAAGGCAGCAGCCACCGGATTGTCCGACTGAATAAATTGCCGCCAGTTTTGATTTCGCAGCTCGACCTTCAAAAACTGAAACCGCAATATTTCATGCCCCGGAATTTCCATCG
>Ga0207865_101252_pt1 | contig 20034 bp, 23 predicted proteins | sample HigsolmetaAR204D_FD_184836 | JGI IMG/M metagenome (GOLD analysis project Ga0207865, IMG submission 184836) | Ionic liquid and high solid enriched microbial communities from the Joint BioEnergy Institute, USA - AR20-4-D (SPAdes) (version 2) ...
GCCAAGTACGGGCCGATTCTTTCGGTGAGCCACGCCAAGCATCCGAAGATGGCCAAGTGGCTGAAAACAATTGGGTTCGAGCAGATCAACGACAAGGTTTTTCTGTTTAGGACGTGACATCTTTGCGGTGTTTTGGTAGATACTGGAAATTGCAAGCGTTACGTCGCCGGAGTTCGCTGCGCCGGTTCTGTTAGAGATGACGGAGCCGACTGCAAGATGTGTGGCGGCGGTGGATACGAACCCTATAGCGCATATAAATCTGGAGATTTCGACGCATGGAAGCGGCAGTTCGACAGGATCGCCGAGATCGAACTGGCCGCAGCGCGTGGGGAGATCCCGCAGGATCAGGCCAAGGCACAGATTGACGCTATCAGAACAGGGATAGCGGCGGCTACTCCAGCTCCAACTCCTGCACCCGCGCCGACGACAACGGCGAGAGCCAGACCTAGTATTTTGCGCGGCGGGGAGGACTCCGGCGGGTTCGCACCCGGCTTTAGGGACAACTCCATCACTGGGGCCAGGTACGTTGGTGGGGAAGATTCAGGCGGGCGTACTGTAGGATCGAGGTCGAAAACCGCTTCCTCGTCGCTCGGGGGCGGGTCGCAGCCGCTGAGCAAGCTTGAAAACAAGCTCAAGGAGGACCCATCCGCCGCGATGGAAATGCGCGAGCTGATGCGCCAGCACAACATCAACCTCGGCAAGATCAGCATCGACCAGGCGTTCTCGAAGTTCGGCGACGACTACTACAAAAAGTACCGCGACGACTACACGGGGTACTACTTCCCGCAGTTGGACGAGCAGTACGGCAAGGTTACGGACAAGATGACGGCGATCCTGGCGGATCGCGGCATCCTCTCCTCGTCCATCGGCAGCAACAAGTTCGCCGACCTGGCCAAGGAGCACTCCAACGCCCGCACGAACATCTCGAACGAAGCTCTGGACGCTGCCAACAAGCTGCGCGGGCAGGTAGAGAGCGCCAAATCGAACCTTTATAGCCTGAATGAGGCGTCCGCGGACCCGCAGGCTATTAACGCCCAGGCGATCGGGCAGGCGACCGCGCTAGTCGCGCCGCCGACCTATTCGCCGCTTGGCAACATCTTCGCGGGCGCGTTCGACGCCTTCAACAACTACATGTCCGCAAGGCAGAACAGGCCGTACTACCAGAGTGGGTACACCAGCCCGTACCCGACCGGGTACGGCTCGGGGCGAGTGGTGAGGTAAGCCATGTGTACTGGTATTGAACTGCTCGGGATGCTGGCCGGCCCGGTGATAAGCGGCGTCGGTGCCGCCATTCAACAGAGCGAGATAGCGAGGAACCAGCGGCGAATGGCCGAAGCCCGCAACAACGAGCTACGTCGAACGCTTGCCAAGAACGATCAGCTGGCGGAGCGCAGCCGCGAGGTGTTCGAGGCGCGCCGGCGTGCGACGGAAGGTCCAGAACTGGACAAGGCGGAGCAGGAAGCCAAGGAGAAGCGGTCGCAGGAGCTTGAGGCCGCGGCCGAGCAGACTCCCGCACCCGCGGCGGACGTTCCCCTTGCGGGGTCCACGCCCCAGGTTGTCCAGTCCGACATGGCCAAGCGGTTCCAGAACGCCATCAACCAGTCCAAGGACCAGGCCAGCAGGCTCGGCGTCCTCGGCGGGTACGGAGACATGTGGCTGAACCAGGGATTCGCCGACACACAGGCCGGCCGCGACCTCGGAATGTACTCGAACTTCGCGTCCGGCAATATGGCGCTGCTCCCGTATCAGCAGGACATCGCCGAGACGCGGGCCTACAGGCCGATCTCGCCGATCGGTGGAATCCTTCAGGGCGTCGGCGGCATGCTTGGAAGCTACGCGGGCGGCGGTGGCGCGGTCCCCAAACGCAGATACACGTCCCCCTCTTATTTCTATACTAATCCGGGGCTTTGGTAATGGTGAAGATTTTCCAGACCCCTAGTGGGCCGAACCCGATCGGTTCTGTTCTTCGGAACCTTGGCCAGCGCCTCTGGGGCGACCAGACCGGCAACGCCCTTCGGGCGGAGCAGTTGTACGCCCTCCAGCGTGGCAACACCGAGACAGACAACCTCATGTGGCATATCGCCACGAGGGGCGGAATGCACAACCTTGGCTCCGACCCTATCCTCCAGGCGACGGTAATCGGCGCTGGGTACGACCCGAAGAACCTGTCGCAGCTCGGCCTCATGGGCGCGGCCACGCAGTTCGGCGCACAGGATCCGCGTACGCAGAATTGGCAGATCGCCTCCGGCCAGGGGTATGGGAACACCTACGGCGCTTTCGACGCGACCCTCAGGGAGACGGCGCGGGCCAACGACCTGGCCAGCGCCGACCGCCGGTATGGCGTGGACCGCACCTTCGAGCTCGGCAAGTACACGCACGATACGCCGAGCGGAGCCGACCGCCTGGTTGACGAGCGGGAGCGGTGGAAGCACACCACGCTCGGGGCGGACAAGAAGTACAGCGTTGATGCGGAGACGGGCCAGAAGCGGTACGAGTTCGACCACGCACTGGAGCCGGTTATCGGCCCGGATGGCCCGACCTTCATGCCCCGCAGCCAGGTGGTTGGATCCGGGGCGCGGCCGATCATGTCGGAGACACAGCAGAAGGCTATGCTCCTCGACAGGAACTTCGGCAACCTCGGAGAGCTCGATCCGTACCAGCAGGCGGCGATTGGCGCAGGCGTTTCCGAGACGCAGGCCCGAGGCCGGCAGCTCATGGACAACTGGGACACGCTGGACCAGCTCACGCCGGAGCAGCGTGAAGTCCTTGGGGCCAACCCGAAGGGGGATACGGCCAGTGGGGTGAGGAACTACATCTTGCCGGACGGGCGAGTGTTGCTAACCCGCGACGGCCTGACCGACATGCAGGGTAATCCGCTTCCTCCCGGTGGCTACCTCGGCACGGTCGAGGGCAGCGCGAAGGACGTGGGCGTTCTAACCACCGCTGCCACGACGGCGGTGCAGGAGCAGAAACTGGCGGTCCAGAAGTTCCGCGGCCTGTTGCAGCTGACGCGCGAGGTAGCAGAAAAGGATCCGACCAACTTCGGCCTGCCGGGCTTTATCAAGGGTACGGTCGCCGATCTGGCGTCGCTGGCCAACGGTATCGCCACCGGCCTTGGCTACGATGGCGTCGCGCAGGCCGTCGAAGATGCTCGCAGGCGGGCGCTTGAAAAAGGCATTTCGCCCTCTCTCATTTCCGGCCTTTTTGACGAGAACCTGGCCAGCCTGCACACGATTTCCGACCTGCTCGTCTACTCTGCGGCGGAAGCGCTTGCGGGCCAGTCTGGCCGCAGCGTTTCCGACAAGGACGTGGAGTATTTCAAGAGTATCGTGGGTGACCCCCAGTCGTGGCTGATGAACCAGGATCGGTTCCTGGCGAAGCTTAACATGCTGGAACGCATCGTTAACACGGCCGACGAGGTTTTGGACAACGCGCTGTTCAACGGGCTTACCCCCGGCCAGCCGGCACCACAGCAGCCAGGGGCGCAGCAGCCGACACAGCAGCCGCGCAGGACTAGCACTGGGGTTATCTGGAGTATCGAATAATGCCGACGCTCAACATAAATGGCCGGCGGGTGCAGGTTGACGAGAGCTTCCTGTCCCTGTCTCCGGAGCAGCAGGAGGCTACTGTCAACGAGATCGCGCGTTCCCTCGGCGTGGTCGGCGAGTCTCCGGCTGCTCCGGAACCTACTCCCCCGTCCGGCGACAACCTCGCCGCTTTCGAGGCCGGGTTCCCGGCTGAGTTCGGCGGGCAGGTTCCGGCCACGCCCGCCCCCGTTGCTGCGCCCAAGCCTGAAACCAACCTTATGACGGACACGGCCTACACGCTCCAGCGCGGCTACCGCGGCATAGCCAATGCCCTCGGCACGCCCGTTGACCTGACGACCGGCGCGATAAACCTCGGCGCGTGGGGCATAGACAAGGTTGCCGAGCTGTTCGGCGGCAACATGGACTACCGCGTCGAGAACCCGGTTCTCGGTTCGGACTGGATCGCGGACATGGCCAGCAGGCTGTACGAGGGCGCAGGCGGCACGATCGTGCAGCCCGAGGATGTGTCTCAGGGCGCGCGGCTCGCTGGCACCGCCGCGGAGTTCGCCGGATCCGCACTGCCGATCAGCATGGCCCTGGCCAGTGGTCCTGTTCAGCAGCTAGCCCAGGCCGGAAAGGGCGGTACTTTCCTGAAGGGCCTGACCGATCCCTACCGAGCCAGCCCTGGCGCCACCATTGTCCGCGACGCAGCAGCGGGCCTCGGGTCCGGAGTGGCCGCGCAGGCGCACGACGACTACTTGCCAGAAGAGCTTCAGACGCCGATCGGCAAGGCGGTGGCCGCGCTCATCGGAGGTATCGGGGGCATGACGGCGCTCAGTGCGGGCGAGGGCCTTGTGCGTGGGACCGGTCGGGCCATCAAGAACATGACGCCATGGGCTGGCGACAGCAACGCCCCGATCAACCCCGCAACCGGTAAGCGGTACTCCACGCCGGATATGGACTTCGCGGCCAAGCTGATGCAGGACCAGGCTTCCAACCGCTTCCGTGCAGTTGGGAATATTGACGAGAACCTCGACTTCTACCGGCAGTTCGCGTGGCCCGAGGAAATCCCGACCGTTGGCATGCTGGCTGATGACATTGGCTTGGCCATCGGGGAGAACCTCGCCCGCGCCAAGAACCAGAAGCCGTTCGCCGAACGCGACCACCGCCGGTTGGCCAAGGCGTCCGATATTGTCGAGCGCACCCGACCGCAGGATGCCAATCAGCAGGCGTTCATTGATCGCGGTACGCAAATGTATGACGAAACCCTAGGCGCTGCCCGCCAGCAGGTCGATGAGGCCGTGGCTGCGCAGCAGGCGGCTCGTGATGACCTGATCCGGCAGAATGCGGAGCTTGAAGCCTACAGGGCCAATCAGCCGCTGGTGTCGTCCGCCCTGGCCGAGGACTTCGAGTCCGCGCGCCGTTTCGCCCGCCGGGAAAAGAACCTCCTGTACGATGCTGTTGACCCGAAAACCCCTGTCCGCGGGGACTTCCTGAAGGAAGCGGTTGACCGGATCGACGCGCAGATGTCCGACGCCGAAAAGCTGGCCGGCGGTCCGTACGCTGAGATTGCCAACCGCATCCGCCGTCTGGTGACGCGAGTTGATCCGAAGACCGGCAAGCCCGTCATTCGGGATGTCACTTACGCTGACCTGAAGGCGCTTCGCGCACAGGTGTCCGAGGCCCGCAGGAACGCAATCCGCCAGTCCGGGCAGTCGGTTGCCGGTTCTGGTGCCGACGTGGAGAGGCTCGACCAGCTTTCGGCCATCCTTGGCCGCATGGCTGACGAGATCAACCCGGACGCTGCCCGCTTCTACCGCGAGGAATACGCACCCCGGTTCAAGCAAGGCAGAGCAGGCGAATACGGTGCCGCCATTGACCGCGCCGTGGCCACTGGCGGGGAAAGCAGCGCCACGCGGGACAGCCAGTTCGCAGAACGGTTCCTCCGCCACCCGGAGGACGCCGCCAGCCTGCGCAGGGCGCTCACGCCGATACCACTGGCAGAGCAAACGGACAACATACTCCCTGGCCCTGGTGGTACCGCAAAGACTTCGCGCCCGACCGGACTGGATCCGAAGGCCGAGCAGAATGTCAAGGAATGGATGCTGGGTGACCTGGCCAAGTCCGGTGTTCTGACGGACAACGCGGAGATCCGGTACGACAGGTTCAAGCGCTGGGCGGACCGTAACCGAGAGATCATCAACCAGTTCCCCGAGCTGGCCAAGACGGTGGACGAGGAGCTGGCCCGCGCGCAGCGGGGCGGCGCACTGTCGAAGCAGTTGGCTGAGGACGTGGCTCGCGCCAAGGAAAACCTCGGCATGACGGAGCGCCAGCTTCGGCTGTCCGCCCTCCAGCACTTGATCGGAAAGGAGCCGGTGAAGGCGGTCGGATCCGTCATCCGCGGTGACAACGCGAGCAAGCACATGGCTGAGCTCGTGGAGCGGTTCAGGGGCGATGACGAGGCCCTGAAGGGGCTGAAGGACGCCACGATCGAATGGCTCAAGCAGGAGGCGGGGCTGAAGCGGGCGATCACCGGCTATGACGACGCCGTTCGCCTCTCCGCCGACAAGATCGAGGGCCTGTTCCAGAAGCACGAGGAGACGTTGGCCAAGCTGTTCACGCCCGAGGAGATGAACAGCCTGCGGCAGGCGCGCAAGCTCATAGCGGACGCCCAGAAGCTCGACATCAAGACGACAGGCGGATCAAACACCTACGACAAGTTCATGGCCGCGCAGCACGACACCCAGCGTCGGCAGTGGCGCGTGCTGGAAGCGGCCCTGAAGGCACGGTACGGCGTTCTGAAGGGTGGTGGCGTGTTCCGCACCATCCGGCTGTTCGCGGAGTCGCTCGCCGACCGCCCAGACGCAATCAGCGACATCCTGTTGGAGGCCCAGTTCAACCCGGACCTGGCCCGGCACCTCCTCACTCGTGATGTTGAGCACCTGTCCTCGCCTGACTGGAACGCGAAGCTGAACCGGCTCCTGGCTGCGGCCATCGGCGGGCGTGAATCTGGCCGGTCGGACGAGGAGCGTAGGCCCCTTGAACTGACCATCACCGAGCCGGCGAACGCAGATGATTTCAGAAAGTAAACTTGCTTTTCGTGTCGGATTTTGCGAAAAATTGTTGAAACCAACAACATGATATCGGTGCTCCGATGGCAGCTGGAAATTTTGAAAAGTGCCATGCCGTAACCGCCAAGTGGGAAGGCGGGTGGAGCAACCACCCGGCCGACCCCGGCGGCAAGACGATGTACGGCATCACCGAGGCCGTGTACCACGCATGGCTCAAGAGCCAGGGCAAGGCACTGAAGCCGGTCCGCAATATCACCATGGCCGAGGCTAAGAAGATTTACCGCACCAATTACTGGAATGCGGTGAACGCTGAGCGGCTCGCCCCAGGCGTTGACCTGGCGACATACGACGCTGCCGTCAACAGCGGCCCCGGCCGAGCGAAGCAATGGCTCATGGCGTCGATCGGTGGCCCCGACGAGCAGACGGTGAAGAACATCTGCAAGAAACGGCTCAGCTTCGTCCAGGGCCTCTCGACTTGGAAAACCTTCGGCAAGGGCTGGCTCAACCGTATTACTGACATCGAGGCGACTGGCGTCAAATGGGCGCTTGAGGCCAAAGGCAAGAGCCAGGCCGAGGTGAAGCAGGAGCTTACCAAGGAGGCGCAGTCTGCGGCCAAGAAGTCCGCTGCGCAGGCTGGCGGTGGCGTCGCTGCCGGTGGCTCGTCGGCTGTCTCGCCCGAAATGGCTGACCAGGTGGCTGGTTCGGTCCTCGCCGGCCTGATCTTTGTCGGTGCCATCATCGCCGCGTTCCTCATCTTCCGGGCGGTCGTCAACAAGCGCCGCGAGAAAGCATACCGGGAGGCAGCAGCATGAGCGTGGCCGGAATTGCCATTCCGATCCTCGTTGACATCGCGGCTCGCCATGGCCTGCCTCGGCTCCGTGCCATCCTTGGGCAGGAGCTTGGCGCACCCGGCCAGGTGGTGTCGGATGTTGCGGAATCGGTGTTGAAGTCTGTGGCCGCCGAGGCAGGCGTCCCGGTTGACCGCCTCCCGAACGTCCCGGAGCAGGATCTTGTCGCCGCCGCCACTGTCGTTGAGGACAAGCCGGAGGTCATTGAAGCGTATGTGAAACTCCAGCACGAGACCAACCGTCTTCTTCTGGCCCCCTTGGAGGCAGGGAAGCCGACTTGGACGTGGGCATGGTTGGCCGCGTGGCAATGGTTCCTGATGGGCCTGTGGGCGTACACGTGGGTGCTCGTCCCGGTGCTGAACGCTTCGCTGCGCGCTGCGATACCGACCCCGAACATCTCCGACTTGGCCAACCTCACCTTGGCCTACATGGCCCTGCACATGGGCGGGCACACCGTGAAAGACTTCGCAGCCAAGCGGTGGGGGCAGCGATGAATGACGTAGGGATTCTGCTTTCCATTGGTGGGTTCGTCGTCGCGGTGATCGGCCTCATCGGCGGCATCATCGTGCGAGACCGGCAATTGCACAAGACGATTGACGACAAGGTTGGCGCGGTTAGCACCCGCCTCGATACCGAGGCGACGAACCTTCACAACCGCGTGAATCGCCTCCGCGATGACATGGTTCGCCACAGCGATCTGAAGGCGCACACCGATCGTATCGAAAGCATGCTGGCCAATGTCCAAGGCCAGCTGAACATGCTTATCCAACGACTTCTCAAAGAATAGCCGTACATGCCTACACCTCCCATTCCGACCGAAGAACGCGCCCGCCGCAAAGAAGTCATCGAGCAGTGCCTTCGCGACGGATTCGCCCCATTTAGGCGCCCCGCCAGCGGCACCAAAGGGAGCTGCGTAACCGAAGCATCTCGACGGCTCGGGATAAGCAAGGGGGCGCTAAGCGAGTTCATCAGAAAGGAAGAGATCGCGAAGCAGGCCGGGGAGCCGAACTACGCCCCGGACTGGTCGCTGTTCGCTCCCCCCGACGCGTCGGACCTGCAAAGCAAGATCGCGGAGCAGGCGCTGAAGGATGAAATCGCCCGCCTCCGGGCCGAGAACAGGGCATTGGCGCGCGCCGCCATCGAGCAGGACGCAATCCTGTCCATCATCGGCGTCATGGCCAAGGCGGAAGCCGAGCCTCCTGTGTGGCTCACAAAAAAGAGCCCCAAGGAGAAAGGCGTTACGTCTGAGGTTCCAGTCACCATCTGGTCTGACTGGCACTATGGCGAGCGCGTGGACCCCGCTGCGGTCAACGGGTACAACGAGTTCAACACCGAGGTGGCAGAGCAACGTATCCGCAGGCTCGTGGAGAACACCATCCACCTTTGCGAGCACCACGGGCCAGGAGAGTACCCCGGTATCGTAATCAACTTACTCGGTGACTTCATCTCCGGCGGCCTGCATCCGGAGCTCGCCAAGACCGATGAGTACGCCCGGATCCCGTCCGCGCTCCGCGTACGGGACATTCTGGTGTGGGCGCTCACCAAGATGGCCGACCACTTCGGGCGGGTGTTCGTGCCTTGCGCGTCCGGCAACCACGGCCGTGACACCCCCAAACCGGAGTATAAGGGCTACCTCCACCACAACTTCGATTGGCTGATCTACCAGCTTCTTCAGCGGCATTTCGAGAATGACCCGCGGTTAACCTTTATGATTGACCCATCGAACGAGGCATACTACAGCGTCTACGGCGTACGCATTTTGGCTATGCACGGAGACATGCTCGGCGTGAAGGGCGGCGACGGGATCATCGGTGCGATCGGACCCATCATGCGGGGAGAGATCAAGACCAGAGGTCAGTCCACGTCCTTGGGCCGGCCGTATGACCTCCTTCTTGGCGCGCATTGGCACCAGGAGCTGTGGTTGCCGCGAGCCATCATCAATAACGCACTGAAAGGTTTCGATGAATACGCGAAGAACAGCCTGAGAGCGGTTCCGTCACGGCCAAGCCAAGTGCTTTTCTTCATCCACCCGAAGCGCGGGATTACGTCTCGCTGGAGCGTCCTTGTTGAGGAGCCGAAGACCGAGGAAAGAACGGATTGGGTGGCTTTACCTGCCCGTGTAGGATAGGTGTTGATACGACTTTTACGATTACTTTCCTGCCTTTTGTGTCGGAAAATTAAAAGTTTTTTACACCCACAAACCACAATGGGGCTTGCGTTGGCGTAACTTTGTCGCTATTTGTAGTAAAAAATTGGCAAACACAGACAACGGAGGGACACGACACATGGCACGTAGAAACATAATTCATGCAGAACCGAGTGGGGGTGTCCCAGAGAACGCGCCCAAGGACGTTGTTGCTTTGGAGTTCGCTCGCCGCCTGCAAGCCGCCATGGCGGCTAAGGGGTGGAACCAGAGCGATCTGGCGAGGGAAGCTACCAAATTCATGCCGCAGGGCAAGGCGGTTCACCGGGATAACGTCTCCGTGTACGTGAACATGCGTACGCTTCCAGGGCGCGAACGACTGGAGGCCATGGCCAAGGCCCTTGGCGTGGAGCCTACGGACCTGCTTCCGAACTCCATCCGCCCCGCGCCGAAAGCCGCGGTTCCGACGCGCGAGGTCAAAGACCTGGGCGGCGGTCGGGTGTGGTTTCGCGTCAACCAGGAATTGTCCTGGCCTACTGCCATCAAAATCCTACAGATTCTCGAAGAAGAAAGCCGTGCGCGTTAGTGAGTTCGCCGCCGCAGTAGGAGTTTCCGTCAGAACCGTGACCCGCTATGTCAGCGAAGGGAAGTTCACACCATCCTACAGGACAAAAGGTGGCCATATGAGATTCGGAAGGGAGAAGATCCAGGAATGGCTAGACCTAAAAGGCCAGGCCCGTGGCTCGACACGAGGGAAAACGGCATCCATTATGCTTGCTGGTACGACGAGCGCACAGGGGAAACAAAGCGCATCAGCCTACGTACGAGAGATAGTGCTGAGGCGCAGGCTCGTTTCGCGGAGTTCCTGATCAAGGGCCACGAGATCCGGCGCGGGCAGACCGGCCAGCTTACCGTCGAGCAGGCGTTGGACGACTACTTCGAGGAGCACGTACTGAAGAACTGCGCCGACGCGCAGCGCCAGAAGGACGCCATCGCGCACCTGAAGTCGTTCTTCAAGGACGCGCCCGTGACCTCGATAGACGTGCCGACCAGCCGGGCGTACACGGAGGCCAGGGTGACGGGCCGGATCGGCGGGGGCAAGCGCCGGAAAAAGAAAGAGGCTTCCCCCTCGACCGTCCGGCGCGAGCTGAATGTGCTCGTGGCCGCGGTCAACCATGCCAAGTGGATGAAGCGCACCGACTACGATGTCCAGGTGGACTACCCGCCAGAGAAGCGCCTTGGCGAGGACGACGAAGCCCCTTTCTATGACCGGGAGGAGCTGTTCCGGATCTTCGAGGAGGCCGCGGTATGGGCCGAGGAGGAGCGCGAGAAGTTCCCCGACGACCCGAACGCCGGCGAGATCGAACCCTTCATCACGCTCCTGTACTACACCGGCGCGCGTCGGCGCTCGATCGAGAACCTGACCCGAAGCCAAATCCGGATGGAGCAGAAGCGCATCATCCTGAAGCAGCCGGGGAAGGTGGACACGAAGAAGCGCCAACCGATCGTGCCGATTCTGAAGCCGATGGAGCCGGCGCTGAAATTCCTCCTGGCCACGGGCAGGGAGGGGCGACTGTTCCGGTGCTCGAACTTCTACCGGCCGTACCGCGAATTGATGAGGCGGGCTGGGATCCCAGACTTCAAGGCCCACCCCCACATCATGCGCCACACGAGGGCGACCCATCTCCTACAGGAAGGGAAGCCCATCTACTCGGTGGCACGTCTCCTCGGAGACACACTTGCAACCGTCGAGCGGGTCTACGGACACCACTCGGCAGATCATCTTGGTGACATTTTAGAGGAGGATTGAAAATGCTTGCAGTCGCTGGTGGCATCCTACTGGCCCTTCTGTTCCTCGTCGTGCTGGCCTTCTTCGGGCCAATCGCTCGGGCTTTGGGCTTGATCATGGCTGGGGGGATGGTCGTAATGTTGCTCATTTCACTGGTGTTCGGGCCGGCCTGAAACTGGCCAGTGAAATCAATGTCGGATGGGTGCCCAACATGAAGCCCTCGCGAGACCAGCGCCGCAGATGGACTGCCGAACCGGGCAGCGAGCTCGCTCGGCTAAGGCAGGAGTGCCATCGCGCGTACGATGTCCTATGGGAGTTCGGCATACTCTCTAGATCAGAAGTTTATCGTCGGCTGGCACTGGCGCTGAAAATTCACCAGTCAGACTGCCACTTCGGCATGTTCGACGAGAAGCTATGCCGAAAGGCTTTAGCGCTACGCAGCAGCCCTATCTTCATGGGGCCTGGACTGGACGGTAACTGGCCTGAAACTGGCCAGTGAAACGTTGAATTTGTCGTGATTTTCCATACGACATCGCCAAAAAAGCCAATGGAATCAATGTCGGATGGGCACCCAACAATTGTGGGTCGGCCCTTTTACGGCGGAAACAGGGGTTCAAGCCCCCTTGGGGGCGCCAAGAAATTCCCCTGTAAAATCAATTGGTTGCGGCGTGTCGTATGGAAAATTTTTCGATTTTATCCGACACGTTTCCTACTCCATTGGCACGTTAAATCACTTCGTTTCCTTGGTCGGATACTGCTTTCTGAATCGGTGGGCGTAGGCCACAGCAGCATTAAGCTCGCGCAGAGCTTCCAGTGAAGGCTCATGGGCGAACCGAGTGAGCGCGCTGTCCAACCAGTCCGCAGCCCCACGCATGGCAGGGATGCCCCCGTAGGTGTTCGATACAGCCCTGAGTTTAGCGACCAGAACCCTGATCGGCAGCGGTCCTTGATTCTGCTCACTCATTCGCCCCTCCTGCGCTTGCGATCCCTACGTCTCATTAGGGCATCAAGAGCCGCTACATAGACGAACAGCGCCAAAAGCATTCCGATGCCGACCAAATATTCGGCCACCCAGAACCGGATGCATCCCATCATTTCCTGTACCTCTTTCCTTCAAACCCCTTAGCGGCCACCGGCAGCCCCTCGGCCCAGGCCGGCAGGTCGCACATGATTCGCTCCATCTCCTCGACCGAGCCAAATCCCTCCGGCACTTCACAGACAATTTCGTCGTGAACCGTAAGGATGATCGGGTAGCCGGCGGCCTCCAGCTTCGGCATCGCCACCGCGAGGATGTCCCGCGCCACCGCCTGGGTGGCGTTTTCGACCAGCATCCCGCCATAGGTCTTGATCCTGGCCCAGTTGCTGGTATTGCGCTCATCCGATACGACCTTGGCCTTCTTCGACTGGTCGATCGTGGAGAAATAGGTCAGCCCCTGTTTCGTATCGCCCCAGGGTGTGTCGAACTCGCGCACTTCGGGGAACGGGTAGGAGAGCAGCCGGCCGGACGGCAGGCGCATGAACAGGAAGCTGCCGACGACCTTGAAAACGATGCTCCGGCACTTCACCATCTGGCCTCTGTTCTGGACCGCGAACACCGCCGCCTCCTCCATGTCGTACCAGAACTGCTTGATGGCCGAGTGCTTCTCGCGCCAGCGGTGAATCACGATGGCAAGGCTCGTCCACTCGTCGAGCGCCAGGCCATGGCTTCCCTTGTAGCGTTGGGCGAACTCATCCCACTCGTCCGGCGTGACAGCATCTTTGACGAGAGCCACCAGCTGCGCCAGCGTCTTGTCCGTGAGGAAGTTCAGGTAGGCCCCGTGGCCGCCCTGGTAGCCCCCGGCGAGTTCCATGGTCTTGCCGACCTGGCGCCGTGGGTCTTTCTCGTCGAACAGCGGAACACCGAAGGTTTCCGCGTAGGACTTGATGTAGAGGTCCGGGCCAATGCCTTGGTCGAACTCCTCGAACGCCTTGATCTTCCACTTCTCGCCAGCCAACCATGCGAGCACGCGACCTTCAATGTTCGAGTAGTCCGCTGCCACGATGCGATGGCCTGGCGCCGCCTTCAGCATCCCCCGAAGGGTGTCGGCAACGGCAGACAGCGGGCGATCGTACATCATCGCGCACAGGTCATAGTCGCCCGTGCTCACGACCTCGATCAGCGTGTCGATGTCATCCTCCTCCGGTCTGCGGAGGTTCTGCGGCTGGAAGCGTCGGCCGCCCCACCGGCCAGTGGAAGCAGCGTGGTATTGCAGCAGCCCCTTGGCTCTGTCGTCCTCGGGGGACTTCCCACGCAGTAGCGCGTCGATCTTGGAGACAGACGCCTTGGCGGCCTCGCGGCGCACCATCAGGACTTCGCGCACATTAGCGGGGATGTCTTCCTCCAGAAGCGTGTCGATCGCTCCGGCGTTGAGGGAATCGACCTCCACCCCCTGCTGGCGGACCCAGGTGATGATCTGATTTACCGCGGATGTGCTCTTGACCGCGTAGCCGGTCAGCTGGCGCATGCGGTCATTGAGGTCGTCTTGCGCCCTCTGGACGATCTTCTTCGCGGCCAGGGCGAGATCCTCGTCCACCAGCACGCCGCGGTCGTTGATCTTCTGGTCGAGGTGCCACAGCTCCTGCTCGAACGGAGGGAGCGGGCGGATCTTCTTCTCCAGCTGGCGCTCCACCTCAACGTCCTGCTTGCAATAATCGTACAGCCGCAGCAGCCTCTCCTCATCATCCCACCAGGTTATCTTCCCGTCCTTGACCTGGCGTGGTTTGGCCATCTGCATCATCAGGCGGTGGCCGGTCATGTCCTTGCGCGTCTGAAGGCCGACCGCATACGCGGCGCCATCCAGGGAACCGGGAAGGCCGAGCGCATAGCAGTAAGACATGGTGCAGCGCCATTGGCTCGTCTCAGGCACCGGGAACCCGTATCGGGGGCCCAGGATGTACCGCCAGATGGTGCGCTCGAACGAGGCGTTGTGCGCCACCAGCGTGTTGCCTCCAAGAATGTGCTCAACGATGCGCAGCGGGATCTCATCGTCGGGCACCCACAGCTCTACTGGCTCATCGTCAAAGGCATAGGCCATGCACCAGATGTCGGTGGTGGCGTCCGCCGCGTACACGTAGACGCCGGTTTTCTTCAGGTCCACGGCGCTGCGCGTTTCGAAATCAAGATGAAGTACAGTCACGGAAACATCGCCTCCAATTCAGACACGATGCGCCCCTCAGCAATCTTCGTATACGCAGGGTTTAGTTCGATCCCGATGTATTTCCGGCCGAGCCGTTGGCACACGACGCCGGTAGTACCCGCACCGAAGAAGGGATCGAGGACTACGCCGCCCGCTGGGCAGCCAGCGAGGACGCACGGCTCGATTAGGTCTGGCGGGAATGTTGCGAAGTGCGCGCCCTTGAACGGCTTGGTGCTGACGGTCCAGACGGAACGCTTGTTACGCTCACTGGGTCGATGTCCCAATGACGGGCTGACCTCGTTACCGCTCGGTAAGACGTTCATGCCCGTGGCTCGCCGGGATGACATGCGCATCGTTCCGCGCGTATCAGTGGCTGGCTCCTTAATCGCCTCTGCGTCGAAATAGTACCGCTCCGACTTGCTCAGCAGGAAGATGTACTCGTGCGCCTTGGTGCAGCGGTCGCGCACCGATTCCGGCATGGGGTTTGGCTTGTGCCAGATAATGTCCTGCCGGAGATACCAGCCGTCCGCCTGTAGGGCGAAGGCAACACGCCACGGGATGCCTATGAGGTCTTTGTTTTTCAGCCCAAGCGATGCCGCCTTGCTGGTGCGGTCGCTCATCTGTTTCAGCGTATTGCGAGTGCTGCCGACCTTGGCGCTTGCCGAAACCTTGCGGTCAGTTCCACCTGTTCGTGCGTAGCTATCCCCCAAATTCAGCCACAACGTCCCGTCATCGCGCAGCACGCGACGCACTTCGCGAAACACAGCAACCATCTCGGCAACGTATTCGTCGGGCGTCTGCTCAAGGCCGATCTGCCCCTCAACGCCGTAGTCACGCAGGCCGAAATACGGCGGACTGGTGACACAGCAGTGGGCGCTCTGGTCCGGCAGCGTTTTCAGAATTTCGCGGCAGTCACCTGTTAAGATCATTGTCAGCGCTCCACCAACTGAACGCGCCAGGTGCCGCCCTTCGGGCCAACGGGTGGCCTGTCCAGCACCTCGATGTAGCCGCCGACAATCAGCGTCTCCATGATCGAGTAGCCGGACCGTTTCGGGTTGACGGCCGCCGCCAGATCTTTGGCTCGGAACTCAACCACACCGTCAACCGCCCGCTCCCGAAGCCATTCCAGAGCCTTGTCCCGAGCCTCCCCCTTCTTGGTCGGATTGCGCGCACCAGTGGGGCGACCGACAGGCGGACTGGGGTCTTCCTCGTCAAAGTTGACCTCGATCTGCTTGCCGGCCATCACGTCCCGGAGCTTCTCCGGGTTATCGACCACATAGCCCGACCCCCACACGGTAGAAATGGTGATGCCCGACCCCCTCAGCTTCCTGCGAAGCCGGCTGATGTACACGTCCATGATTTTTATGCCAGGGGTGTCGTCGCTCCCGCCATAGGCGAGCGTCAGCAGGCTGTTCTTGTCTCGAACGCGGCCGTCGGACATCAAGGCCAGTATCCGGCCTTCAGTCTCGGTGAGGTTGAAGTAGCGGCGCAGATTGAACTCCCCCTCCAACGCCCGCTGCTCCTCCGTCGCCGAAACCATGGCTTCAAGCTCGAACACGTAGTCCTGAAGCTCCTCGTACGACATCCCCTTCACATCACGCAGCTTAAAAGTCATCCCGCCCTCCTCTTGGTTCATACCCAAACAGGCCGGCCCACTTGGCGTATTCGCGGTAGGCGTTCAGGAATTGCTCGCGCGCCTCGTCCGGCGTCCACGGCTCGATCTTGATGCCGAGCGGTTCCACTTCGTCCGCCCATGGCTGCGGAGGATCGGCCAGCAGCGCGTTGCGCTCGTCGATCAGGATCCGACGATCAAGCTCCTTGATCTCCGGCGTCAGTAGCGGGTATGGCAGGGCGAAATGGGCGCATATCGCCAGCTCGGCAAGCTCCTCGGCGCGCCGGAAGGTTTCCATGCCCGGATGCTTCTTTATCGGCTGGATGAGGTCGCCGATGTAGGCTTCAGCCGCGTCGTGAAGCAGCGCTTGCAGTGCGATCTCAGGGGGAGCCTGCTCCGCCAGCAGAACGCAGTGCTGCGCCACGCTGTAGAACTTCTTCACATGCCCATTGAACCGGCAGGTGTTGGCCAATGCCGTGGCTATGTCGAAGATGTTGATCTGGTCCGGGTGGGGATCGAATACATCGTACGCGACCCCACCATAGGTCTGCATCCATGCCCCGTCGATCCACCGGTCCATGGCTAGAACCCCGACACCATCAGTACGCGGATGAGGTCGGCACCCTTGTCGAGGATGTACAGACCGGCCGCTACAATCAGTGAGATATAGAACACACGCACCATTGTCGTATCTCCCATTTTCCTAAAATCCGACACTGGCGGCAAATAAAAAGCCGCCAGTGCCGTCGCCCCTCGGCTAGATCATGCCGATGGCGTGCATGTAGAGCTCCAGGATTGCTTCTTCCTCCCGGCGCTCCTCGGCGTCCTTCCTGCGCAAGGCCACGATTTTGCGGATGGCCTTGGCGTCGAAGCCGTTGCTCTTGGCCTCCCGGTAGATGGACTTCACGTCCTCCGCCAGTTCGCGCCTTTCCTCTTCCAACCGCTCAATGCGCTCGATGATCGAGCGGAGCTGGTCGCCCGCAACCGAGTTATGGCCGATGGGAGCAGCTTCACTCATCATTCAAGCTCCTTCTCGATGTGGTCCAGAGAATTGTGCGCCGCGGAGATGAGGTTGGTTATGTCCTCACTCAGCTCCCGTACCATGGTGATCCGGCCGGGGGCGGGAGTACTCTCATATTCCGCCTTGACTTCCTCCGTCCCGAACAACCGCGTCTCCAACGCAACAACCCGGTGCGCGAGGCCAGCGGCGCAGTGCAGCGCTTCCTCGATGACGCGCATCGCGCTGTTTTTCAGGGTGGTGTCCGTCTCGCTCATTCGAACGCCCCCTCAAGATCAGCCATTTCCTCATCGCTGATGGCCTCGAACTCGCTCTCAGCGGACACCTTGCCACCGGCCAGCGGGTCGTCGTGCCAAAGCAGCTGAGCGTTCACAAGGCCCAGGGAGACGCCTTCGCCGCCCGTCTTGTGCGTCCATGCGTACGGGTTGACCGAGGCGCGGAACCAGCGGCCGTTGTAGGTCTCATCCGGCTCCCTGTCGGGCGAAACCGGCTTGCCGTGCATGTCAACGACACCGGGTGCCTGCCGGCGCTTGCCGTTCTTGTCGTACGCCTTGGCCGTGAGCCGGAGGCAGATCGGGTACTCGTCGGCCAGGGAAGCCAGCGAGCGGATACCCGCCGTTTCGAGGAACGGGCGCGTGATCTTCTCGCGCAGCTTGGCGTTGGCCGGCTTGTGCTCGCGGTCGATCAGCTTCTCAACCTCCTCCTCAAGAGCGGAGAGGTCGAACCCGGCGGGGATGAGGGCGGTCACGGACCAGATGAACTTCTTTTCGTCGTCCTCATCCTGGCTCGGCGGGGTCGGCGTGAACAGGCTCGCGTACATCATGCGCGCAGCCGGAATGAAGAAGTTGCCGCTTTTCTCGAAGTAGACAGCTTTCTTGAAGGAATCAGGAATTTTAGGCATCAGATTTCCACTTTCATTCCAGATTGACACTGTTTGGCCGGTTGACGGTGGACGGCCTACTCCACTGCCCCGAACTCGCTTGCGGCATCCGCCGCAACTGCGGGTCGAGGATCCTCTACAGGGACCAGGTTCAGCCCCGAACTCTTGCTTTCAACGAGGTCTTGCATTGCTGCCTGGCGCTCGTTCTTGTTCTTGCCAGGGAAGAACTTCTCCAGTTGCGCCGGAGACTTCAGCTTCGGTGCCGTGAACAGCTCCTCGTCGGGAACCTCGCGCCCCCGAAGAACCTTCAGCACCTCGTCCTCGTCCTTCCACTTGCGGGTGGCGCGCTTGGCCACAAGCTTGAACCCATCCGGGATGTTGCCAGCCAATGCCTGCGCGTGCGCGTACTCCTGCACCGCCTTGACGTAGTTGCCGATCGCGTCGGCCTCGCGCAGGAGCGCGCCGAGGCGTTCCGGCGACAGCTGGTCCGGCGGCGTAAACTTGACCTCGGCACCAACATCCCCGAACTCATCTGCCGCCGCGGACAAGATCTTCTCGCGGTGAACCGGGCAAATGCCGCTGGCAGGGCAGAACCGGCACCACTCGCCCGAGACGATGGGGGCCTCCGGGTCATCCGTCCTGGCCGCAGCTTCGGCAAGCTCGTCCTCGAACTCGAACAGCCCAGTCAGGTCGATCGGGTAGCTTCGGATCCTGCCATCGGGGTGGCTGGCCCGAGGCTGGACGATATGAACCGTCAATGTCTCGATCTGGACATTGTGGTGGCGACGCGCAGCGCCAGCGGCGTACAGCAGAAGCTGTGGGTTAGCCGTGGCCTCGACCGCGACTCCCTTACCGTACTTGAAGTCGATCACGTCCAGGTGACGGGTCTCCGGGTTGTAGACGGTGGCGTCGCCGGTGCCGAAGATCTCCGGATGCAGGTGCGTCATGTCCAGCCGCTGCTCGACCTCCAGGATCGGCAGGTCGTGGAATGTATGGTCTGCGTCATGGCGATGGGCCAGTTCGGAGACGTACTCCACATATGTGTGGACCGCCTCGACCATCTCCTCGGTGATCTCGAAGAAACGATTTTCCTCGCCCGTGTCCTCCGGCGCATTGACGATCTTGCCGGTGGAGATGTCCACCCACATTCCCTCGAAGTTCGACGGGGCCGACCCTTCCTGCAAGCAGTGAGCGGCCAGCTCGTGCGCGGCGGTTCCTTCCGCCGCGTACACTGATGTTGTGTTGGGGATGCCCTCGGACATGCGGACGCTGCCGGGGCAGTTCATCCAGCGGTGCGCCGAGCTGGGCGACAGCTTGGCGTGCGCGCGGCTCGTATGGGCTGCACTCACTTTAGCCGAGCCTCCTGTTCTGCCAACTTTAGCCGAGCATCCTGTTCTGCCAGCAGGGCGCGCTCATAGATCAGGCGATGCACATGTCTGCGGGCTTGGCGGTGCGGGTTGGGGTACTTCATCTTTGGCTGGCGGAAGCCACGGCCGCCTGTCAGGGTCCAGAACAGATTGAGCCTGCGCTCGATCGCGCCCGGATCCCGGAGTGGCCGACCAAGGCTGGTCAGCCCCTCATAGTCCTTGGCCACAACCCTGTCGAAAACATTGTGCGCCATCAAAACCTCCCAAAATCCGACAATCAGGTCATGAGATTTCAGCGATCTTCTGATCAACCCGGCGCTTGAACGCCTTCATCTTGTCCTCGGGGAGATCCGTCAGCTTCTTAACTCCGAACTCCGCCATCAGGCTCTCCCATGCGGATTTCTGCTCCGCAAGATCCTTGAAATACTTGAGGAGGTAATTCCGGAGGGTGTAGGCGCGGAGGTCATCCACGGACATGGCCGGCTCGTCGTCCTCAATCGGCTCCGGATCGACTTCGACAACCTTGTCGTCCTCTGCCGCCCCGCCGTCAGCTTCTGGTTCTGCTTCCGCACCTTGCGGAGCAGCTTCTTCAACCTCTTCGAC
>Ga0207865_101254_pt1 | contig 19973 bp, 15 predicted proteins | sample HigsolmetaAR204D_FD_184836 | JGI IMG/M metagenome (GOLD analysis project Ga0207865, IMG submission 184836) | Ionic liquid and high solid enriched microbial communities from the Joint BioEnergy Institute, USA - AR20-4-D (SPAdes) (version 2) ...
GTGCCGAGCTCCTTTAGCGCACGTAAATTTTAAAAATGAAAATCCAGGTCTCACCTATGTGCTCAAAATGTGGAGCTTGACATTTACGTTCATAGCAGATCGAAATATACCAGAAAATCGTGACGGCGATTTCGAACCGTTCGATAAAATCGGCGATGCTGATCGTCCGCACGACAAAATAGCTGGCATACGTTAAATTCGACATGGCTTCTTGTCCGAGCACCGCGGTCGTATTCACGAACATAATCAAGTACATGGCCCCGCTGATCAGAATGCTCCATACGACAGACCTCTTCCATAGATCCGGGTTTTTCATGCGATTCTTCAAGAACAAAAACAGCACCGTTTCCATAAACGGAAAAGCAAAGATAGGAAACGAGCCGCGGATAACAGGCTTCCAGCCGTATTCAAGCATGGGAAGCAGATTGTTATAATCGAGCTTCGATACCAGTGCAAACGTCACAAGCGCATACAGCAGCGGGATAACGAAGAACAAGATTTCGACGGATCGCCCGATGACTGCGGCGCCGGAGCGGATGGCATAATAGACGGCGACGAACATGAACGCATAGATCGCTTCGCTCGGCGTCTCCGGCATCATCGTCGTTTGAATAAAGTCGTCCAAATGCCTGAGCGTGATCACCAAGTTCAGGTAAGGGACAAGCAGCACGAACGCAATGGCGGCAAGTCCGCCAACCCGCCGCCCGAATAGGGTCTGAAGATGAACGGCCATCGACTTCCCCTGCATCTGCTTGGAGATGGCAATATACATCGGAACTAGCGCCATTTGAAACCCGATGGCCAGGAGCACCGACAGCCAGACGTCCTGCTTCGCAGTGGCGGCCAGCACCGAAGGGAGCAGCAAAAATCCGTTCCCGATCAAGTATAAAATAAACCACAGCGTAGCCTGCCGGCCCGTAAACATTTCATTCATCAGCAGAACCTCCGATTACGATAACAGTTTCTCGATCCATCGACTGGCCGGTTGAAACAGCGCTTGGATCGCATACAGAGGGCTGGGCAAAGGGACGCCGAACAAAAATAAGAGGCCTGCTCCGAAGCCGATGGCGGTCAGGAAGGCGTTGGCAGCCATGTCGCGGTATTGCTTAAGCCGCTTCTGCCGGCGGATCTCGATGAAGAATACAAGCAGCAGAATGGCAAGAATGACGCTGAGCAACGTTATCTCCCCTCCTGCTTGACATGATCGTCTATCGGGTTAATCATGCGGCCGAAATGCAGCAGCCGATATTTTTGCTCGATCTCGACAGGGAGCTTCTGAAACTGCCGATTCCAGTCGTCTTTCCATTGATGCCACTGCTTCGGATATTTCCGGTGAAACGCCTCGCCGAATCCGAAAATGTCCGATCCGTACTGCTTTTGCACTCGTTGTATTCCATTCAGCAGCCGACTATCCGTTAACTTCATGACGGCCTGCTCCAAGTCGTTGAAGGTCGCTTGCTTCTTCAAATCGGCTGCGCAAGCCACCTCCGCAATATTGCCTTCCACATCCGCAATGAGGCGAATGCGAGGCTCCCCGTCAACAATGCGGGGCTCGATCTTGATTTTTGATTTGGTGACCTCGACGACGAAATTTCCCGGCGCATGAGGACACGGCACGGTGAGCACCGTACTGTTGATATGGTTTGTGATATAGTTATAGGCTTTGCTTTCGGTATCATTTAACCAGCCGACGAGGCGGTCGTCCCGAAACACGCCGATGCCGGTGTATTGATAAATCTCATACGGCTCAGGCCGCCTTGCATTATCCGGCAGTCCTCCTTTTTCCCGGTTTCCTGTCAAAGTCAGTCCGGTTAATACAGGATCGACGCCTTTTTTTAACAGCATTTTCATCAGATCCTTAGCGCTGACGGATGCGGTGGGGGCCCACGCTTTTTGCGAGGCGCGCAATGACTTGTACAATTCCATTCCGGGCAGAACCTCGGTAGGCGTGATCATCGCGAGTACTTCTTTAGCTTTGCGGTTCTTGACGACGGCCACGTGAAAATCGGGCCGGACCTCATGATCCCGCAGCATCAGATCGAGCGTCCTTCGGATTCCCGCCCTGGCGACGGTTTCGTCGAACAGCAGCAAGTGCAGATGAGAGCCGTACATTCTGCGCGACGCCTTGGTCGTGATCTTGCGAATAGCCTCGAACAACGTTGGCGCACGCTCCGAATAGACGGTTGTCGGCGACCGTTCCGTTTTTCGGTTGCGCCCCATTTGGGAAGGGTCGACCGTCTGCAGGCTGATTTCGTATTGATCGCCGACCTGATCGATGCCCATGGCCAGCACAACGGACAGCTCGTTCAGCTCGCGCCGGTTCCAGCAGCCGCTGGCAGCAATGGCGAGCATGATCCACAGCAGCAAGGCCAGAAGCCGTTTTCCGTTTCTGTTCATCGCCAATCTCCCCTATCCGGACAGGTTTAGTTCGCATTCCGCCGCGATCCATCCTGATCATTTGATGATGACCGTCAGCAAATTTTCAGTACCGAAGGTGACGACCGATGACGAAGGTTCGTTCGTCATAGGCGTCCGTAAGGAAACCGGAGGATCGCGTCACGCTCCTTGCTCGCGTTGAACGGCGCGACCGGGCTCGTGTAAGGCACGCCGAACGAATGCAAACTGCATAGATGGATAATGAGCAGGATGATGCCGATCGTCAGCCCGTAGATGCCGAACACGGCAGCCAATCCCATGAATATAAACCGCAGCAGGCGAATGGCAATCGACATGGAATAAGAAGGGATCACGAAGCTTGAGATGGCCGTGATGGAGACGACGATGACCATCACCGCCGATACGATGCTCGCCTCGACGGCAGCTTGCCCGATGACGATCGTACCGACAATCGAAACCGCCTGACCGATGGTCCGAGGCATGCGAATTCCTGCTTCCCGCAATATTTCGAAGGTAACCTCCATAATGAGCGCTTCCACAAATGCCGGAAACGGAACGCCTTCCCGCTGCGCCGCAAGACTTAGCAGCAGAACGGTTGGAAACATATCCTGATGGTAGGTCGTTAGCGCGATATAGATAGCAGGTGCCAGCAAACAGATGAATAAGGCGATGTACCGCAATATGCGGATGAAATTGCTGTATAAATACGATTGATAGTAGTCCTCTGCCGATTGGATAAAGTCGACGAAGAGCGCCGGTGCGAGCAGGACGAAAGGGGTCCCGTCAATAAAGATGGCGATCTTGCCTTCCATAATGCCTGCGGCAATCGAATCGGGCCGATCGGTATTGTAGAACAGCGGGAAAATCGTCTGAATCTTGCCATCGCGAAGATTCTCCTCCAAGTATTCTCCCTCAAGCACCCGGTTTTCCCGGATGCGGCTTAGCTTCTCCAGCGTTTGCCGCACCATCTCATCGTTCGCGACGCCTTGAATGTACATAACCGCCACGTCCGTTCTGGTCTCGGCGCCTACCTGCACCGTTGTTAACCGCAGCCGAATATCCTTGATTCTGCGGCGGACTAACGTCGTATTCGTGCGGATCGTTTCGGTAAACGAATCCTGCGGCCCGCGAATGACTGTCTGCAGCTTCGGCTCCGTAATGTCGCGATCTTCCCATCCCGGCATAGCGACCGAGATGGCTTCCGCAGCTCCATCCAGGACGACCAGCACGCTGCCGGACAAAACCCGCTGCAGACCGTCCTCAATATTGAAGATAAAACGGACCTCGCCCGCATTCAGAATGCAGTCCTTCAATTCGTTTAGGGAGAACTCTTCCCCGAGCCGCCGCTCTTGCAGCGGAGCGAGCAAATGATCCTGCAGCGTCGGCTTGTCGATCATCCCGTCCAAATAAAACAGAACGGCGCGCTTGCTGCAGGAAACCGCAATTTCGCGGACGACAAAATCGGTGCTCTCTCCCATGAGCAACCGAATATGCTCGATATTCGTCTGCAGCTGCGGCGCAAACGGCGTTTCTCGAGTCATGTCCATTCCCCCCTCAGAATGCAGTATCTCCCAAACGAAAAAGGTTATGTATCGTACGCTAAGTGATGCCGCTTCCTGGCAAGGACCGCAATCGAGAAGAAATCGGAAAGCGGGTAATATGGTAGCATAATCAATGTAAGCCACCGTGAGACTCTCGATAATCTTTTGACAAAGGGGAATTTAAGATGGGATATCAATCCAAACAAATTTTCGTCAATTTGCCCGTAAAGGACCTCAATCGCTCGATCGACTTCTTTTCCAAGCTCGGGTTTGATTTCAATCCGCAATTTACCGACGAGAATGCCACCTGCATGATCATTGGGGAAAATATTTATGCGATGCTGCTGATCGAGCCCTTTTTCAAGGGCTTCATCAAAACCGAAATCGCCGATGCGACCAAAAGCACGGAAGTACTTGTCGGATTGTCGGCTGCGAGCCGGGAGGAGGTCGACGAATTGATCCGGAAAGTGCAGGCTGCCGGCGGCAAGGCGTACGATCCGGTCGATCACGGCTTCATGTACAGCTGCAGCTTCCAGGATTTGGACGGCCATATTTGGGAGCTCATATACATGGACGAAAGCGCGGTTCAGGGATGACAACGCTGAGTCATATCCCCGTTGTTAAAGCGGGAATGCTCATTAGAAAACCTGTTGAAGAGGTTTTTGAGGCTTTTGCCAACCCGGCGATAACGACAAAATTTTGGTTCACAAAAAGCAGCGGCAGATTGGAAGCGGGCCGTCGTGTCAAATGGGATTGGGAGATGTATGGCGTTTCCGATGACGTTTATGTCAAAGAACTCGAAGAAAACAAGCGGATCCGCATCGAATGGTCGGACAGCACCGAGACCGAGTGGATATTTACTCCCCGAGCGGATAACGAAACCTTTGTTGCGATTACAAGCTCGGGCTATACTGGAAACGGAGATGAGATCGTAACTAGAGCCGTTGACGATATGGGAGGATACACGATGGTGCTCTGCGGGCTAAAGGCGTTGCTTGAACATAACATCGTCTTGAATCTTGTAGCGGATAAAGCTCCCGACGCCAACGTTGACCGTTAATCATCGGCATTTCGCTGTGACTCCGCCTTATCGATTTCCGTTAGAGAGATTATCAACCGTGACCCAATGAATCCGCACTTGCTGCGGATTTTTGTTTTGAATAGACTAGCAGATCGAAGACCGGATCGTCTGAATCCAGTCCAGCCTAATCTTCCAAGCAAAATAAGAATGAAGAACGATCTTATTTCTCCCAAAATGGCCCAATGAGCTCTGATCGAAAAAAGATCTTATTCGAGATGCCACACCCGAAAACGGACCGATTTCATCGAGATAAGCACGATATTCAGCCTTATTTTGGCGTTTCGCCGATTTTTGCCGGGGATAAGATCGAATTCCGTGCTTATTCAAGCGTTTCCTCCATGGAATGCAAGCCTCCACGTGTGTGCAGGAAGGGGCAGCGGCTGAACCCTTTTCCCAAAACAGGCAGTTTGGGCGACTCGTAATAACGAAGGCATGCCGGCATAAGCTTGTTCAAACGTCTTTGAAGCGATATAATAGTAAAGGTATATTCATGACCGGATAGACGCCTATGACGAACGAATCTTTCGTCATCGGCCGTCGCCTGCGGTTGCTGAAAATGTGCCGGCAAACCGTCACATTTTTCAGGGTAGGCAGTTCATTCTAAGCTCAAGGAAAGCGGGAACAGTATGGGTCGCAAGTGGAACAATATTAAGGAAAAGAAAGCTTCGAAAGACGCAAACACCAGTCGGATTTATGCCAAGTTCGGTCGCGAGATTTACGTGGCGGCCAAGCAGGGCGAGCCGGACCCGGAATCGAACCGGGCCTTGAAGGTCGTGCTGGAGCGCGCCAAAACGTACAACGTGCCGAAGGCGATCATCGACCGCGCGCTCGAGAAAGCGAAGGGCGGCGCCGACGAAAATTACGACGAGCTCAGGTACGAGGGCTTCGGCCCGAACGGCTCCATGATCATCGTCGACGCACTCACGAATAACGTCAACCGCACGGCCTCGGAAGTGCGCGCCGCCTTCAGCAAAAACGGCGGGAGCATGGGGGTCAGCGGCTCCGTTGCATATATGTTCGATGCGACGGCCGTTTTCGGCATCACCGGCAAAACGGCGGACGAAGTGCTCGAATTGATGATGGAAGCGGACGTGGACGTTCGCGACATTGCCGAGGAGGACGACACGGTCATCGTCTACGCAGAGCCCGATCAGTTTCATGCTGTGCAGGAAGCGTTCAAGCAGGCGGGAATTACCGAGTTCACTGTGGCCGAGCTGACGATGCTCGCACAAAATCACGTTACGCTTCCGGAGGAATCGCAGGCCGCCTTCGAGAAGCTGATCGATACGCTGGAAGATTTGGAGGATGTCCGCCAAGTCTATCATAATGTCGATTTCGGCGATTGAAGACCGACGGGCTGTCAAGCAGACGTTCAATCAGATCTTTAAAAAGCGATGCGGGGCTGTCTCACGCAGATGTATCTGCGGACGAGGCGGCCTTTTTCGCGTTCCGGCAAGCAGGCTCTATTGCCACCCGCTGAAACCACCCGCTGAAGTGCCGCGCTAAGCGTCCCGCTGCCGTCTCGTCGAACCCGGACGCCGATATTATCGGCCGGACATTTTTTGACCTGGCGGCCAGAGGGCGGTCCGGATCATCGCCGCAGCGCCCGCGCACTTCGCGCCTCTTTCGGACCGGTTAACGGACATAAATTTCCGGATCGGCCCGGTTCAAAAAATGTCTCTATGCCGCCGTCCGTACTGCGATTACACTGAAAGCAGCGATACGACAAAGGAGGGGAAAGCCGTGAATTGGTGGTCTGCGAACAAGCTTCGACTGATTCAAACGAATTTGCGGGAAATCGATGCGGATCTGGATGTGGACCGGCTCATTGCCGAGCTCAAGCAGTACGAGGCGAATGTGCTGATGATCAATGCGGGGGGCATTTTCGCCTTTTATCCGAGCCGCCTGGAGTATCATTATGTGACTCCTTATTTAAAGAAGGATATGCTCAGGGAAGCGATCGGCAAAGCGCATGAGCACGGCATTCGGGTCATCGCCCGCTTCGATTTCAGCAAAGCGCACGAGAGCGTGTTTGAGCGAAAGCCCGAATGGTTCTACCGGACGCGAGAGGGGAAGGAGGTCAACTACTACGGCATCGTTCATACATGTCTGAACGGCGCGTATCAGCAGCATTATTCGCTGGACATCATCGAAGAGGTACTGACGAATTACCCGGTCGACGGCATCTTTTTCAATATGTTCGGGTATCAGCATTGGGATTACAGCGGCAACCGGTACGGGCCCTGCTATTGCGCGAACTGCAAGCGGCGATTCAACGAGATGTTCGGCCGCGATCTGAGTCTGTACGAAGGGCCGGGGCACGAGCTGCACGAGATATACCGGGAGTTCCAGGAGACGACCGTGCGGGACATTCTGCGGCGCATCCGCCTGAAGGTCAAGTCCCTTCGGCCGGAAATCGCGATCTGCACTTACTTCGCGGACGAAATCGATATAATTCGCAAGGAATCGAACACGGCGCTGCGCCGCAGCGATCCGCTGAGGCTGTACTCGGCTTCCGAGAACGTCGCGTCGGTCGAGAACAGCTGGGACGACAAGCTGGTCAGCAACTGCTGCATCAACGCCATTGACTTGACTTACCGGTTCACCGGCGTTTCCAAACATGAAGCGGAAATTCGGCTGTACCAAAACATCGCGAACGGCTCCGGGCTCGATTTTTGCATCATCGGGGTGTTCGACGGTTATCCGGACGGCGCCAACCTGGAATCGGTGAAAGCGGTTTATCGGCATCACGCCCGGAACGAGGCGTTCTATGGCGACTTAAGATCGCTAGCGGACGTTGCCCTGATCAAGCCGAAGGAACCTTCGGCGCGCAAAGAATATGAGGGGCTGTTCCGCATGCTGAAGGAAGCCCACATCTTGTTTGACGTCGTGCTGGAGGAGCGGCTCACAGACCGGCTGGAGCCGCTAAAACAGGTGAAGGCCGTCGTTGTGCCAGGCATTCCGAGGCTGGATGAGGAGCAGGTCAACGCGCTGTCCGAATTGCAGCGGCAAGGCGTGCATCTGCTCGCGACCGGCTGCGCTCTGCTGAACGATCAGACGGCGCTGAAGAGCCTGTTCGGCGCTGCTTACGAAGGAGAAATCGTCGACGAGCCGGCCGCTTATATTCAGGTTTCGGAAGATCCGATGCTGGCAAGCTTTGGGGACAGGGCGTGGATCATCGCCGAGCGGTTCGCCTGCATGTCGTACGAGCCGGAGGCTGAGCTTCATATGCCGATTGTCGCTCCGTCGACCTTCGGCCCGCCGGAACGCGCTTACGGTCATGCGCTGAGCGAACATTACGGGCTCGGCATCGCGGGCAGGGGAGGCTGCGGGGCGTACTATGCCTGGTGTCCCGGCGAAATGTATGCGCTTCACGGCTTCGAGGACCACAAGCAGGCGGTAATCGACCCGCTGATCCGCCTGCTGCAGGGCCGGCTGCGCCTTCGCACCGACGCGCCGTCCGCCACCGAGTGGTTCCTGCACGTGCTGCCTTCCGGCGGCTATTTGCTGCAGGCGATCAACCTGACCGGCGTTAGCGGAGCGACGTTCGGCAAGCCGATCCCGCTGCATGGCCTGCGGGTCGAGCTCGCCGGCATCGGGCGCTTGAAACGTGCGTATTCGCTCTGTACCGGCAAGCCGGCGGCGTGGCAGGAGTCGGAGGGCGGAGCGGCGCTGACCGTCGACCTGCCGGAGGTATATGAGGCCATCGTGCTCGAGCCTTGGCCGCGGACGGAAGCCGTCAATACGAACAAAGAGAGGTGCTCCCTATGAAAACGGACGCTGCGCCCAAGCTGCTCGGCATGGGCGCCGAACGGTCCGGCGGCTTGCTCGCCCGAATCGTCCGGCACCGGGCTATCTATGCGCTGGTGCTGCCCGGACTGCTGTATTTTATCATCTTCAAGTTCGCTCCCCTGTGGGGCCTGCTGCTTGCATTCAAGGATTACAACCCGTTTCTGGGCTTTTGGGCCAGCCCGTGGGTCGGCTTCGACCATTTTACCGCGCTGTTCGCCGATCCGAACTTTTACTTGATGCTGCGCAACACACTGGCCATTAATCTGATCGGCCTCGTGTTTCATTTTCCGCTGCCGATCCTGCTGGCGCTCATGCTCAACGAAATTCGGCACGAGGCGTTCAAGCGGCTGAACCAGTCCGTCGTGTACATGCCGCATTTTCTGTCGTGGGTCGTCGTCGCCAGCCTGACGTTCTTCATGCTGTCCGCCGATGTCGGCGTCGTGAATAAAGTGATTTCCGCGGCCGGCAGGGAGACCGTATCGTTTTTGTCGAACCCGAATTATTTCTGGGGCATCTTAACCGCTCAAAACATGTGGAAGGAAGCGGGGTGGGGGACAATCATCTTCCTGGCGGCGATGGCCGGGGGCGATCCGCAGCGCTACGAGGCCGCCGTCGTCGACGGAGCGAGCCGGTTCCGCCAAATCTGGCATATCACGCTGCCGGCGATCCGCCCGACCGTCATCATCCTGCTCATTCTGCGGCTCGGCAATATGGCGGATATCGGCTTCGAGCAGGTGCTATTGATGATCAATCCGCTCGTCCTGTCGGTCGGCGAAGTATTCGACACTTACGCGTATACCCACGGCATTCTGCGCGGCCAGATCAGCTCCGGCGTCACCGTCGGGATGTTCAAGGGCGTCGTCGGCCTCGTGCTGATCGTTCTGTCCAATTACGTCGTCAAGAAGCTCGGCCATGAAGGGATCTATTGATTCGAAGCTTAAAGAGAAAGGAGGTGCCGTCCGATGAGCTTCGTGCACAAAAAACGGATGACGCTGTTCGACTGGGTGAACTACAGCCTGATTGCTTTGTTTTCGCTGGCCTGCCTGTTCCCGTTCCTGTATGTGTTCAGCGTCTCCTTCACCGATCCGAAGGTCTACGTGCCGCTTAAGTTTTACTTGTTTCCCGAGAAGTGGTCTCTGGAATCGTACCGCTACATTTTGTCGACGAACAGCTTTCTTAACGCGCTTAAAAGCACGGCCTTCATCACCGTCGTCGGAACGGTACTCAATATTGCCGTGTCGTTCACGATGGCGTACGGCTTGACCAAAAGAACGCTGCCGGGCTACCGCTTCATCATGGGCGGCGTCGTGTTCACGCTCGTCTTCAGCGCGGGCATCGTGCCGAATTATTTGCTCGTCAAGGAGCTGGGCCTGCTCAATTCGTACTGGTCGCTCATTTGGCCGAGCCTGACGAACGCCTGGAGCCTGATCGTTATCAAGAGCTTCATGGATTCCTTGCCCGCGGAGCTCGAGGACGCCGCCAAAATCGACGGCTGTTCGGATATCGGCGTCTTCGCCCGGGTCATCCTGCCGCTGTCGCTGCCGGCGATCGCCGCCTTTACGCTGTTTTTCGCCGTCGGGCATTGGAACACGTATTTCAACGCGCTCGTGTACATTGCCGACTCCAAAAAATGGACCTTGCAAATTTTGGTCAAGACGCTCGTGATCGACTCCAACTCCGTCGCCGTGGCGCAGGCAGGAGCGAGCGACGAGGCGGTCGTGCCGCAGGAGACGATCCGCATGGCCTCGATCGTATTGGCCATGGCCCCGATTTTGCTCGTATACCCATTCCTGCAGAAGCATTTTGCCAAAGGGGTTATGCTCGGCTCGGTCAAAGGATGAAGCGCGCTAGGACTGTCATGAGCCGCCAAGGGCCGCCAACCGGTGCAAAAGGAAGCAAACTTCCATTAGCAAGCTACTATATATAAAAAGCGAGGAGTAAACTCATGAGAATCAGATTCCCATCGTTTCAAGCAGGCGTATCGGGCCTGCTGGCTATTTCGCTGCTGGCCGGCTGCAGCTCGGGACCAAGCGGCGGAGCCGAAGGAGGCGCGGAGAGCGAGGACGGAAGCAAGCCGCTGACGATCAAGATGTTCGCCGGATTGTACAACGAAGTGCCCGACATGAACAACGCTTATTGGACAGAGTGGGAGCGGAGGACGAACGTCAAGCTCGACATCGAATGGGTGCCTTCCGGCGACCTCAACAACAAGCTGGACCTGCTGCTCGCATCCGGCGATTTGCCGGAGGTCGTGGCCTACCAGGACAACAACCGCCCGACGCTGGTCAGCGCCATCAAGAACGGGGCGTTCTGGGATTTGACGCCGTTCCTCGGCGATTTGAGCGAATTCCCGAACCTGAAAAACAATTTGGCCAAGGACGCGCTGAAATATTTGACCGTCGACGGCAAAATTTACGCGGTTCCCCGCTCCCGCTCGCGGGTGGACGGCGGCATCAAAATCCGCAAGGACTGGCTCGACCGCCTGAACATCCCGGTGCCGACGACGTTCGATGAATACGAGGCCGCCTTGAAAAAGATCGTCGAGAGCGATATGGACGGCAACGGCAAGAACGATACGGTTGGGCTGCTCTATGTGAACGATCCCGTCGCTTCGTTCCAGGCCGGGTTCGGAGTGCTGGACCCGACCTACAACGAGGAAGGGGGCCTCGTCAGCCCGCGCCTGACCAAGCAGTATATCGATATGGTCGCCTGGTTCCGCAAGCTGTACGCCCAAGGCCTGATGTCCAAGGAATACGCGGTCATGAAGGAATCGCAGGCGGAGGAGTTGTTCAAGACGAACCGCGCCGCCTCCTACGGGCGTCCGATCTGGTGGGATCACGAATGGGAGACGGCGATGAAAAAGTCCGGCCAGCCTGACGCCAAAATTTTAAATCTTCATCTGAAAGGTCCCGGCGGCGATGCGATTGCGCTGGAAACCGGGGTCGCAGGCGGATTTTACATCTCCAAGAAGGTGCCGGAAGCGAAGGTGAGGCAAATTCTCGATTATTTCGAGCGGACCGCCTCCCAGGAAATAACCGATTTTGCCTACTACGGCCTACCCGATATTCACCATACAGTGGTGGACGGCCAGAAGGTGCTGACCGAGCAGGGGGTCAAGGAGGTCAATACGACGAGCAAAGGAGCCGGCGTGCTCGCTTACGCCAAATGGGGCAAGGTCATCAGCGCCTCCGGCAACAAAGCGTACAACGATGCGAAGATCAAAGAGGTGGAGAACTTCGACGAGCTCGGCAAAATCGATCCGTACCGCATCATCTCGAGCGATTCCTGGATCAGCACATGGCCGAAGCACGAGCCGGAGTTCAAATCGATGGTGACGAAGGCGATCGTCGGGCAAATCGCGATGGAGGAGCTCGAGGCGTATGTCGACAAGCTGAACCAGCTGCCGGAAATGCGCAAGGCGTATTTGGATATGGCCGCCGCCTACAAGCAGTTTGAGGAATAGGCGAGGCCTTGCGTAAGAAAGCAATGGGAGGGATTACTGTTGGCTACAGCAACGAAGCCGTGGTGGAAGCAGCCGCTGCGTATCATTCAGCCGAACCTGCAGGTCCGGGATACGACGCAGATCGATCCGGAGCGGCTGGCGGCGCAGCTTAAAGAAATGGGCGCGAACGCCATCGTATTCAACACCGGCGGCATTTATGCCTGGTACAGGACAGCGGTGCCGTATCATACCGTTAACCCGTATTTGGAGGAGCGAGAGAATGTGCTGGCGGAGACGATCGCCGCCTGCCATCGGCACAACATTCGCTTCATCGCGCGGTTCGATTTCAGCAAGGCGGAGGATTCGGTCTATCTCCGGCGTCCCGAATGGTTCGTTCGCAGGGCGGACGGCGAGCCCGAGGTGATCGGGGCCAGACGGCCCGGGCCGTGGCCGCTGCTGATGAACACGTGCATCAACGGCGATTACCGCAGCGGCGCGGTGGCGGCCCCGGTGCTGGAGGAGGTGCTGGCGGGGTACGATATCGACGGGATTTTCTTCAACGCGCCAGGCTATATGTTTTGCCGCTGCGAGCGGTGCGCGGGCAAGTACAGAGAGCTCTACGGCAAGGAGCTGCCCCAGACGGCCGGGGAGCTCGAGCCCGGCTTCGCCTCCCGCTGCCTGCGAGATAACATGGCTGGCTTGTACCGGCTGGTCAAGCAAAAGCGCGGCGAGGTGCCGGTGATCCTCTACTATCAGCTTCACGGCGAGCCGCTGTCTGCGCGGGCGGAGACGGCCGATCTGCTCTGCACGGAGCCGCAGGACGTCCTGTCGCTCGGGCACGCCCATATCCCGGAGTTTTGGAAGCCGGCGGTCAGCGTCAAGCTGGGCCGCTCGCTGCCGGACCGCCCCGCGCCGCTCGGCATCGTCCATTCGTGCCCGGGCATGGACTGGCGCCATACGGGTTTGCCGACGGCCGAATACCGCTTCTGGCTGGCGCAAATTCCGGCGAACGGCGGGCACCTGTGGCATTCGCTCACCGGCGTGCCGGACACGATCAGCGATAAGCGCATCCTGCAGACGGTCGCCGAGCTGAACGAGCAGGCCGCCAAGGTCGCCCCGTATATGGAGGACGCGGTTCCCGTATCGCAGGTGGCGCTGCTGTGGAGCGCAGGCCCGGGGACAGCGGGGTGGGCGGACGCGCTGATCAACAAGCAGATTCCGTTCGACGTGATGACGCCCGAACAGATCGAGCCGGACCGGCTTGCCCGCTATAAAGCGGTGATCGTCCCCGAAGGGTACGCCTGCCCGGAAGCGCTCGCGGCCCAATTGAAGGACTATGCGTCCGCCGGCGGCTGGATCGTTGCGGAAGGGGCTCCTCCGTCATCGGGCCTAATCGACCTGTTCGGCATCGAGCGCGAGATCTTCCTGAGCGAGCCGCTGATCGCATCGTATCTGCGGTTCGAAGGGAGCGCCAACCCGCTGCAGGCCGGACTGGAGCAGACCGAGCTCATTGCCCACCGCGGCCGCGTCGCTTACTGCCGCCCGCGAAGCGAAGCCTGCCGGGTGCTGGCGACGCTCGTGCCCCCGTTCTCTCCGCTTGAGAGCGTAGGAGCGCCGCCGGAACGGGCATCGCTGCCGGCCCCCCGGACGGACCTGCCGCTGGCGCTGCGGCATGCCGTCGGGCGGGGAGGGGCGCTCTTCTTCCCGTTCTCGCTCAGCGGGCTGATCAATGAATATCGCTTGGAGGAGCATTACAGGCTGCTTGAGAACAGCGTGAACATGATCCTCGGCGAGGAGCGGCTCGTCTCGGTCAGCTCCTATCAGGGGCTGCAGCTGACGCTGTTCCGCAAGGGGCGGGAGCTGCTGCTGCATCTCGTGAACGGCGCCGGCCGTAGGCCGCTCATGAACACGCTTCCGCTGCATGAACTGGAGGTCGAGCTGCTGGTCGAGCCTGTGCGGGACGGCAAATCCGCTTACGACGTGCTGCAGGTGATCCGCGGAGATCGGCTGCAGAGCCGTCTGGAAGGGAACCGGCTGCGGTTTACGGTTCCGCGGCTGGACAATTGGGAATGTCTGCGGATATCCCTGCGCAGCGATACTGTGGTATAATGGGGAGACCTTCCAACGAGGGGTGAACCTGATGACTTCCAGGCTTCCGAAGATCAAGGCTTGGATCGCCCGGCTGCTGCCCGCGAACCATTATTTGAACAGGCTCATTTGGCTTGGCTGCATCTCCGTGGCCATTCCCGTCGTGCTTGCGGGAAGCGCTTACTATCATGTATCGATGAACAAGCTGACCGTGCAGTTTCAGGAAGACAACCGTGCGTCCTTGAAGCAGCTGAAGGACCGGATGGAGAACGCCTTGACGAGCATCGAGCACGAATCGCTGCAGCTCGCCAGCTACCCGCCGCTGCGGGAGGCGGTCGGCCACCCCGGCTACGAGACGGATTATATGAAGCAGCTGGCGATACTCGATTTTTTCCAGCTGCACAAAAATACGAACGGCTTCATTCAGGAAATCATTTTTTACGACGCGCGTTCCGCCAAGGCGCTGTCCAGCCATTACGGGCTGGCCGGCATCGATCATTTTCCGCAGGCAGACGATATCCGCGCCGTCATGCAGGGGGAGGCCGCCGAAGGCTGGCGTTACTTGCCTCAGGCGAGCCAAAGCGGCTACATCACGCATGTGCGCCGCATGCCGGTGATGGGTACCGGCGAGCCGCAGGGAGCCATCGTCATTCATGTGAAGGAAGCCATGCTGCGGCAATTGCTGCACAGCTATTCCATCAATTTGACCGATCAGACGGTGGCGGTCGTCGATTCGCGGCACCGCATTATTCTGCATTCCTCGGGAGGCGATTGGCTCGGTCGGGACGCCGAAGGGGATCCGGCGCTGCGGACGGCGCTGGCCGAGGAGGAGCGCGCGAATCAATATGTGCTGGACGGACCGGAGGGCGGCGCGCTGCTCGCTTACGACAGGAATGCCTACGGCCGCACCTACGTGTCGCTGCTGCCGGAGCGGGCGATGATCGAGCGGCTCGGCTGGATTCGCGCGCTGCTCGTCTTCTCGCTGACCATTTTTCTGCTTGTGGGCGTGCTGCTGTCGTTCCTGTCTTCCCGGCTCGCCTACAATCCGATTCAGCAGCTGCTGAAATACGGCGAGCATTTGCGCCGGAACGGAGCGGACGACACGCCGAAGAGCAACGAAATCGAATATATCCGTTCCTGCCTCAGCTATTTGAACGAGCAGGCGGAGTCGCTCAACCGGTATGTAGCCCGCATTCAGCCGGACCTGAGAGACCGGTTTCTGCAGCGGCAGCTGCAGGCCGGAAGCGCGGGCAGCCGCGCCTCGCTGGAGGAGGAGTGCCGGCGATTCGATATCCCGGCCGACGGACAATATGTCGCGCTCATCACCAAGGTCGAAAACCTGCTGAAGGAGAAGCGGTTTCTGCCACATGAAGGGGCGGTTATCGTCTTTGCCGTGAAAAATGTGATGGCCGAAATCATGTCCCGCTACCCGGAGATCGAAGGCTACGTCGTCGACAAGGACGAGCGGGAGGCGGTGGCGATTGTCCGCTTCAAGGAGCGGACGGCAGCCGCAACCGTTCGCCAGACGCTGCAGAAGTACTGCAGCGAGGTGCGCGATGCGCTGGCCGACTATTTGTCGTTCACTGTATCGAGCGGCATCGGGCACCCGGTGAAGCTGGAGGAGCTGGCGGCCTCGTACAAGGCGGCGAAGCATGCGCTGCAGTTCCGGCTGTTCCGCGATGCGGACACAATTCTGTTCGCGGACGACATGATTCAGGTCGAGCGTCAGCCGGTGTTCATGTATCCGCGCGAGCTGGAGGAAGGCATCGTCGAGCTGCTGTGGAGCGACGATTTGCCGCAGGCCGAGAATCTGCTGCGGCAGTTCTCGCAGCGGGTAAGCGCCGCCGAATCGTACAACGTGGCCGTTCAATGCTACCAGGTGTTGCTCTCGTCGATCATCCAATCGCTGGAGGAGAAGGGGCCGGGCGTGCTGGAGCTGCTCGGGGATAACCTGTTCGACCAGCTAAAGGGCAATCACACGTCCAAGGAAGTGCACGACTGGTTCATCGACGTGCTGTTTCCGCTGTACCAGCGGGCCGGCCGCGAAATTCGAACCCGCTCGTCCCGCTTGCTGATCCAGCGGGTGTGCAGCCACATCAAAAGCTGTCCGGAAGGCGCGCATTCACTATCCGAATGCGCGGAGCTGGTCGGCGTAAGCCCTTCGTATTTAAGCCGGCTGTTCAAAAAGGAGACGGGCACTTCCTTCATTGAATATGTCATGGCGTATAAAGTGGAAAGGGCGAAGTCGCTGCTCAAGGAGACGGATCGCAGCGTCGTGGAGATCGCCGAGCTCGTCGGCTACTCCGAACGCAATCTGAACCGGGCTTTCCAGCGGTTCGTTCACATGTCGCCGAAGCAGTACCGGATGTCGCAGCGCTGAGGAACGAAACTGACGGACAGGAGTGCAGCTATTGGCTTGAAAAAGGCCGGATGCGTGCCATCATTGCCAAATAAGGTCTGACCTGTCCGCTGCATTTTGACAACCGTTGATTTTACAAAATAACGGCGGTGGAATCTGTTAGGAACGAATTTCACGATTAGGAGGAAACCGAATCATGGCAATCCAACCGGGACAGCACGCCGTCGGCTTTATCGGCCTAGGTGTGATGGGCAAGAGCATGGCCGGACATCTCATGGAAGCGGGGTACGAGCTTCACATATATACGCGGACGCAGAGCCGGGCAGACGACCTGATCCGCAAGGGAGCGGTGTGGCACGAGACGCCGGCCCTGCTTGCCGCATCCTGCGACGCGGTCGTCACGATGGTCGGCTACCCGCAGGATGTCGAGGAGATCTATTTCGGCGGGAATGGCCTCATTGCGCACGCCAAGCCGGGGGCCTATTTGATCGACATGACGACCTCGAGCCCGCTGTTGGCCAGACGCATAACCGAGGCGGCGGCGGTCCGCGGGCTGCACGCGCTGGATGCGCCGGTGTCGGGAGGGGATATCGGCGCGAGGGAAGCCAAGCTGTCCATCATGGCAGGAGGCGAGCCGGCCGCGTTCGAGGCGGTGCGCCCGCTGTTTGAACGGATGGGCGCGAACATCGTGCTGCAGGGCCCGGCCGGGGCCGGGCAGCATGCGAAGATGTGCAACCAGATTGCGATCGCCTCCAACATGCTGGGGGTGTGCGAAGCGCTCGCTTATGCGCAGGCCGCCGGTCTCGATCCGCGGAAGGTGCTGGACAGCATCGAGACGGGAGCGGCCGGCAGCTGGTCGCTCAGCCGGCTGGCTCCTCGGATCATGGAAGGCGATTTCGAGCCGGGATTTTATGTAAAGCATTTTATCAAGGATATGGGCATCGCCCTCGAAGCGGCCAAAGAGATGAAGCTGGAACTGCCCGGCTTGGCGCTCGCCGAATCGCTCTACAGGAGGCTGGCGGCGATGGGTTATGAGGAGAAAGGCACGCAAGCCTTGGCGAAGCTGTGGCAGTAATGCGTCGAGCCGGCGGGCCGGTTCGTCCAAGGGCTATCCGGCGTTTCCGGGTTACGGCTCCAGCATGCTTTTGAACAAAAGCACCAGCTTCAGCTTCAGCAGGTGAGGGAACGACTTGAAGTCGATCTGAAGCAGCTCGCCGATTTTCTCCAGCCGGTAGGCGGCGGTATTGCGGTGCACATACAATTGCTTGGCGGTTTCGTTGATTTGGCCGTTGTTCTCCATATACAGCTCCAGGGTGCGAAGCAGCTCGTGCGCCGAATCCGGCGCCTTCTCCTGAAGCGGGGACAATGTCATTTCGACGAACCGTCTCATTTTGTCCACAGGCACCGATTGAAACAGGTAGGCCAGCTCCACGCTGCCGAACTCGACGACGAAGGAATCGACCATGAGCCGCTCCGCCGTCTCCCTGGCATCGACACATTCCCGGTACGCCTGGTTCAGATGGCCTGCCTGATGCTTTGGGTGGCTCACGGTCATCCGCAGGCTGCCGTCCGCTTCATGGGCCAGCTCGGCGAACACGCGGGTCAGCAGAGCCGGCAGCTTTCCCTTGGCAGGCGGAATCTCGGCGGGGAAGATCGATAAAATGTCGCCCTCGATCGGAATATGGAGCTTGGTGACGTCCTTCAGGATCGGGTGGTACTGCAGCTCCTGGCGGATTGCCCGCACGAGCCGTTCCTTCTTGGCGCCGTCCGTACCGGAGACCGATGTCAGCACGCATTGATACGATTCGCTGCCGAACGGAATGCCGTGCCGCAGAGCGCACTCGACCAGGGCGTCGGCCGAGACGTTATTTTTCAGATAATTTCTCAGCAGAGAGGCGAACTCGTTCTGGGTTGACTGCTCCGTATACTGCCGCTCGACGGCATTCAGGTGGTAGGCGATAATTTCAGCGGCCTGGTAGTACAGGCCTTCTTCCTCCTTGGGCGGGATGCCCGAAGCGAGCTTGAACACCGCTCTGCTGAAATGCCCGTCCCCGGGCTTGTCGCTTTTCAGCGGGATGGACAGCAGCCGGCCGGAATCGGTGCGGATATATTGGGCGGTCGGCTTGGCCGGCCGCTGCTTGAGCGGCTCGAGCTCGCCCTGAGCGAGGCTGCTGAAGATCGTCTGTCCCCGCATGCCGATAACCGCAAGCGGACAGCCGAGAATCGCGTGAATGCGGTGAAACATGCCCCCCGTATCGTCCGTGGACAATGCGAAGCGGATCAGTTCCTTTTGCTTGTCGAGCACGCTGTGCAGCAGCCGCGTGTTTTTCTGCAGTTCCGCGTTGAACAGCCCTTTCATCTGGTCGGAGAAGGTGAACGGAAACGGCAGCTCGATGAGAGGAAAGCCGAGCCGATCCGCTTCCGACAGCATTCTGTCCGGCACATTCGTCCAGAAGCGCCCCAGCTTGATGCCGATGCCGGCCGCCCCTTTTTCCGCCAGCTTTCTCAGCAGCAGCACCCCATCCCCCGGGCTATCCTTCATTAAATAAGCCGTCGTGAACAAAATATCCCCTTCGCGAACCCAGTCGGAAATATCCGGCGCATCCATCACATTGACCGATTTGACGATTCTGCCCAGGCCTTTGCGTCCCGCCGTCAGCTTTCCTTCCGATAAAGGGTAAATGGTCAGCGCGTCTTCGACCGTCAAATACATACCGCATCCCTCCTCCTCTCCCCGAAGCCGAGCGGCTGCATCGCACAATTCGGCGACGTATTGGTTCTCATTATAGTGGAATCCGCAAAAAACTCAACAGTTATGTTAGGTAATATGACGTTTAAATAACAAAAAATGTGGCTTAAATCCAATTTATTGCCGGTTTCATTGTGATTCGTTACAAAAAAGACGAAAATCGCTTGTCGTTGCGACATATTATTGTTATAAATTCTAACATAAACATTCGTCGATTGAAGGGCTAACAGGATTGGAGGGAGCTGCACATGACAGTCAAGATCAATATAGTGAATGCGGCGCTGCCTCTGCGGGACGAAAGCCGGCTGTACTCCTTGACCGCCGAAGACGGCAAATGGACGGCGATCTCCAAGCAAAGCGGCGAGCTTGCGCAGCCCGGGGCAGTCGCCCTCGACGATTGGGACGGGGCGGAGCCGGCAGACGGCAGGCTGACGCTGGACGCCAAAGGCAGCATCGCGCTGCCGGGTTTTGCCGATGCCCATATGCATCTCGACAAGTCCTTTTCTCTTCCGAAGGTAGGGAAC
>Ga0207865_101255_pt1 | contig 19948 bp, 28 predicted proteins | sample HigsolmetaAR204D_FD_184836 | JGI IMG/M metagenome (GOLD analysis project Ga0207865, IMG submission 184836) | Ionic liquid and high solid enriched microbial communities from the Joint BioEnergy Institute, USA - AR20-4-D (SPAdes) (version 2) ...
CCAAGATCTGCGTGCATATTCGCCGTCTCGGCATCACCGGGTACGATGCGGAGAACTGGCTTCGCGACAAGTACAACATCGAGGTCGAGCTCAGCGACATGTACAACATCCTGTGTCTGGTGACTCCCGGCGATACGCGCGACAATATCGATACGCTGCTGCAGGCGCTGCGCGAGCTGGCCGCGGCCAACTACAGCATCCGCCAGGAGAACGAGCTCGTCATCAAAATTCCGCGCATTCCCGAGCTGACGCTCACGCCGCGCGACGCCTTCTACGGCGATACGGAGATAATTCCGTTCAAGGAATCGGCGGACCGGATTATCGCCGAATTCATCTATGTCTACCCGCCGGGCATTCCGATTTTGCTGCCGGGCGAGGTCATCAGCCAAGACCTGATCGACTACATCAGCGAGCATATTGAGGTCGGCCTGCCTGTCAAAGGACCGGAAGACCGCAGCATCGAGCGCGTCAAGGTCATTAAGGAGATTCCCGCGATTTTCTGAAAAAGCGGGCCGCCGCAGAGCAAACCATGCGTTTTCCGAAACCGCGCCAAGCGGGAAAGGAGAGCGCATGGTTTTTGTTTGCCGTTGTTTGCTGCCTGCTGCATTGTATTTCCAAAATCTTAATGCTATGATGAATCTTGATGCAGTCATGAAAGCCTTTCCTATTATCAATTGCAGGCAGGTGAACCGTCATGGCGCAAAGCGCATATATCAAATTCGTCGAAGGCTCCGCGCTAACCTCGCTGACGTTGGATGAGCTGAAGGAGCAGCTTCTCCACTATCAGGAGCAGTTGGCGCTGACGGGCAAGCAGCTCGGGTGGGATTACGCCGAGGCCGGCTTTCCTTACACGATCGAGACAAAGCCGGAAAGCGAAGGCCAGTGGTTTTATTTGAAAGGCACCGACGCGCGGTACAATTACATCGTCCTCGGCGTAGGCAGCGAAAGCCGGGGCGATCGCGAGGTGCACTATGTCCAGGTCGTTCTGCCGGACGGCGCCACGCACGGCGACAAGGCCAAGGGCAACGAATTTTGCAAATATTTGGCCAAACGCTGGAAAGCCGAGCTGCACCTGTTCAACGGGCGAACGATGTTTTTTAATCCGCGCAAATAACGCTTTCCTCCGCCCCTTCAGGTGCCGCGCTTTCACTGCGACGACCGCCGGACATCCGCTTCTTGAAGCGAGCGATGCGGCGGCGGCAAGCCGGGAAGCTTGTCCCGCGAACGACAAGAACCCTTTCGGATCACCGAAAGGGTTCGCGTGAGCTGGCCTCAAGCCTCGTCCTGCTCTTCCAATATTTCGTTATAGATCGCTACGACCCGGTTCCACTCTTCCTCGTCTTCAATGCTGGCAAGGTAAGCTTCTCCGTCCTGCTCTTCTATACGGAAAATCACCCCGTCGGCCTCCACATCGTTGCGGTCCAGCAGCACCGCGTAGGCGCGTTCCTCGGCTTCAAAGGTGTAGACCATCACCATCTCGTGTTCTGTACCGTTCTCGTCGGTCACGATGAAAATATCTTCCTCGTGATCGTGGTCGCAGGAAGCGTCATGAATATGATCGCTCATCGGAAAACCTCATTTCATTATGTAGTTGTGGTTCCCTCGTATCGTATCATGACGCATCTACCCAGTCAATGCGGCATGTCCCACAACGGATGCCGCGCCTCTTCCCTGACGGTTCCCCCTTTTGGTTATTCGGATAAAATCACCTTTTCCGATACGACAGTGTAATCGGTATCTTGGCTTAATTTGATGGAAAACTTGACGACGTAGCTGCCGGCTTCGCTGAACGTCACCGTGAACGGCCACGGATACCAGAAGCTCTCCTTCTTGTCGTCCACCACCTTCTCATGCATGGCCACTTCCTGGCCGGACGGACTGACAATGGAAATTTTGAAGGAGTGGAACGGGGTCGTCAAGCTGTCCACCTGCGCAAATACGGCAAAGTCGAGCTTATCCCCTTTCTTGACGCCGCCAAAAGGCTGTTTGACCGAGTAGTTGTCTTCAACCTTCTGCGCGACAAACATATGAACGTTAGGTTTATGGATGGACACCGTGTTCGTCGAGCTGTCCCATTTGACGAGCGACTGCAGCGATTCGGACAGCGTACGTACCGGAAAAACCGTGCTGCCGTTAATCATGAATGCCGGCGTCTCGCCTTCCTTGAATGTCTTCTCCACGTTGTTGATGACCACCCTCGCCTTCGTGTAGCCCTCATATTCGCCAAGCAGGGAATTCGCCAGCACCCCTGCCGTGCCGAACATGGACAGCGACAGCACCAGCGTCAGCACTCGTGGCACTTTCATGTTCGCAAACCTCCATCGTGTTCTTCGTTCTGATATGTTATACTCACGTGGCTGACAAGAGTTGCGCGAATTCGGACCCGTTTTTTTCAAAACAGCGCTTTCCAGACACCGTGCGTTTTTTGTAATGAAATTCCGATATTTGTAACTCTATTCCATATTTGTCTTGAATGCTCATGAAGAACTATGGTAAGTTTATAAATCATAGCGGGAAATCGACATATCGGAGGATCGCTCGTGAGCCTACACCTTCAAATGATCGGAACTGGAAGCGCTTTTTCCAAAAAATATTACAATAACAACGCTCTGCTCCGCTGCAACGGCTTTACTTTGATGATCGACTGCGGCGTGACGGCGACCAGAGCGCTGGATGCCCTCAAGATCGACCTCGGTCAGCTGGACGGCGTGCTGATTACCCATATTCATGCGGATCACGTCGGCGGCCTCGAGGAGATCGCCTTTCAGCTTCTGTATGTGTTTCGCCGCCGCATCAAGCTGCTTGTTCCCTCCCTCCTGAAAGAAACGCTGTGGATACACACGCTGAAGGGCGGATTGGAGAACAAGGAAGAAGGCTTCTGCAGCCTGGACGATTACTTCGATGTCGTCGTGCTGGAGCCGCATGTGCCGTTTCCGATCGCCGGACGCGAATTCACGGTAGAGCTTGTGCCGACGAGGCATATTCCGAACAAGCCCAGCTATTCCCTCTATCTGAACGGCAAAGTCTTCTACAGCTCCGACGCCCGCTTCGATCCGGCGCTGCTGGCGGATTTTCACCGCAACCGGGGCTGCGAGGCGATTTTGCACGATTGCCAGCTGTTCGAACCGGGAACGGTGCACGCCAGTCTCGCAGAGCTGCTGACGCTGCCTGAGGACATTCAGCGCAAAGTGCTGCTTATGCACTACGGCGATAATAAGGAGGAGTTTGAGGGAAAGACCGGGGCGATGACCTTTATCGAGCAGGGCAAAATTTATCGCTTCTGAAGGGCAATGCCGCCGCGGGAGCGTAAAATGGCGTCCTCCGGGGAAGCCTATGCTGTAAGGAGGCGATGGAGATGCAACAGGAACCGTCTAAAGAACAAGTCGTAGCCGTGCAAAAAAACGGAGACGGCGACATTGTCAAGCTCAAGCTGACATCCGGCAAAATCGTCGATTACAAAACCGCGCAAGCGATGGTCAAAAACAACGAAATCGACAATTTGAACGTATTCCGCGGCCGGGACGGCGAGGAGCATTTGCGGTCCAACCCGGACGGCCGGGAAGACAACAATTTGGACAACTTGCCGACCTTCGAATAATCAGGCCGGCTCGCGACGCCCGGGGGGGCGGTTTCCTTGTTCAGGGAACCGTCCTTTTTGCGCTTTGTCCCGCTTCCAGGAAACGGCGTCTTATTTCTTTTGAAAATTTTCCGCAGGCAGGAATTTTCAAGGAAGCACAGAATTCCATTTATAACCTTGAATTTATTGGGAGTTGAGCCGCATGTCCTGGAACGGAATGATCTCAATTCATGCATTGATGATAGGTGCCTTTTCCATCTATTTCGACTACTCGCCGCATCCGCAATGGATGATCGCCGCTGTCGCAGGTTACATCGCTTCCCACTGGGCGAATCGGAGCGCTTCGAAAGCGCTGCCCCCGATTCAGCATGCGCTGCTCGTGCTGCTTCACTGGACGAGCGGAACCAGCTGGTGTCTGCCGCTCTACATCGCCCATTGGGGCCGCACCCTGCTCCACTCCAGCCTTCGCAGCTCCGATGCCGTCTTCCTTCTGTTAACCGCTGCCTTTGCCGCCGTCAGCAGTCTCCTTCGCCCGTTATCCGCCGAAGCGATCGCCGCGATTGTATTCGGCTCCCTCAGCCTCCTTGCTTTTGCCCGGTTGTTCCGCAAATATTTGACTGACATCGAAAAACAGAAGCAGGTGCTTACGATCGAGAAGAAACATCTCAGCACGCATGACGCGCTGACGGGACTTATCAATTACGAGGAATTTCACCGCCGGCTTGAGCTGCTGGTAGAGGAGAATCGTTCCGTGCTGCTCGTGCTGATGGATTGCAAGGATCTGAAATCGCACAACACGACGACAGGCTTCGAAGGGGTCAATCATATGCTGAAGCAGGCCGCGCAGATGCTGCGCATCATGTTCCCGTCAGCGTCCTTCATCAGCCGGGTCGGCGGCGACGAATTCGCGCTCGTGTTCGTCACGGACGATCTGGACGATTCGTTAAGCAGCGTCAAGCAGCTGCTTGCCTCGGAATTCCCGAAGCTGACCGGGCTTGAAATCACATTCGGCATCGCCTCTCGCCCGAACGACGGAGTGACGAAGGACGACCTCATCCTCGTTGCGGAACGCAACCTGTATACGATGAAGCGGGAAAGCTGGCTGAAGCGCGAGGAGCATATGCTGCGCTCGGAGAAGCTTCGCGTCGTCGGCGAGCTCGCCTCGGGCATGGCGCATGAAATCCGCAATCCGCTGACAACGATCAAGGGCTTCCTGCAGCTGTCGAAGGCAGGGCAATTCAACATCGAGCCATGGTACGAGCTCATCATGGACGAGATTAACCGGATGAGCATGCTGACGGCGGAATTTTTGCAGTTTTCCAAGCCGCACGTCTCCCAGTACCGCGTTCATTCGATCGGTCAATGCATCCAGAGAGTTATCTCCCTGCTCGATTCCGAAGTGAGCCGGCTCGGGCATCAAATCGTATTCGAGCCCGCGGACGAACCGCTGAATATGCTGATGGACCAGGACAAAATGCTGCAGCTGCTGCTCAATCTCGTCAAAAATGCGCTGGAGGCGATGCCGGAGCAGGGCGTCGTCACCATCCGCCTGTATTCTTCCGAGGAAGGGCTTGCCGTCATCGAGGTCGCCGATACGGGAACGGGCATCCCGGAGAAGGATCTGGACAAAATTTTCGTGCCCTTCTATACGACGAAGGATTCGGGCACGGGTCTCGGCCTGTCGATCTGCCATAAAATCGTGCAGGATCACGAAGGCAGGATCGAGGTTGAAAGCGAAGCGGCCAAAGGCACCAAGTTCACGATTACGCTGCCTCTGGCCGAGCATAAAGAGGATATTGCGATGCATGGCGCCGGCGCTTCCTCCTCCGAGGTTCGATAATCGTTATATGATGAGGCCCCCCCGGAGACGAGGCCGCCCGGACCTTGCCGCTCCGGGCGAACGGCGCCCAGCCCGGCAGCCGGCGCCTAGGCCCGTCCCGACGTACTGCTGGACCTGTTATCGACATACGTCTGCTGAAGGATGACGGCCTTGCCGTAATCTTCGGCATTCCGGATCCGGAGCGTGCAGCAGGAGCCTCGCCCGAGCCCGCGCCACAGCGACTCATCCAGTACGTCCCACGATATCCGGTCGAACAGCGCCTTCCAGCTTCGTTCCCCGGCCTCCAGCAGCGCGACGATATCGTCCAGGCAAGCTTGCCGGTACAAGCCGTGCCAAGGCTGCAGCCTGCCTTCCTGGCGGGGCATGACGGCATCGTGGCCAAAAGCGTGCATATGCTCGTTAAGCAATTTGGCCAGCGGGGCGGACACGAAGGGCATGCCCTGCGCCGTCACCCATAACGAAGGGTGCTTCGCCAATGCGAAAGCGGCATGCAGCCCGCCGAGCGGCCCGCTTCCGCCATAAAAATCAGTAATAATCCGCACCGACCGCGGAACGAATTCCAAATAGGTTCGCGGCTCATCCGTCACAATAATCGTCTCGTCGCACAACGATTGCATCTCGCCAATCTGCCTCATCAAAATCGACTCGCTGCCGATGCGCAGAAATTCGGGATATACGCCATCGATCTTATCCCGGGCGCCTCCGGCCAATATTACGCCGCTAATCATCCCTAACCTCCCCCTTTCACGCTGCGATCTCGCCGCCCGCTTGTATGGTCAATATACACCGAATTTGTTCACATGCCTGTAAAAAACATCACATCTTCCGGACCCAAAATTAGCCCCTTGTGATTTACATCACTTCGGTATCGTTTAAAATAAGGTATGGTGAATGCAAAGACACCGGGATGCTTCGCACAGCGGCGAAGCGCGGGAGGGATCATGCAAATGATGAATATCCAGCAGCAATCCGGCCAAGTGTACAACACGGCCTACTTCTCCGAGAGCAATTTGGCCAAAATCAAGGAAATTATGTACGAAACCAAGCTTGAGGCGGGATCTCATCTGTTCTGGGAAGGGGATTGCGCCGACAAGCTGTACTACATCAAGCAAGGCCGCGTAAAAATTACGAAAACAGGTGACGACGGCAAAACCTTTATTTTATACGTATATGGCGAAGGCGATCTGTTCGGCCAACTGGACGGTTTCCGCGAGTCGCTGCACAGCTTCGACGCCGAGGCGGCGGAGGACTGCGTAATCGGGGTCATTCAGCAGAAGGATCTGGAGGTGCTGCTCTGGCAGCACGGCGATCTGGCAGTGGAATTTATGAAGTGGATGGGCCTGTTGCACCGGATGACGCAGACGAAGTTCCGCGACATCATGATGTTCGGCAAGCCCGGCGCTCTCTGCTCCACGCTGATTCGGCTCAGCAATACGTACGGCGAAGCCCGCGGCGATCATACCGTCATTGCGAGACGAATCACGAACAGCGAGCTGGCCGATATGATCGGCGCCACGCGCGAGAGCGTCAACCGCATGCTGAGCGATCTGCGAAGGAAGGACGTTGTAGATATGGACAACGGCCTGATGGTCATTAAAAATATCGACTACCTCAAAGATTTGTGCCAATGCGAGAACTGTCCGAAGGACATGTGCCGCATCTGACCGGGGCGCGGCCTAGATCCGGGTCAGCATCGAGATCGGAAAGCTGGCTTCCGGCTCATCTCCCATGCGCCCCCAGGCCATGATGCCGTTCAAATACTCAAGCTCGAACGGCTGCTGCTGCCCCTCCACTTTATACAGTCCCGGCGTAAACCGGCTTCGATCCAGCGTATACGCTTTGGCCGTGTACCACTTGCGCTCCAGCACCGCCCGCTGGCTCGGAAATTCCGCCTGCTCCATCGCTTCCCTGATGCTCCGCATCTCCTGCTCCAGCTCTTCTGCCGTCATTTGACTGTACAATTTTTTCATGGCTGCGTTATATCTCCTTCCGCTGCTTAGGATAGACGGCCGCTCTGAGGCGAACGGCCGTCCCTTTGCTTATGCCGCTTTTTCCTGCGGCAAAATGGCCTGGGGATGATCAGGCGCGCGGCGTGCCCGACAATCCGGCGGCCAAATACGTTTTGCCTCCGTCGGTGCGCCAGAACCAGCTTTTGAAGGAGGCGGTGCCCGGCACCAGCCGGTCGTTCATATCCTTCAGTCCGATCGTTGCCGCTTCCAATCCGTATTGTCCGAACAGCCGGAACAAGGCGCGCGTCCTCTCCGCCTCGTCCTTGAGCATGTACAGCTTGTCCGCCTCCGCTTCGAGCCGCTCGTCCATGAGCACGACTTCGGTCCAGAGCGCAATACAGCCGCCCGGCTGCACCAGCGACACCGCCAGCTTGTTCAGATCGACCACAAGCTGATTGCGCAGCGCGCCCAGCGCTTCCGTTATTTGGCGAATCCCTTCCGGCTCGTAAGCGTCTGCATAGGTGGCCAGACGACTCAGCGCGTCGACGTAGAACAGCTGTGTATACACGCCCGATATGACCGTCAAGGAGAATGTGCGCTTCAGATGAGGCAGCGCCTCGTAGCGGATCACCCGGTACATGCACTGCTGCAAGTAATCGGCAATTTCCTTCGCGGGAGCGTGGCGCTGCAGCAGTTCTTCGAAGGTTTCATAAAAATGAATCTGATCGAGCCGCGTATAGTCGGTATGAACCAGCGATTTCACCCGCCCGGCCAAGCCGGGGCCGGACTGCTCCGCCCATTCAGCAATGCCGTTCGCGTCCGTATCGATGGCTGTCACCTGCTGGAAACGGCGGGCCAGTCCTGGCAAGCTGACATGGCCGTGGTTGCCTGCCCCGAGCACCGCCGCCCGCTCGGGAGCCGCCAGCCGGCTTACCGCCTCCTCCAGCAGCTGCCGAATATGATAGCGGTGTGTCCCCCATTCGCGGTCGCCCCAATCCATCCCCTCCTCCTCCGGTATGACAGATTGCGCTGCTTGCAGCGAATAAGGCGGCATACTCCAGCGAAAGTCTCGCATGCGGTTCCCTCTTTCGTACGTTAGTGTCATCTATGCTAGTATTATAGCATAGGCCCCTTGGCTGCGCACCGCTTGGTCGGCTTCGGAACGGCCCCCGTTGGCCCCGGGCATCAAGCCCGCCGCACTTGCTTGCGGCAAACCGGCGCGCTTGCTCGCAGCAAAAATCAGGAACCGAAATCCCCCCAAAATTTTCTCAGAAAAATTCGCCAAAACCCTTGACTGCGTGCCCGCTTCCTGCTATTATACTAATTGTCGCTGCGAAGACAAGGCGATGTTCGATTAAGACCTGTTAGCTCAGCTGGGAGAGCACCATCTTGACAGGGTGGGGGTCAGTGGTTCGAGCCCACTACAGGTCATACTGAAAAGCCCTTGAGCAATCAAGGGCTTTTTCTGTTTTTGGCGGATTTCCGGAAAGCAAAAAAGTACCCCGCACAAATCGGGGCAAAGCAGCGTTAAGCGTCTATCTTTTAGGCATAATCCGCAAACAGCGATTTTACAAATTCCTCGAAGCTTTTTTCTTCCCGGTAGTGAACGGACAAATCGTCGTCGTGCCATATTTCCACAAGGGCCCAGCCGTCCGTCGTCAGAAATCCTACAGGGTCGCCGCTGCAATTATCGCCAAACAGCAAAATATCCTTTAATTCCGGGCAGGAATCCTCTTCGTCATAGAGGTGGCCCAAGATCTCGTCCACTTCAACCAAGCCGCCATAAAAAGCGAAACCGTTGCCGCCGACCGTCCCGTGGCCGATCTCCCGCAAAAAATCCAGATAATCTTCCGGCACCCCTTGGACAGCCTCTCTTTGCAGTTCGGCCTCGGATAACGGTTCGAAGCGGTGCTTGTCGGGCGACTTGCGAATCATCTCCAGTTCAGCTAGGTATCTCATGATCGGCTCCATTCCAATTTAATATCGCAAATCTTGTTCATATCGCAAACCCTATTGCCGGCAGCCCGTTAACATCCCCCTGACATTAGGTAAAAATCAATGATTCAATGATAGCAACGAAGCTTGCTTCCCGTCTCGTCATCGACCGGAATCGATAATTCGCTTCTGAGAAATTGGATGAACCGAACGGCCTCTTCCTCCGACAAGGCTTCTCCGTCCAACGTCAGCGTAAATTTGTCGAGAATGTCCTTCTCATTCAGATGCAAAGAATCGACCAGCAGCTGAATTTCTTCGTCAGCAACCTTTTTCATTCCGCAACCTCCATCCATCATCATTCGCAGCATCTTATGTGATGTAACATCCGAAGATATTATAAATATTGGAAACAGATGCAACAGTATAATACCATGGGTTGCCTAATTTTGTCGAATACTATTTTAAAATGATCGCCTGGAATTATCCGTATAGTCTGAAAGTATCATTTGTACAGATGCGCTTCTTCATTCGTGTCGATTAGTGCCGCTGACTTGTTTTCTTTAATAATATCGTTCTCGAGCAAATATGTCTTAATCTCCTCCGTGTCGATCGGCACGGGCCAGCCGCTTTCCTTCAGCCTTCGCTCCGCCCACAGCTTGACGATGCCTTTGATTTCGGAACGAAGCTTTTCCGTCGGAAACATTGAGCGTGCAATCTTTGACTATTTTTTTCACATTGATTTTCAATTCTGCGCGAATTTCAATTTTCACCGTTTATGCACCTCTCCGACCTTAAGTACTACAAGATATGACGCTTCCTGGAAAAGTGCCCCTCCCGATTGCTAAACCGCTGGAGCGAAGGAAAGCCGCGTACGGCGCGCAAAGATACAAAAAGACCCGAGCGACGGGTCTTGTAGGCATCGTTTATCGTAAAAAGCTATTCCTCGTATTTCTTCAGGACGATCACTGCATCGTGGCCGCCAAACCCGAAGGAGTTGGACAAACCGATCTTAACCTCGGCCTGCCGCGCCGCATTCGGCACGCAGTCCAGATCGCACCGCAGGTCCTTCTCCTCTTGATTGATCGTCGGCGGAATCGTGCCCGTCTCAAGGCTTTTTGCCAGCGCCATCGCCTCCGCTCCCCCGGCTGCACCGAGCAATGGCCAAGCATCGACTTGTTGGCCGTCACCGGAATGCGATAGGCCCGCTCTTGGAACAGCCGCTTGATCGCCAACGTTTCCGACAAGTCGCCGGTCTCGGTGCTCGGCAGCGTCGCCGCGGCGCGGCGGCGAAAGCGTAAGGTCAAGCCCGGCGGCTTAAGCGCTGCTTCTCCCCTTCCCGAACTCGCGCCTTGATCCCGCGGGACGGGAGTCCCCGTTCCGCCGCAGCCGCGGGAGCTATCGCTTTCGCTTGCCCCGCGAGCTCCAGTCCAGCGACTTGTCGGCAGGGTCGGTAATATTGATATTCTCATTGCGGACGGCCTGCGACAGATCGGCAATCGTCTTGTCGAGGAGCTCCCCCTTATGCCGGGAGAACAGCCGCCGCCGCTCTTTCATCAAAATGTCGAGAATCAGCTTCTTCTGGCTTTTGCTCAGCAGCATGTCCTTCCTTCCACTCCCTCTCTAGGCTACGAGCCCGCTGGCTGGAAAAATTCGATCCATTCCCCGTCCGGTCCGTGAAAGAAAAAATAGCGGGCGCCGTTCGGCAGCGTCGTAATCTCCTGATCGATCAGCTTGACCGGCAGCGAGCGGATTCGGGCGAATTCCGCCTCGACATCGTCCACCGTAAATGCGATATGATGCACCTTGCCTTCCGTCGGCAAGCTGCTGTGATATCCTTGAATAAGCTCAACCTCCGTCTCCCCGCTTTCGCCAAAGCCGAGGAACGCGAGCTTGATCACACCGTTCGTATGATCAAGCGTCCCTTTGAGCTTAAGGCCGACCACTTCTTTGTAAAAGGCGATGGACGCCTCCATATCGCTTACCATTACGCCGACGTGCTCGATTTTTGTGCGCGCCAAATTCGATCTCTCCTTTTCCTTGGCTTGTCCAAATGATTCCATGGTCTCATCCTATCGCCGGATGATGTGTTCCGTCAAGTGCGGCAGGCCAGGCTCTTATGCCGCAGCCTTGCTTCTTTTCATCTTGAACCATTCGTACCCATTTGGCAAGCATCAGGATACAGGGAGCAGCCGCGAAGCAGGACTGGGCACCACAAACAACCAGGCCTGCTCCGTACGAAAGCGGCGAAGCAGGCCTTCTCGCTTGGATCATCTGCGTCCCCGCAGCAGCTGGCGAACATGCTTGACACGGGTCTCCGCCCGGATCGCCCGCACGCTTCCGGCCTGCAGCAGCGAAGCCGTCGACAAAGCGAGAACCTGGACTTGCCCGACGCGAATAACCGGATCGGCGTTCACCGTACCGACCTGCAGAGGCTCGTGAACGATAGGCGGCGGAATCGGCCGCGTAAAGATCATATATTCGGAAAAACGCCCTTCGTTCCCGATAAAGCGGGGAATTTCCCGCATCACGGCGATGGCCCGCGTAACGGGCGAGAAATCGACCAGATCGCCTATAAATACGGTGGAGTCGAACTGAATCTGGTCGACCTTGATTCTGCCCACCATGGAGGTTCGCGGCTGAAACGCAGGAACGCTCATCGCGACGGGCCAACCGGCCCGGCTAGCGGTACGAGCGGACCGATGATCAGCGACTCGGGCGGCGTATCGAAAATCGAAGACAGCGTGATGACCTGGGTATCCCCGACAAGCAGCGAGGAGGAGCTGGAAATGCCGAGCACCCGAATGCTGCCGACGGTCAGCTCCTTATTCTCCACCTGCAGAATCATGACCCTCTCATTCCTTTCCTTCGGGCTTATAATGGCTTACGAACTGTTCGACGCCGGCCCGAATATCTTCTATCACGCGGCGGGCTATTTCCTGCTCGTCGTCCGGCGTCAAGATGTGCTGGGGACCTTTCATCAGCGTATCCATGTAATGCTCGATTCTTAGCCCAGCCTGGTTTTGCAAATCCGCGATTATTTTTTCGCGCAAATCTTCATCCAGCCTGATGGAATATTTATTCTCCAGCTCGCTTAGCTCGTCGGGACAATCCGCCTCCAAATATGTCAAAACGATGTTCTGGATGCGCTCATAGCTTTCCGACCGGGACGTATTCGTATGAATGACCTGTCCGCCGACGGCGAGCTCCTCGACCGATTGGTTTCCGAGGCCGGAAGGCGACAGCCCGATGCTCATCGAGCCTTCCAGCTTTTCCACTTTGAGCTGGTCGAAGTTGTATTCGATTTTCTCCACGGTAATCGCCCTCTGCTGCTTGAGAGCCTCCAATCGTTTTTCCAGCAAATCGACCTTCTGCTCCAACTGCCGAATTCGGTCCGTTTGCCATTGCATGTACCGATGGAGCTGCGCGAAGTAGGACGAATTGAAGGACGAATGCATGGACATACCTCCGTTATCTAGCGCCCGGACCCGCCAGAGGAACGAGCGGCGTAGAAGTTGCGGGTAGCGGAGCCATAGGCAGCGGCGCCGGCCCGGTAAATCCGCCGGTATTGTACAAATTGGACAGCGCTTTGACGATTCCGGCCGTTCCGATCTGCAGGACGGACGAATTGCTAACGGATTCGACCCGCAACTGGTGAATGACAATGCTCTGATGAACAGTCAACTGCATCGCTTAAAGTCCACCTGCCTTATCGAAGGAGATCGGCGAGGAATCGATAACATCTTTGTCGAGCACGTTCGTGCTGCTGTAGTGGTTATAGATGCGCACATAATCGCCCGTAATGAACGAGCCCGCCCCGGCGTACGTTTTGGCCGAGCTCCTCGGAGCGAGCTGGACGGAATCGCCGATATGAACGATGGAGCCCGAGCCGATAGTCAAAATTTTCAATGCGCCTACGATGGCCGGCATGGTCGAACACCTAATTTCTCGTAAAGGTCATTTCATATATATGTACGGGATTTCAATTTTATGTGCTCGCACGATCTATCATCGTTTGGCTCCCTGCTTCATATCATAAGTAGCAAGCAAATGGGGAGGCGAGCGCGCGATGGATCAACCGAAAAACAACCCGTTCTTCGATTTCAACTGGCGCAACTTCGAAGAATTTTTTGGGGGCAAGCTGCCGGTGCCTCCGGTCGGAAAAGGGGACAGCGCCTCGTGGATAGAGGAATATGTGCAAAATGTGCTGAAGCAGGCGCTGCCGACCGTCAATTTGGCAACGGTCAAGCAGCGGACTTACCATACGGAATTGTTCGATACGCACAATAACGTCATCGTCAAAGTGCACATCCCGGACAAAACGCAGGCCCGCAAAGTGCGCGTCATGCTCAGCTCCAATCAGATCAGGCTGGAAGGGACCCCCGACGATACGGCGCAAACCATCCGGCTCAGCAGCCTGGTCGTTCCGTCCAGCTGCAAAGCGGTTTACCGAAACGGCGTGCTTCAGCTTCATATGCGCAAGCTCGTCAACGACAATCTGTTCCACGAAGTCGACGTTCGTTTTCCTTAATCGCCGCTTGAAGCTATACGCCGATACGCCGCAAGGAAAAGGACCGCGCCATGAACAGCGCAAGCCGGTCAAATGGCAGCCGGTGTCGCTGTTGTGGCACGGTCCTCGGTCCTTCACGGTCAATTGTTGGCGGTATTGCTTGAGTCGATAGCATCCGTATCAAGCGTGTTCGTCAAGCTCACCAGCGAGAACGTAACCGTAAAATCGCCGGTCACGTTGCCTCCCGATCCGGAGTACGATTTTTCCGTCGTTTTGGGATTCACCTGCAGCACATCGCCAAAGACGACTTCCCCGGCGGCTCCCACAATCTTGAATGGCGCCAGGATAATGGACGGCATGGCAATCACCTCATAGGGGATAGTGATTTATTATATGGCCGGAGAACGGCGAATATCCCATCAAAGGTTAATTTGCTGAAGGAAACATAGGGTGCTTCTGCGAAGGCCGGGCCCATTCCAGCAGATCGGTCGCGCGGTTAATTCCTTTGTTTGAAAGCGATGCGCACGCGAAAAAACGCCAGGCTACCGTTAGTCTAACGATAGGCTGGCGCCTTGTTGCGCGATATTGCGAGCTATGCCGAAGACCGGGCTCGAACCGGTACGGTAGTCACCTACCGCAGGATTTTAAGTCCTGTGCGTCTGCCAATTCCGCCACTTCGGCACTGGAATGATGGGCCCAGAGGGACTCGAACCCCCGACCAATCGGTTATGAGCCGACCGCTCTAACCAACTGAGCTATAGGCCCTCGCGAAGATATTGGTTGCGGGGGCAGGATTTGAACCTGCGGCCTTCGGGTTATGAGCCCGACGAGCTACCGGACTGCTCCACCCCGCGTCAGTTGGCAAGATGCTGTCAAACAGCGACAAATCTAACTATACACCAACTGCCTTCTTCGCGTCAAGTATAAATTGCATGCATGGCTGTAAAATGTTACAGCATATATCGTACGCCGAAGCGTCCTTTTTTGGAGCGGTATACTTGTACCTCTGTCGGACATTCGTAGCCGTAAATCCACCAGTCTTCTTCCATGCGTTTTGCCAAACAGCCTGCCTGAAACTTGCTTTCATACAATTTGGCCCAATAAATCCAATTCACGAGCGCTCACTCCAACACACATTGTATGTTTTGTTCGGGTACTCGTATTGTAACCAATCGAAATACGCCTTATTTTCGAATGGGGTCTCCTCCAGATCATTCCATGGAAGCCGAATCCGCACCGGGCGCCGAAGTCGGCGTGCCTTCTTCCCGGTCCCGCTGCTGATGCGCCAGCCTTCCGGAAGCCGCCGCGGCAATGCCTGCCACCAGATCGTCCAGAAACGTATGAACATGGCTGCCGGCCTTCGTATCCAGCTTGCGGATAATGCCGGATTTACGTTTGTCCAAATAGCCAAACGTCGTAACGGCAATGCTGCCATAGCCGAAGACAGACCCGAGAGCTAACGTTTCGTCGCACCCGAACAAACCTTCATCCGAGCTTACAATCGATTGAATCGGCTCGGACAGCAGTCCCCGTTCGGCAAGCGAGTCGAGCTCGATACCGATGAGAATGGCATGCTGCAGCTCTCTCTTGTTCAGTACGGCATGAACGGATTCGACACAGGCCGCAAGCGTCAGCAGCGGATTATAGGCAATTTGCATTTCCATGACGATGCGGGCTATTTCCTCGATGCCGACTCCGCGTTCCTGCAGCTTCTGATAGACGGCATGCTTGACATCTTTGCTGTGTACGCGGCTGTCCATATGCGGGCTCCTCTCTCAATCAACGGGTTTGATGGGGATATAGCATAATATGAAGAAATGTGTCGGAACGTGTAGATCGTTGACCGGCAGGGGCAAAAATAAGCCGCGCTTGGCTTCATCGCGAAGAAAGCGGTATAATGTATAAAGCAGAGCAGTTCAGACACACACTGAATGCGGGAGGGATACGTATGCAGTATGGCATCGCCGTGTTTCCGCCGGAAGAGATTCGAGACTTTGCCAACCATTACCGAAAAAGATACGATCCCCATTATCCGTTCATCGCCCCGCACCTGACGGTCCGCGAGACGGAATTGTGGTCGCAAGAGAAACGGAAGGAAGCTGAAGCGCACCTGGAACGCGCCGCAGCGCAAACCCCTCCGCTCAAGCTTCGCTTCAATCGCTTTTCCAGCTTTTATCCCGTTAACCATACTGTCTATTTGGCGCTCGCCGATCCCGGTCCGATGCTGGAGTTGTACCGCCGCGTCTGCAGCGGGCCGCTTGTCGAAACAGGCAAGCCTTATGTATATACGCCTCATTTGACGGTTGCCCAGCGGCTCACCGCAGACGAGATGCACGACGTGCTTGCCAGTTTGCGGCACAAGCCGATCGATCTTGCGTTTACGGCCGATCGCATGGAGTTGCTTGGCCGCGAGAACGACGACAGCCCCTGGCAATCGGTTCGGACCTTTCTCTTTGAAGGCTAACATGACCGTCAATGAAGAAGCGCTGTGTCCTTCGTTTAAGCGAAGGCACAGCGCTTCTTCTTCATGATGATGGCTCCTGGTACGCCGGAACGCCCAGAAGAGTGGCCAAATCGACCATCTCGAATCCTTTTTGCCGCAGCGTCTCGATCACGGCGGGCAGCGCCGCCACCGTTGAACCATTGCCCTGGCTGCTGTGCATCAGAATGATTTCTCCGTTGCGGGCGTAGTTCTGCACATTGCCGACGATTTGCCGTTCATCCTTCGAGGACCAATCCAGCGTATCCAATGACCACAAGACGATCGAATAACCGAGCCGTTCTGCGGCCCGCACAACCATATTATTCGTCTCGCCGTAAGGCGTTCTGAGCAGCGCCGGTATACGCCCGATCACGGCCTCAATCGCCTTCCCCGCCTCCTGCAGATCAGCAGCGACGTCAGATTCCGCAAGCTGTATCAGCTGTTTATGGCTGTTGCTGTGGCTCAGGACGAGATGGCCGCCATCGTAAATTTGCTTAACCGTTTCCGGATATTGCCGGACGCGGTCGCCGACGAAGAAAAAGCTCCCTTTCACCTGATACCTGTCCAATATGTCCGCTACGGCCAGCGTATTTCGCTCGTCGGGGCCGTCGTCGAAGGTCAATGCGACCTGCTTCCGGTTCGGCCCGTTGATCCATACCCGGTTCGGATAGACGCCGGCAAAGGCGACGATTTTCTTGCGCCACGCCGTCATGCTCTCCCAGGCGGAGGCGGACAAACGATCCGATTCGCCCTCGATCGCAAGAAGATACGGATCTGCCTCCGCCGGCGGACGGAATACGGAGATATGGTCGACTCTGCCGGTCGCAGCCGGAATGACGAACTTAAGCAGAACATTCCCGTCGACGCGGTACGTATAAATGGCTTTCTCTCCGTGAGCCGTCTGCTTCGCAGGCTTGCCCAGCGCGTCCTCAATGGCCGGCGCCGTCAGCGCCCGCAAGGAAGAATCGAAGGAACGCAGAGCGAATACCACTCCCGCCTCATTGTATCCGACAGCGATGCCTTGTTCCGGATAAACCGCGTAATAGCCGGAGCGTTCCTGCCGGATTCGAGCGGCCTTGCCAAGCTGCCGTTCCACTTCCCGGATCGTCGTCTGCCCGACGACGAACTTCGCTATAGGCAGAGAGCCTTCCTTCGCATAATTCATAATCTGAAGCGGAAGTGACTCCACGCTTTGCTTCGTTTGTGCCGCGGCAGGACGATCCGCAGCGCTGTCCGGCGCATAAGCAGGCGATTCCGCCTTGATGCTGCAGCTGGCGAACAGAAGCGCGCACAGCGCCAATGCGCATATAAGCAAGGCTTGCCGTTTCCTGGACAAGGGAATATCTCCTTTCCTCAAGCCCTGTTTCTAGTGTGGGCCAATGTCTCATTCATTAGACCGAGCAAGCGGCGGAAAGGTTCATTCCACGGAAAACAGCAAAGGCCGAAGCCTGGCTGCTGCCAGGGCTTCGGCCCGCAAGTTAATGCTGTGCTAAGGATAATGCTATCTTATCTGACGAATTCCGTCAGCAGACGCTTCGCTTCTCCGTTATCGGTCGTGAACACCTCGAAGATTTTGATCGTAATCGGCGAGTCGAACTGCTCCGAGGTGCCGTTGAACACGATGTTGTTTTCACCCGAAACCATACGTCCTGCCCCGATCAGCGGGTTGACGCTGGTAGCCAGCAGGCGGCCGCCTTGGTCATAAATTTCAAATTGCAGCTTCGAGAAGTTTTGGTCCACCTGGATTTGCTCTTCGCGTTTAATATCAAGGAAAAATTTCCCTTTATACGAATACGTTTGGTTCATCGCGTTGAACATGTAAGATACGTCCCAATTTCTTACCTTGATGCTGAACGGATATACGCTGAAGCTGTCGCCCTTCTTCTTCTCCTCCAGCTCGGCGCGGTAAGCGGCGATCGTCGATTTGTACGGAGCGGCGGTTTTCGTATCCTGAATTTTGAATGCGAGCCCTTTGCCCGTCTCCGACTTCGGAACGGTGACCGAATAGTTGACCACGACGCCAGAATTCGGCAGGATGGACGCGGTCGACATGCTTTGGCGCTGGCCGCTGTATTCGTAGCCGTCGGAGCTGAGCAGGTCGAGCTGGAATACCGGAACGGCGAGCGGACGGTCGCTCTTGTTGAACAGCTTGACCTTGGCGGTGACGGTATTGTTGCCCTCTTCCTCGTTCTCATGCATCTGGAATTCGACCAGCGACACGTCGATATCCGGATGAATCAGCTCGCTGCGCATATCGAACACCATCGGCGTTCCGAGCTTATACAGGTCATAAGTGCTGGCAAGCGATTGCGCCGGAAGCAGAATATTCAGCCTTCCGACATTGTACTGCACGAGCCCCGCGGCCGCTCCGTCAGCCGTGCCACCGGCCGGCGCGCCGCCTTGGGCGAACTTCTCCGGCGTCAGCAGATTCAGGCTGAGCAGCGACGTATCCTGATCGGTCGGGATGGCGTAATGAATGTACTTCTCTTCCTTCGCCTCCAGCGCGATCGCGCCTTCTTCGACCCGCTTCCCGGAATACACCTTCGTCTCCGTCCTGCCCTCGATCACGAAATCCGGCACTGTCTCCCGTTTGTCCGACGGGTTATAGGCAAGCAGCTGCACGACCTGCACCGTTCCTTCGGGAGTCGATTCCTTGCTGATGCCGACAGGCGTGTATTGAATCGGGGACTGCAGCGAAGGAATGACGAACGAGTCCGACCATTTCTTGATCGCAGCCGGGTCGGTAAAGACCGTGTCGCTGCCGTTCCATACCGTATCGGTTACCGGGATCGCCGTAATGAGCGTTTCTTTCTTCGGATAGACGTAATAATCGACATCCGTCCAGTTCACTTCCGCCAGCTTCACTTCATCCGTCCGATCGATAACGGACATGAAGCTCAGCTCCGAATTGGCCTTCGGCTGGATCGCCTTCGGGTTCGAGGCGCTCGGCTGCAGCGTATATTCGACGCCTTCCGCCGTTTTGACCCGCAGCTCGTATTCCGGAACGCGGGTAATGGCGTCGCCCTTGTTCTTCAAGCGGACGACGACGCCGATGCGCGTGCCCCCGAGCACCTTTTCATTCAGCACGCTTTTCAATTCCACATCGAGCAAATCCGTCAGCTTATATGTAGCGGCGACTTGCGCATTCGCATCAAGAGGCGTTCCATCTGCCAGGGCAGGGATGCTGCCCGTCATCAGCGAAGCGGTGATGACAACGGACGTTACGGTTCTTTTCCAGTTCTTGTTCACTTGCCGTTCCTCCTAAAGTCCGTAAATAAATGGGATGACATGAATAAATGCTTGCTGTTGTTGCAGCGAATTATTGCGATACTTGAACCTTCTCCTGATCTTTCAATTGGTGCTGGCCGGAGACGACGAGCTGTTCACCTTCGCTGACGCCGCTGATGACTTCTTGATAAATGTCCTGCATGCGTCCAAGCTGCACTTTTCTTCTTTCGGCCGTATCGCCGTTCAGCACGAAGACGTACGTTTCGCCGGCTTCGCGGACGATGCTTGCGGTCGGAATCGCCACCACGACCTGCTCCTGTTCATCCGTCAGCAGCACCTGCGCTTTCATGCCAGGCTTCAGCTTGCGGTCGGCGTTCGGCACTTCCAGCTCCAGCGTGTACGATCTCGTCTCCGAGCTCATGACGTCCGC
>Ga0207865_101257_pt1 | contig 19918 bp, 24 predicted proteins | sample HigsolmetaAR204D_FD_184836 | JGI IMG/M metagenome (GOLD analysis project Ga0207865, IMG submission 184836) | Ionic liquid and high solid enriched microbial communities from the Joint BioEnergy Institute, USA - AR20-4-D (SPAdes) (version 2) ...
TCCCATTGGTAGAGCATGGCGAAACCGTGGTAAAATCAAGTCAGGGAAAGATTGCTAAGGTAGATTATCGAGAGAGCGAATTATTTTAATACTTGCCTGATACCGAGATACGGGAGGGCGTCAGAACTATCACCCAATATGGGTGTGTTCTGGTGTCCTCTTTTATTTTGCCGGAAAGGAGGACAAGCCGTGGCAAAAGTCAGGGACATTTTGGAGTACAAGCGGAGGAAAGAGAAAGAGCCGATCAGTTTTGCTGAGCACCTGGAGCGTGCGAGGAAAAGGCTGCAGCAACAGCCGCCGCGGGCACGCGGGAAGCTGGCAGATGTGCTGACGTTCGACGAGGTGCGGCGCCTAATGGGGGACGTCGGGCCGCGACGGTTCCTCAAAGACCGAGGTAACAGACGCAAATAGACGCAATGGGGAGGGGTTCTCATGCAGGATTTGCTGAAGGAGTATAAAGAGACGCGTAGACAGTTAAAACGGGCATACGAGGCCCGCAGAGAAGGCGAGAAGGTACTGGATAACCAGGCGATTACTGAGAGGCAGCTCCTGTCGGAGATGATCGGCGACGTGGAGTATGTGATCGAGTGGTTGGAGACCGGCCGGCGTCCGGGAAACCGACGGGGGATTGAGCGGCAGGCGGCGTATCAGCGGGAACGGCTTATGGACCCGGTTCGGATGCAGGCGTTCGCAGCTCGTAGCACGGCAGGCAGTCCAGCGAACCTGACGGAATGGCAGCTGCACCAGATTGAGGACGCGCTGTGTGTACTGAGCGAGAGGGAACGGGAGTGCTATGTGCTTGCCCATGGAGAATGCTTCACTCATTCGCAGATTGCGGATATGCTGGGCATTACAAAGAGTAGCGTGGACACTCACATCAAGCGCGCACAACAAAAAATATCGGAACGAGTGATGAGCAGCCTCTTCCTTGTTGGATGAGGCTGTTTTTTTGTCGTGCGAATGCCACCTATAAGTGAAAGGAGCTTTTTCTTTCGCGAGAACCCCTCTGGTACCGCCTGGGAAACCAGGCGGGATTTTAAGTAAGAAAAGCACCCGTCTGAGGAACGGATGCTTAGAGAAAACTAGAACTCAACAGGAAACCTTGGATTGTAAGATTGTCCAGATGGTCTTGCGGAAGTAATTTTTGAAATAGTAAAGCTGCGGATCTCATCACGCATCCGACACCATCCAAAAAAACGGGTGTCACGGAAAGAATAAGGTTCAACGAGTCTTTGTTCTCCTTCGTAGGTAATGTAAACCATTTCTCTACGAGCACCACAGGCTCTAATAGTTTCTACAACACTCATCGTTTTTCACCTCCGATCAGAAAGGGGTTAAGGAAGTGGGTAAGGTCATACAGATGAAAAGACGAATTAATGAGGAGCAGATAACTTGGATACCAAAGAACAAACCTCCAATAGAAACGGCGGTATACGTTTACTGCAATGGTTGTAAGAAAAAGCACCTTTTGTACCCTGTGTATGATGAAGATACCAACCAGATTGGATGGTGGTGGTGCTTTAACTTAAACGAACCGTTTCATGTCTGAGTGCGCGCGGAAAGAAGGTAGATACCTGTGGATTCGATCAAAGGCGAAATCACGGCCTACTGCTACATGGTACAAAGAGGGAAACCTGCGGCGTTGTTGCCGGTGCAGGAGAGGTATAAAACTGAGATGACCACTCTGGTAGAAGAATACGGTCTGAAAGCATATGTCGAGCCTCTGACTGATGGGTGGTTCTCGCTATGGATTTATCGTTACCCCCACGTCTTGGAAGTCATCAAGAGCGTGCCGCAGGCTCCGAAGACTGTTTTGGATCACTGGATGTTAGGGAAGTTGTTTGGATACGAGGAGTCAGCGATCCATGAGTTTTTAGCTAAAAATCAGCGAAACTCAGTACCATCGCAGCGAGGGCAAGGCGGCAACGTATCATCGTGATCATCAAGCGTTACCGTTTGCCCACAGTTTTTGCAGGTGTATGTGCCTTTTCCGGGTTTTTCTCCTGTCGTCGGCATATGTATCACCTCCTTTCAATAGCAACCAATTACACAGGTAAAGTCCATTGTCCTTCCAAATGTCGGAAAATGTCGGACGAAAGTTGTAGGAAAATGGTCGTTGGTGGCGAATTGTCGAAGTGGAGGTGGGTAATTGTGAGTAGTTGGTATGATACCGCACAAATTTGTCTAAATGGTCATGTCATTAATTCAATGGTTAGAGAGTATCCACATAGAAACCAAAAATTCTGTGATGGATGTGGGGCCCCAACTATTACAACTTGTCAAAAATGCAATACTTCAATTAAGGGGGAACTACACGTAGAGGGAGTAATAGCTGTCTCTTATTATAATCCACCGAATTATTGTCATAATTGTGGTGAACCCTATCCCTGGACCGAAGAAAATTTAAAAGCTGCCAAAGAATTGGCAGATGAGATAGATCAGTTGAGTAGTGAAGAAAAAGAAATATTAAAGAAAAGTCTTGATGACATTGTAAAGGAAACACCCAGAACAACAGTTGCTGTTACAAGATTTAAAAAGTTGATGTCTAAAACTGGACCGGAAATAATTCAAGGGTTTAAAAGTTTATTAACCGATATCGTTAGTGAAACAGTTAAAAAGGCTCTATGGCCTAATTAAAGCACCCACGCGGTGCTTTTTCTTTTGGAGGTGGGTGACGTGTAGTGCGCCAATTCGTTGACCTGGACACGGGGGAGGTATTCTACGAGGAGCAAATCCTCCGGCGCCCGGACGAGATCGTCAAAGTGTTCCGGCCAGCCGGCCGCAGCGCAAAATTCGTGAAGATCAAAGCCAGCCAGAAGGCGAAGAGACGGCTCAGAAAGCTGTCACTCGCCGAGGCTGGTTTTTTGTTGAAGATCGCGCCGTATGCCAGTGAGGGAACCAATCTCTTGCTGGGGGACAACGAGCGCGGCCAGAAAGGCGTGCCGCTCACGATCAAGGAGCTGGCCCGAATTGCTGACTGTTCATACTCCCAGGCGCGGAAGATCGTCAGGGCGTTCATTGAGCAGCGAATTCTCCGGTGGACAAAAATTGGCAACAGGGCAGCGTTGGCAATCAACCCGCTGTATTCGCTAAACGGGAAGGCGACAGAGGCCGGCCTGCTGCAGTTGTTCAGGCGGGAGATCACAGAAGCCGGCGAAGACCCGAATTCTGAATAGGGGGTTGCCAGAAGCCAAGAGGCCGTGAAACCTTGTGGCTCTAGGGCTCAACCCCGTTTTTGGCAGTGACACGAAACGTATACTTTTTGGGGGGAAAAGTGATACGCTCGTAGCGCTCCGAAAATAGCCTTCAAGCCTTGCGGGACAAGGGATTTAGCCGTTTTGGGGCTGGCAATATTCTTTATTCTTATATCTATCGCCACGGAGGGGAAGAAACAGCATGAATATACGAAAAATCCCCGTTTCGATGATCAACCCGGCGCCGTACAATCCACGGATTGACCTGCAGCCGGGAGATCCCGAGTACGAAAAGCTGAAACGGTCCATCGAGGAGTTTGGCTACGTCGAACCACTCGTCTGGAACGAACGGACCGGGAACCTCGTAGGTGGTCATCAGCGGTACAAAATCCTCGTCAATGAGCAGGGAGCCACAGAGGTCGAGGTTTCTGTTGTCGACCTTGATGAAACCAGGGAGAAGGCTCTCAATCTCGCGTTGAACAAGATTGATGGTGATTGGGATCTACCTAAGCTGCGCGATCTGATGAGCGAATTGAAAGAGTGCGATTTCGATCTGTCGCTTACCGGTTTTGATTCGGCTGACCTGGACGAATTGTTCCAGGAGGTTCCGTTTTCTTTTGAGCCAGAGAACATCGAGGTTGAGGAAGACGATTTCGACGTAGAAGATGAGTTGGCCATGATCGAGGAACTGGTGACCAAACCTGGTGACCTATGGTCCCTGGGGAGGCATCGGTTGCTTTGCGGCGACTCTTCCAACCTGGCGGATGTAGAACGACTGATGGGTGGTCATCGCGCCGACCTGGTGTTCACGGATCCGCCGTACAACGTCGACTATACCGGGAAAACGAAGGACGCGCTCAAGATCGAGAACGACAAAATGGACGATGGCCGGTTCAAAGAGTTTCTGCTGGACGTTTATCGCAACCTCTTCCATGTATCGAAGGAAGGGGCGGCTATTTACGTTTGTCATGCAGATTCCGAGGGCATCAACTTCCGTTCGGCCATGGTGGAGGCCGGATGGTTGCTCAAGCAGTGCTTGATCTGGGTGAAAAACACCTTTGTGCTTGGTCGGCAGGATTACCACTGGCGGCATGAGCCAATTCTCTACGGCTGGAAGCCGGGCGCGGCGCACAACTGGTACGCTGACCGGAAGCAAGACACCGTGTGGGAAGTCGATAAGCCGGTCAGAAATGCTGACCATCCCACGATGAAACCGATTGCACTGGTGTCCAAAGCCCTGCAGAACAGCAGCAAGCGCGGCGATCTCGTCCTCGATCTGTTTGGTGGTTCCGGATCCACGCTTATTGCTGCCGAGAAGACCGGACGAACCGCCTACCTTATGGAGCTTGATCCCAAATACTGTGATGTCATCGTGAAGCGTTGGGAACAGCTCACTGGTCAGACAGCGATCAAGGCATAAGAAAAGGAGAGTGCGCTAACACTCTCCTATCTGCGCCGGGTCACCCCAGCAGAGATAGTGGAACACCGTGGCCACGGAAGCTTCAAGCCACTATCTCATTTTCCATATTAAAGGAAAGCTGTGGTGGCATTCAATGAAAAAGCTTGCTTTGCTATCCGACTTTGTAGAGAGCAACCAGAAATATCGAAAGGTAATCAAAGCTGTCATCACACAATGGGTGAAAGATTACCAGGATGGCAAAATTGCGGTTACGTCCGTCAAGGACTTGCAGTGGCTACTAAAGATGGAGCAAGAGCTACAAAAAACTCTCTTGGATAATACAAACGAAATGTCGCAGATGACCATGGAGGACCTGGAGACCTGACAACCTGACAACGGGTCCTTCCAGAAGTCCAAAAAGCCTGCGGGTGCGCGTGACCCCGCGAATCGTCTAGGTGTGAAGTTTTTTCATCGGCATTTTCTTTCCTCTTGGGTGGTGCTATGAAAGCAAAAACTGACATCTCTGATTTGATCGTCAACACTGATGCCATGGCTACTTTGTTGGGGTTCACCAGGCAGCGGATCAATCAGCTTGCTAAAGAGGGGATTTTGGAAAAGCAGGCTGCTGGTCGCTTCCCACTAATGAAAAACGTTCAGCGTTACATCGAGTATCTGCGGACAGGGGTTAAAGATAAAGGGGATAGCGACGACGAGGCGCAGGCAAAATACTGGGAAGAAAAGGCGCTGCACGAAAAAGCGAAGCGAGAGACAGCGGAGATCAAGCTGGCCAAACTGAAAAACCAGGTGCATGACGCAGCGGATGTCGAGCTGGTTTTGACAAACATGCTTGTCACCTTCCGCAGCCGGATCATGTCCATACCTGAAAAAGTCGCTCCCAAAGTCCTCGGCATGAAAAACCTGTCGGAGATCAGCGAAGTCATCAACGCAGAAGTGTTGGAGGCACTCGCAGAGTTGAGCGAGTACGATCCGGGGATGTTTTCAGGGGTGGGTGAAGATGAAGAAGAAGACGATCAATCTGTTCCGCAAGATCGTGAAGTCGGTGGCTCCTCCTCCGAGATTGACGATCAGTGAGTGGGCGGATCGCAACCGAAAGCTTTCCAGGGAGACGGCAGCGAACCCTGGCCAATGGAGAACCGCGCCCTATCAGCGCGAAATCATGGATTGCGTTACAGACCCGCGCATCGAGAAAGTAGTCGTCATGTCGTCCTCGCAGGTGGGAAAGTCTGAAATCATCAATAACGTGATTGGCTACTACATCGACGTCGATCCAGGCCCCATGCTGATGGTGCAGCCGCGAATCGAAGATGCCGAGGACTATTCCAAACGCAGGATCGCTCCGATGATTCGCGATACGGAAGTGCTTGCTGAGAAGGTAGCCGACTCCAAGACAAGGGACGTCAATAACACGATCCTGATGAAAGTTTTTCCCGGCGGGTTCCTGGCCATGGGCGGCGCAAACAGTCCGGCAGGTTTGGCCAGCCGTCCGATTCGCATCTTATTGTGCGACGAGGTGGACCGTTTCCCAGACAGCGCGGGGAGTGAAGGCGACCCGATCAAGCTGGCAGAAAAGCGGACGATTACGTTCTGGAACCGCAAAATGATCTTTGTTTCCACGCCAACGATCAAAGGTGTATCGCGGATCGAACAAGAGTATGAGCTGGGGACACAAGAAAAGTGGTGTGTGGAGTGCCCGAACTGCGGCAATTATCACGCGATTGTACTGCGCGACATACGGTTTGAGCACGAGGTGCATGAAGCGGGTAACCGCAAAATCTACCAGGTTGATGATGTTTTTTGGCGCTGCCCAACCTGTTTGGAGCAATTTGACGAGCATACCATGAAGCGTCAGCCCGCGAAATGGATCGCTGAGAATCCGATCGCGATCAATAACGGAGTCCGCAGCTTTTGGCTCAACACTTTTGTCGCTCAGTGGGTGTCGTGGAAAAAGATCGTTAAGGAATTTTTGGAGTCGAAAGACGATCCAGAAAAGCTGAAGGTGTTTTACAACACAACCCTGGGCGAGTCGTGGGAAGATCGCGGGGAACAAATGGAGGAGGACACGCTGCTGAATCGGCGCGAATCGTTTCCAGCGGACCTCCCGGATGGCGTATTGCTTCTCACAGCGGGTGTCGATACGCAAGACGACCGGTTGGAGTATGAGATTGTCGGCTGGGGGCATGGCCATGAAAGCTGGGGCATTGAGTACGGCGTCATCATCGGAAGGCCCGACAATCCGCAAACGTTGCAGCAGTTGGATGACGTACTGAACCGCGTGTATCGGTTTGCGGACGGCAAGGGGCTTAAAGTGGCCTGCACATGTATTGACTCCGGTGGTCACTTCACGTCCGAGATATACAAGTACACCAAGCGCAATGAGCATCGTCGGATATTGGCGGTAAAAGGCCAGGGCGGTCCTGGAATCCCCCTGATCCATAAGCTGACGCGAAAAAACAAAGAAAATGCCCTACTGGTCATTCTTGGCGTTGATGATGGAAAAAGCCAAATATATTCCTCGCTGCGTGTGGAGGAACCTGGACCGAAATATTGCCACTTCCCCCTGGATCGCGGGTATGATCGGTTTTACTTTCAGGGGCTTTTATCTGAAAAACTTGTCCCGCGCAAGAAAAACGGCGTAACCCGGTATGTTTGGGAAAAGATTTCATCCAGTGCACGCAACGAGGCGCTGGACGTTCGGAACTATGCACTTGCAGCGAGAGAAATCCTGAACCCCAACTACGACGCGCTAGAGCGTCGGCTCAAAGGCATATCTCAGCCGATTGCTGCGCCGAAAAAACAGGCAGATTCCAAGCGGAAGTTTGTAAAAAAATCAAACATTTGGTAGGTGAAGTCCATGAACCGGGGGCGTATACAAGCACGACTCGATGAAGTGAAGCGCCGGCTTGAGATGTATTACAAGGCGGAAGCGGCCATTTTGGAGGGAGCCCAATCTTACCAGATGGGCAGCCGCCAGTTGTCACGCGCTGCCTTGCCGTCCGTCCAAGCCGAGATTCGGGAGCTGGAAAAACGAAAACAGGAGCTGGAGACCGCACTCGCAACGGGGACAGAAAAGCGAAAGTCATATCGGATTCTTTATCGTGATCTGTGAAAGGGGGGATGTAGCTTGTGAACTTCATCGACAAAACCATTGCCTGGCTTTCTCCGGAAAGAGCCTTGCGGCGTGAGTATGCGCGTGCAAGGCTTTCATTATGGCGGCAGTTCACAAACAGCGGGTACTCCCACAGCGGGGCCAGCCGGAAAAAGAAGTCCATGCAAGGATGGGACAGCACCAGTCGCAGCCCGCAAGAGGACATCGGGAACAACCTCAGCCTGCTGCGACAGCGCAGCCGTGACCTTTATATGGGCGGAGGCATTGCGACCAGCGCGATCCACAAAAACAAGTCGAACGTATTGGGCTCCGGTCTGGAGCTGAAATGCCAGCTGAATTTCCGCATGCTCGGGTTATCGCCGGAGCAAGCGAAGGAATGGGAGGATCGAACGGAGTTTGAGTTCAAACTCTGGGCAGAGTCCAAGGTGGACAGCACCGGCCTCAACGACTTTTATGACGCCCAGCGCATCATGTTACAGGGCTGGCTCCTGAACGGTGACGCTTTGGCGGTCGTGAAGTATGCGGATCGGCCCGAGGGCATGAATCCGTACCGGCTTCGTCTGCACTTGGTCGAAGCAGACCGGTTGTGTAACCCGTCAAGATCATCCTATGGGTTCACTTTCATGGATGGGTACGTAGGGAATGAGTATGCAGAGCTGTCAAACGGGGGCAAGCTCCACAATGGCGTGGAAACGGACGCAAACGGCAAGGTTGTTGCCTACTGGTTCAGCAACAAGCATCCCAACAGCCTGCTGCCGACGCGCGAGACGTTGAAATGGGCCAGAGTTGAAGCAACCAACCCGATAACCGGCCTTCCGAACGTCTTGTTTGTGGTGGACCCGGAACGCGCCGAACAGTATCGCGGCGTGCCGTATTTGGCGCCTGTCATCGAGCAGCTGAAACAGATGAGCCGATATACGGAAGCAGAGATTGCAGCGGCGATCATCAACAGCTTTTTCACAGCGTTCATCACGACGCAGGGCCAAACAAACGAGATTCCGTTTGGTGACTCGATCCCAGAGGAGGATCAGGTCAAGAACCTGTCGATCGAGGAGCGGTTGGCAAGTTATGAGTTGGGCCCGGGCACGATCAATGTTCTTGGCGCGGGCGAAAGCGTCACATTCGGTGACCCCAAGCATCCGGTGGCCGGCTTCGAGGCGTTCATGAAAGCCATGGCACAACTGGTTGGGGCGGCTCTTGACATGCCGTATGAAATGCTGCTGGGCGTCTTCAACAGCAGCTATAGCGCCAGCCGGGCAGCACTGTTGCAAGCGTGGAGACCGTTCCGTGACCGGCGCGATTGGTTTGCTCATGACTTTTGCCAGCCTATCTATGAAACCTGGTTGTTTGAAGCGGTGGCAACTGGCCGCATACAGGCGCCCGGCTTCTTTACAGACCCCGTGCGCCGGAAGCTATGGAGCCAGGCGCTTTGGATCGGGCCCAGTCCTGGACAGATTGATCCGGTGAAAGAGGTTCAGGCTGCAGCGCTTCGCATTCAACATCGGTTCAGCACGCACGAAAGAGAGTCCATGGAGTTGACGGGGATGGACTATGACAACAACGTTGAGATATTGCGGCGTGAATATCTAGCAGCTGAAGGGTTGCCAGATGTTCCGCCTATCACCATTTCCAGCGAAGGAGGTGAGAAGCAAAATGCCGAGCAAGATCGAGATTAGGGGAGTCATCATCCCGAACGACTATCAATGGATCTACGACTGGTTCGAGATTGAAGCGACAAGCCCCGGCAAAGTGAACCAACTAATCCAGGAAGCCAATGGAGATGACCTGGAAGTCATCATCAATTCCGGTGGGGGTGACGTGTTTTCCGGCTCCGAAATCTATACCGCACTGAAGGACTATCCCGGCAATGTCACGGTGAAAATCATAGGCGTGGCTGCCAGCGCTGCCAGCGTTATCGCAATGGGCGGGAAGAAAGTCATGATGTCTCCCACCGCCCAGCTGATGATCCATAACGCTTCTACCAGCACATGGGGAGACAAGCGCGATCATCGTCATGCTGCTGAGTTTTTGCAGACGATAGACGCATCCATTGCAAATGCGTACCGTCTGAAGACAGGCATGTCACAGAACGAACTATTAACGCTGATGAACAAAGAAACCTGGATGAATGCGCAGGACGCGCTGGAAAAAGGGTTCATCGACGAAATCATGTTTGACGACGGGAATCAACTTCGTGCTGTGGCTTCGCTTCAGGCCGAGTTTATCCCACAAAAGGTCATCGAGAAACTCCGGAACGAAATCTTCAGAAAGAAAGGAGAAAACCAAATGGAAAAGCTAACCCAAATGGCAGCACAGGGGACTGCTCCGCAATCCTCTGCGTCCATGAGCACAGAACAGCCCCCACAAGTTATAACGACAGCCTCAACGGCTGCACCTGCACCGCAGGCAGCAATGTCGGCTGATGCGGTGGCGAAGGAACGCGAACGGCTGCGAGCAATCGACGAGATTGCAGCGAACATTGATCCGGCGCTGGTGAATGAAGCCAAATACGGCGCAAACCCGATGACAGCCGAAGAACTTGCTTTCCGGGCGATGAAGGAAGGAAAGCTCATGAACGCGGGTCTGTTTGAAGCGGCTGTTGCGGCAAACAAGAGTGCAGGCACCGACAATGTACAAGCCCAGATGCAGCCGCAAGCTGCTGAAAAGGAGTTTGATCTGAACAATATCAGGGACGTAAACGAAGTATTCCGAAACATTGCTGCCATGTCGTTTGGACGGCACCAATAGTAGGGAGGGAATGGATGATGCCTGATTTTGGTAGCATAAAATTCGGCACGCTGTTTGCAGGAACGGAGATTCCGGTGCTGACCACATCGGTTACGGTAGCAGCTGGCCAGGGTGTTTTGAAAGCCGGGGCAGTGCTGGGGAAAGTGACGGCTGACGGAACGTACAAGCTGGTAGACAAGGCTGCTACTGATGGAAGCCAAGTAGCATCGGTGGTTCTGGCCGAAGAGGTTGACACCACCGGGGGAGCTGTACCAGCTGTGGCATATACTTCCGGACTGTTTACTTATGATGCGCTGTATGTGGCAGCAGGCGATACCGTGGCTGACCATCAGGACGAACTTCGCAGTGGAAACATTTACTATAAGACCGATTATTAAGGGAGGGCGATGAATCCATGAAAATTCCCAAAAGCATGGTGTACAATCAGATGATTCGACCGCAAAATGCAGCAACTGTAACCGGCGGTGAAATCAATATCTATGAGCCCCAAACGATGCAGCCGGCGACTCAGAAGCGAATGCCGGTCACAACGTTTCTGCGTAACACATTTTTTCCAGGGTTTTCTACATTCCCGACCGAGACCGTCCTGATGGACTTTTACAAGAACCGCCAGAAGATTGCTCCGTTTGTTGCGGAGGGCAGCAAGCCCGTCAATATACGCCGGGATGGATATGAGACGAAAGTGTACAAAGCTCCGTACATTGCTATTTCGGCTCCATATGACACGAAATTGCTGCAAACCCGCCTCCCTGGGGAACAGGTATTTGGCGGCATGACACCGGAAGAACGAGCGCTGGCGCTTATGCAAAGAGATTACCAGGAGCTCGACGACATGATTGTCCGGCGGGAAGAGGCCATGATTGCCGATCTGCTTCAAAATGGGAAAGTGACGATCACGGGATATGTAGACGACAGCGCAACACAGGTCAGAACAGAAACCGTTGACTACAACTTCGACAATGTGATCAACCTGACCGGCGCCAATAAGTGGAGCGATCCAACCTCCGACAAGTACGAGGATTTGTACCAAGCCGTGTCTATGGTGAGAAAGTCCGGCTTTAACCCGACCATTGTGGTCCTGGGAGAAGGGGCCTGGAACAATCTCAGAAAAGATAGCAACTTTATGGACAAGTACATGGATCTCCGATATGCCCAATTCGGCATGATCAATCCGCAATTGAGCATCCGCAACGGGAACGGCTTTGCCTATATTGGCCGTTTGTCGGAACTGGGCGTGGATCTGTACCAGTATCTCGCCTGGTACTATGACGAAACCACCCAGTCGCTGAAGCCATATATTGAGCCGGACAAGGTGATTGTCGGGGCGACCAATATCGGAGAAATGCTGTACGGAGCCACGACACATATCCCTGAAGACTCGATTGATTTCGTAACGGTGGAGGGGCCGCGCGCTCCGAAAGTGACGGTGAACCGCGAAACCGATACGAAGTCGTTGATCGTGAAGTCCCGTCCATTGCCAAAGCCGTATGATGTCGGTGCGTGGGCCGTGATTAACACAGTTGGCACGTAAGGGGGTGTGCATCATGCGGTTTGAAGTAAAAAAGGGGATCGTGAAATGGAAGGGGGTCTTTCTGAGGAAAGGCTCCTTTTTTGATGCGGAAAAACACGAGGTTCAAGGATTGCTCATTTCTGGCGTTATCTCTCCAGCAGAACGAGAATCATGCGATAGTGATGGAGGTACAGGAGAGGGTGAGCTTATTTCAAATCCCCACCCTCCGGACATGACGGTCGAAGAGCTCAAGAAGTTCCTGGAGCATGCAAGAGTTGAGGAAGCAGAAAAAGTCCTCGAAGCTGAAATGGCAAAGCCAGAACCAAGAAAAACCGTGCTGAAATTGCTAAATGATTGGCTGAAACATGCTGATGTAAAGCCCCCGACCTTGGACGCGGATGAGGTGGTCGTCGATTGAACTTCAAAGAGTATGTCACCCAAGATACTCGGATGGTGTTTTTCAATCCTGACGAGTTTGGGGAGATACACCGCGTCGGTGACAGGGACATCTGCATCATGATTGACCATGAAGAGCTTACGAGACGTAAGGCCAATACGACCAACCCGGATGATGGCATCCATGATGCAGAACTTCTGTTTTACGCCAAGCGCGAGGACTTTCCCAAGCGTCCGGCTATCAATGGCTTCCTGAACGTGGACGGCAAACCGTACCGGATTGTGTCAGTACAGGAAGACAGCGCCACGTACACCATTGCATTGGCGGCGACTCGATCATGATCACGATTGATGCACACAAGTTGCAGGAAGTGGAGGAGCGGCTTGGCCAGTATCGGAAAAAGGCGCCCGTGGCGCTGTACCGGGCGATTAACCGGGCGGCTGAGAACCTGAAAAGCAATGCGGCCAAAGAGGTACGAAACACCTATGTCATCAAAGCTGGTGAAGTCAAAAGCACGATCACCATCAGGCGAGCGACCAGCAAACGCATTGCAGCTGCCGTCATTTCACGCGGTCATGCGCTGGGCCTGGAAAAGTTTCGCCTTCGTCCGGCTCAGCCGCGACACAGAAAACCACCGAAAAGCTTGAAAGTCCAGGTCAGAAAAGACACGGGTCTGAAAAACTTGCTTGGCGCGTTTGTCGCAAGTGTCCAGGGCAATAAGGTGTTTGAACGTGCAAAAGGAAGGACCAGGCGCAAAAAAAGAAGCGACGGGCAGTGGACCGAGCTGCCGATTAAACGGCTGTTTGGCCCGCCTGTCCCGATCATGCTGGAAAATGAGGGCGTCCGCAGCAAGTTGGAAGCGGAGGCGGCCAAAGTGTTTGAGAAGCGGCTTGAACACGAAATCAAGCGCACGTTGGAGGGGAATGGATGAGCACGCCATACTTGCTACAGAAAGCCTTGGCCGAAGAGGTCAGGGCTCTTTTTTCGGACACGCGGTTCAAAAATACCAAAGGCGAGGAAGTGGCGTTGCGTGTCTATGAGCAGTTTCTGCCTGGCCAACTGTCTGATGAAGACATTGACCACTTCCCTTATGCAATCGTCCGTGTGCAGGAAGGCAGCATATCCGCCTTATCGGAGCCGGAAACGTGCAATGTGCTCATCTTTTTCGGCTTTTGGAACGATTCGCTCGACTTCCAGGGGTATAAGGACGTGCTAAACGCCATCACCCGCCTAAAAATCCATCTGTTTTCCAAACGCATACTCGATAGTCGCTATCGAATCACCTACCCATTTGACTGGGCGATCGATGAGGAGGAAAAGAATCACCCGTACTATTTCGGCGGCGTCCAGACAACATGGGAGCTGCCGCAAGTCCAACAGGAGGTGAACTTTCTTGAGTAGGAAGAAAGCAACTGCTGAAACCATGGAAACAGTCGAACTGGCCACAGAAGCGATGAAAGAAGCGCCAGCCAAGTCGGGAGACGAAAAAACGCAACAACTGATTTACATTGGTCCGAGTCTGCCGCGCGGTCTTCTGGCGCAACATACGGTGTTCCGTGACGGCGTTCCAAAGTATTTGGACGAGGTGCGCCAAAAGTATCCGCAAGTCGATACGCTGATCGTCCCCGTTGCGCAGCTGCTGGAGGCGCAAGCAGAGCTGCAGCGCAAAGGTACGGAGATTCAGCAAGCCTATCAAGCGTTGAGCAGAAAGGGGTAAGAACATGGCATTCAAGCATGGGGTCTATGTAGGAGAGGCTGCAACGTCGCTTTTATCCCCGGTCGAATCAACGGCAAGTTTGCCGGTGGTTTTTGGCACGGCCCCGGTCAATCTGTCAACGAAATCGACCGTGCCGGTCAACGTTCCAGTCCTCTGCTACTCGTTTGCCGAAGCCGTGGAGTACTTCGGCTACTCGGATGACTTTGATCGCTACACACTCTGCGAGGTCATGGACTCGCATTTTCGTTTGTTCAATCTGGCGCCTGTCGTGCTGATTAACGTGCTGGACCCTGCCGTCCATAAAACGACGGTTCCGCCAGCGGCCGTGAATGTGACAAAAGGCATCGCTATCGTGGAAGAGGAGGGCATTTTGCTCGACAGTGTAGAGGTTCAATCCGAGCAGCAGCCAGGTGTTACGTATAAGCGCGATGTTGACTACACGCTGTCTTTCAACGATAACGGTTACTTGGTCGTAACCGTGAAAGAAAGCGGAGCGATTGGCAACGCGGCATCTGTACTGGTCGGCTACGATAAGCTGGACCCTGCAGCCGTAGACAGTTCCGAGATTATCGGAGGTGTGGGTAGCAACGGGAAAGTGACGGGGCTTGAACTGATCAAAGAGGTTTTCCCGCGCTTCGGCTTGGTGCCTGGGTTGATCCTGGCGCCTGGATACTCACAAGACCCTTTGGTAGCGGCTGTCATGACAGCCAAAGCTCAGAACATTAACGGCGTGTTCCGGGCGCTGGCGTTGACAGACTTGCCAACGGATACCGTCAAACAGTATGGAGACGTTCCCGCCTGGAAAAATAACAACAATTTCACGGAGCCACGCCAAGTTCCGTTGTGGCCTATGGTGGCGATGGGTAAGAAAAAGTATCACTTCTCCACCCAGGTGGCAGGGGCAATTGGCGCCACGGATGCAGCAAACAATGGCATCCCGTATGCGTCGCCTTCCAACAAGGCGTTGAAAGCGAACGCCGCAGTACTGAAAGACGGCACGGAAATTTTTCTCGGCTTGGAAGAGGCCAACTATCTCAACTCGCAGGGAATTTTGACGGCGCTCAACTTCAGAGGAGGATGGAAGGCATGGGGGAATTATACCGGGGCCTATCCATCGGTAACCGACCCCAAAGATTGCTTCATCCCTGTTCGGCGCATGTTTGATTTCGTCGCGAACACGCTCATCTTGACGTTTTGGCAGAAGGTAGATAACCCGGCAAACAAACGGTTGATCGAAACGATCGTTGACAGCGTGAATATCTGGCTGAACGGGTTGACCTCGGCAGGCTACCTCCTTGGCGGTCGCGTGGAGTTTCGCCGGGAAGACAATCCGGACACCGAACTGATGGCCGGACATGTTCAGTTCCGAGTGTTTCTGACTCCGCCAGCCCCCGCCCAGCACATTGAGTTTGTGCTGGAGTATGACACGTCGTACCTGGGCGTGCTGGCAGAATAGGAGGGATACGATGTCGGATCAGCTTTCCGCAATCTTGAATGACTTTAACGCGTATCTGAACGGCACGGAATATCTGGGCGTCGCCGATGTTGACCTGCCGGACCTGGAGTCCATGTCAGAAACCATTAGCGGCGCGGGGATTGCCGGTGAAATTGACAGCCCAATCCTGGGGCATTTTGCCTCCATGACGGTGACGATTAACTGGCGCGTCCTGGAAAGAGCAAACTTCAAGTTGGCAAGGCAAGAGGTTCAACACATTGATTTCCGGGGCTCTATCCAGCGGATCGACAAGAAAACGGGCACCTATGAGCAGGTGCCAGTGAAAGTGACCGTTCGGGGCATTCCGAAAAATACGCCACTTGGGAGCCTTTCAAAAGGATCCACCATGGACAACTCCAATGAGCTGGAAGTGGTCTACCTGAAAGTGATGCACGACGGCGAAACCGTGGTAGAGATTGACAAGTTTAACTATGTTTGCGTGATTGACGGCGTGGATTACCTCGCCAAAGTACGCTCAAATCTTGGGATGTAGGAGGAATGGTCATGGAAAACAAAAATGTCCAAGCTGAGAATGCCGAAACCGTAGCCACTGCTGCGGAAATCACACCCGAGCAGTCAAGCGTTTATCGCTTGTCCACGCCGGTTCAGTTTGATGGCCAGACCATTACGGAGCTGGACTTGCGGTTTGAGGACCTGACGGGAAAAGATTTGATTCTTTGCGCGAAACAAGCGCGGAGAATGGATCCGCACGAGATTCATCCCGGCAGGGCCTTGTCGCTATCTTATCAGATCGCGGTCGCGGCAAAGGCTGCGGGCGTTACGCCGGAGTTCTTTGACAAACTGAAAGCAGATGACTTCACGGTCATCACGCAAATGGCTGAGAATTTTTTGTTGCGACGGGGATAGAAGGGGATATTGGAAAGGGCCTTCGCGTTATTGCGGTGGCCCTTTCTTCTTCTATGCCCCACTCACGTCCGCATGATTGGCTGAACGAACCCCTGTCTGATTTGAGGGAATGGGTAGAAGCCCATGAGAAAGTGGAACAGAAACGCGAACAACAACGCCAGAAGCTGATCGCGCAAAACCGCATGAGCGGGAAAAGCGCTCGAAGACGAAAGGGGAGAAGGTAGTTGGCCAGAGAGTACCAAACGATTTTTACGTTCGGAGGAAAGCTCAACCCCACGTTTTCAAAGGCGGTAGAAAAAGCGCGTGGCGGAATTGGACGACTGGCCACGTCCGTCGGCGAATTCGGAAAGGTTGTCTCCAGGGTGGCGCAATACACCGGGGCGTTTGCGTTGGTCACCGGTGTCACCGACGCCATCGGAAACATAACCGGTTCCATTGTGGGCTTCCAGGACTCCATGGCACAGCTGCGGGCTTCAACCGGGGCAACCGTGCAGGACATGCAAGAGCTCTCGGAGTCCGCCAAAAATCTGTACAACCAAAACCTTGGAGAAAGCTGGGATGATGTCGCGCACTCGTTGAGCCTGGTCAAGCAGGTCACCCAGCAGACAGGAGAAGAGCTGGAGCTTACCACGAAACACGCGATGGTGTACCGCGATGTGTTCGGCGAAGACATCAGAGAGTCGATCAAAGCCGCCGACACGATGATGATCAACTTCGGGATCAGCAGCGAGCAAGCCTTCAACTTGTTGGCCCAAGGGGCGCAAAAAGGGTTGAACAAGTCGGATGAGTTGTTGGACACCGCAAACGAGTACGCCCCGTACTTTGCCGCCCTTGGGTTTACGGCAAACCAGATGTTTGATACCTTTAGCGCCGGTCTTGAAGCGGGCGCATTTAATCTGGATAAAGTGGGGGATGCCGTAAAAGAGTTCAACATCCGGGTAAAAGACGACTCGAAAAGCACCAACGAAGCCTTTACCGCCCTTGGCTTTAATGCCCAAGAGATGGCCCAGACATTCGCACGAGGAGGGCCTGCCGCACAGAAAGCATTCACCCAGGTGGTGGATGCCCTCTCCAAAGTCCAGGATCCTGTCAAGAAAAATGTCATCGGGGTACAACTATTCGGGACCATGTTTGAGGACTTGGAAAAGGACGTAGTTGCTGCGATGGGAAGCGCACGCAGCCAATTTGACATGACCAAAAACACGATGGATGAGATCACAAAAATAAAATATGATACCGTTTCTAAGTCCATCCAGAGAATTGGGCGGCAAATCATGACCGGGCTTATCATGCCCATCGGGGATTTGTTTTTGCCTGTCCTTCAGAAGTTCAGCGGGTGGCTCGATACTGCCATCCCGAAAGTAACCGGGTTCTTCAGCAAAATCGGCCAAACTGTGGGGCCAATCGTCTCGGATGTTTATGAAAACATCGTCTGGCTCTTTGAGAACGGATTTGACGGAGAAATGAAAGGCGTGACGATCAACTACGCCAAGATGTTCGGGATGAGTGAGGCGGATGCAGCCAAGGTTGCAGAAGGGGTAGGACTTGTATTTGCCAACCTGCAGAACGTGTTTGGGTCCGTGAAGAAGATCATCTTGCAAGTGGCCCCCATCTTTCAGCGGGTAGGAGTCGGAGTCTGGGAAGTAGCAACCCGAATCGTCAAGGCACTCCTGCCCGTTGGCACTTTTCTCCAAGCGAAACTGTGGCCGGTCATATCCAAAGTCTTCGGATTTTTGGCCAATGATGTGGCCCCTGCTGTCTCGCGTGCGGTCTCTTCCATGGTTCCAATCATCGTCAATGTGGTTGGAAAGATCGGGGACACGTTCTCTGCCCTTTTTAATCTGGTAAAACCGGTCATCGACAATATTGTGGCTGTGTTTACCTTTGCTTTCCCGTTCATAAAGTCCGTCGTCCTCAGCGCGATCAATAGCGTGTCAGGCGTCTTCAACGGCCTTATGACCACACTTGGCGGCATCCTGGACTTCATTACGGGAGTCTTTACGGGGAACTGGGAAAAGGCATGGACTGGAGTAAAAGATGCGTTTGGTGGTGTGTTCAGCGCGTTGGGTTCCATGTTGAAGGCGCCCATAAACGCGGCCATATCGCTGATCAACCAGGCATTTCAGTCGATTGGAAGCATCAGCATCGACATCCCGGACTGGGTTCCCGGAGTAGGGGGGAAGAAGCTGAGTTTTCAGATCCCAGAGATCCCCATGCTTGCAACCGGCGGTATTGCGACCGGACCGACCTTGGCCATGATCGGAGAAGGTGCCGAGAGCGAGGCCATTCTCCCTCTTTCCAAGTTGGAAACCTTGCTTGGGTATCGTCTGTCTTCCTCTCCGTCGAACAGCGGCAGCGGTGGAGACATCTATGTGGAGTACTCGCCCAGGATAGCGATTGAAGGCGGGGCTGGGGATGATATACAGGGCCTCGTGAATCAAGCGATGGACATGAGTTTGCGCAAACTGGAGCAAATGCTTACTGAACTGAAGCGCAATCAGCAAAGGAGATCTTTTGCCCTATGAGAACGTACACCACGGTACAAGGTGACATGTGGGATTTGATCGCGTACAAAGTGTTGGGAAGCGAATCCTATATGGCGGAGTTGATTGACGCCAATCCAGCACACCGGGAGACCGTCATTTTCCCGGCCGATGTCCAGCTGGTGATCCCGGATGTGAACACCACGCAAACACCCTCTGCGCTGCCGCCCTGGAAGAGAGGGAATGCCGGATGACAAAAGCTCGCCACACCCGATTGCAGGTCATCTACGCCAAAACCGACATCACTGCGGATTTGCGACCGCACCTGGTCGGATGGAGCTATACGGACAACCTGAGCGGGCAGGCTGATGAGTTGCAACTGACGCTGGAGGATATAGAGCAGCGTTGGAGCGGCAACTGGATGCCAGACTTGACGGCAACGCTGCAGGCCACCATCTTCCGCGAAAACTGGAATCAAGAGGATGTGGTGGAGCGTTTGCCTCTTGGCCGTTTTGAGATTGCTGACATCGAGATCAGTTACCCGCCGTCTACGGTCACCATATCCGCCATCTCGATCCCAGAGACATCAGGGGTACGCGGCCAAAAGAAAAACAAAGCATGGGAGAAGACCACGCTTTCTGTGATCGCTCGTGAAAAAGCGTCCGGAGCTGGCCTCTCCCTTTTTTACGATACGGACGAGGACCCGGCTTACGACCGAATCGAGCAGACGGAGGAGACCGACCTCGTCTTCTTAACGCGATTGTGCAATGACGCCGGGCTTTGCCTGAAAGTGGCCGGTTCGCAGTTGGTTATCTTCGATGAGGCCAAGTACGAGCAGGCGACGCCGATTGCCACACTCAAACGTAGCAAATCCGAAATCAAGTCCTTTCGGGGAAGGACAACGAGCGTCGGCATGTACCGGGCTTGTACCGTTCAGTATTTTTCAGCGGAAAAGAAACGGAACATCTCGGCCACGTTTAC
>Ga0207865_101261_pt1 | contig 19888 bp, 19 predicted proteins | sample HigsolmetaAR204D_FD_184836 | JGI IMG/M metagenome (GOLD analysis project Ga0207865, IMG submission 184836) | Ionic liquid and high solid enriched microbial communities from the Joint BioEnergy Institute, USA - AR20-4-D (SPAdes) (version 2) ...
TTTGCTTTTGCTCCCCTCACACGTTCCCGCTGCGCTATGCCGCAAACCATCTACCCGCATGAGATCCGTCCGTCCGGACAGCCTTGACACCGCATGTTAACTGCCTAAAACGATTTGCGACTTTTCGCCGTTCTCCGCTTAGGGCCCGCTGCTGCAGCCGTATGCCCCCCTGCATCGCTCCGCTCCTGCCGGTCGTTCGCCCTCGCTGCAAACAAGCTGAAGCCTGGTTCCGGCAAGTCGCCCTCGCTGCAAACAAGCTGAAGCCAGTCTCCGGCAAGTCGCCCTCGCTGCAAACAAGCTGAAGCCAGGCTCCGGCTAGTCCCTCCCGCCTCACAAGCCCCGCGCGGCCCTCAAGGCCGCCTGCGGCGAATTGCCGCCGCCAGCGTTCATTTGCCCTGTTCGCGCAAGCTCCTGCTCTCATCGCGCTGCCCTGCTTCCGGCTCCCCCCTCGCGCCGCGGCGTCCCGTCCGAAGCATCGATGCGTGAACGCCGGGCAAGCCTCGTCCCGCTCATAAATCCGCATCCCGGCGCATATGGTGTAAATAGCCTGCTGTAGGCATATTCGCACTGGGGAGGTAACGTATGCGCAGCCTAACCCGCAAAATCAATCAATGGACCGCCAAACTGCTCGACCTGCCTCAGGATGTCGTTTCCGATCTGCCGCGCGTGACGATGATCGGCAATGTGCAGCTATATATCGAGAATCACCGCGGGGTGATCGAATTTTCGAACGAAGCGCTGAAGCTGGCGCTGTCCAAGGGACAGCTGGAAATAGCGGGCAAGGATCTGGTCCTGCGGGCGATATTGACCGAGGAAGTATTCGTCGAAGGCGTTATCCACGATATCAAGTATATTCCTTAGAACCGGAGGGGGAAGCGAACGTGAGTCATTCTTGGATTCAAAGCGTGCGGGGCTATGTGCTTGTCGAAGTAAGGGGACGCGGACTCGAGCAATTAATCAACCGGATGATTCAGCAGCGGATGTATGTGCGGGATATTCGCTATACGGCGGAGGACCGGGCGGAGATGAACGTGGTGGTCGGCGATTTTTTTCGCATGCGGCCGCTGCTGAAAGAGACAGGCTGCCGCATTCATGTCGTCAAGCGGTTCGGCCTCCCCTTTTTGTTGGACAAACTGGAGAAACGCAAGTTTTTCGTCGTCGGCCTGGCCGGGTTCATCGTCGGCTTGTACTTGCTTACCTCGCTGGTGTGGCAGGTGAGGGTGGAAGGGAACGAGCGCATATCGACCGACGCGGTGCTGCAGGCCGCCCGCAGCGAAGGGGTGTACAAGCTCCAATGGAAGTTCCGGCTCCCGGACGAGGAGCAGCTGGCGCGCAAGCTGCAAAGCCGGCTTCCGGGCACAGCGTGGATCGGCGTGGAGATGCGCGGCACGCACGTCGTGATCAAGCTGGTGGAAGCTACCGTGCCGGAAACGAAGCCGTTGCTCAGTCCCCGAAATTTGGTCGCTGCCAAAAGCGGGCTTGTCACGAAAATTATCGCCGAGAAGGGAAGGCCCGTCGTGCGGCCGAATACATATGTCCGGCAAGGGGACGTGCTTATTTCCGGCGTGCTGGGGGACGAGCAGAACAGCCAGACGGTCGTCGCCAGCGGCGAAGTGAGAGGGATCGTCTGGTATGCGCCGAAAATCGAGGTGCCGCTGACGCTGCAGTACAAGGTATATACCGGCGAGCAGAAAAAACGGTTCTATCTCGTATTCGGCAACCGCGCCCTGCAGGTGACGGGCTACGGAAAGCTGGCGTTCGAGCAGTTCGAAGCCATTCAGGAGCGAAAGGCGCTGCAGTGGCGAAACTACAGACTGCCGCTTGGTTGGATCAGCGAAAAGGTGCTGGAGACCCGAATGGCCGAGCAGCCGCTCGATCCGGCGGAGGCCAGGGCGATCGGGCTCGAGCGGGCGAAGTCGGAAATTTTGGCTGTCGCAGGCGAGGGCGCGCGGGTCGTCGGAGAAAAGATTTTGCATGAAAAGACGGAGAATGGTAAAGTTTATATGGAAGTGCATTTGGAGGTGGAAGAATCGATTGCTGCCGAGCAGCCGATCGTTCCGCAGCCCTGAAGCAAGCGTGCGAACTTATAGACATTATTTTTTGGAGGAGAGAGCGGCTGTTGATGGATCAAGCGACAACGGTGAGAGTGGCTTTGCACAACACGGCAGAGGGGCTGGCCCTGTTCGGCCCGCAGGACAAGTTTTTGCGGCTGATTGAACAGGAGACGGAGGCGAAGATTTATACCCGCGACGCCGAGCTCGTCATTCAGGGCGACGCCAAGGAAACGGGCAGGCTGAAGGAGCTGTTCGAGGTGCTCCTGGCCCTGATCCGCAATCAGTATACGCTGGCCGAGCGGGATGTGTTATACGCCCTCGAGCTGTCCAGGCAGCATGCGGTCGAGCAGCTGCTTGAGCTGTTCAAGGGAGAAATCGCCGTCACCTATAAGGGTAAGCCGGTGCGCGTGAAGACGATCGGCCAGAAGCAGTATGTGCAGGCTATTCGCAAGAAGGATATCGTCTTCGGCATCGGTCCCGCCGGCACAGGGAAGACGTATATCGCCGTCGTATTGGCCGTCGCGGCACTGAAGGAGAACCGCGTGAAGCGGATCGTGCTGACCCGTCCCGCGGTGGAAGCGGGCGAAAGCCTGGGCTTCCTGCCGGGCGATTTGCAGGAGAAGGTTGACCCGTATTTGAGGCCGTTGTATGATGCTCTTAACGACGTGCTCGGCCCCGATCAGGTCGCGAAATCGCTGGAGCGGGGGCTGATCGAGATTGCGCCGCTCGCCTATATGCGCGGCAGAACGCTCGACGATTCGTTCATCATTCTCGACGAAGCGCAGAATACGACGCCCGAGCAGATGAAGATGTTTTTGACCCGGCTCGGCTTCGGCTCCAAGATGGTCATCACCGGCGATGTGACGCAGATCGATCTGCCGCGCGGCAAATCGTCGGGGCTGGTGGAGGCCGAGCGCATTTTGCGGCACATCGACGAGATCGGCTTCATTACGTTCGCCGAGCAGGATGTCGTCCGCCATTCGCTGGTGCAAAAAATTATTATGGCCTACCAAGAGGACCAAGAAGGCTGAGAAAGGGCTGACCTTTCGTCATGAATAATCGCGTTACTCTTCAAGGCAAATTTCAATATCGCTTGAACGGATGGAAATATAGCGCCTTCGTGCGCTTTCTTCTGTTTTTAGTTATTGCCGCCGTTATTTATTTTTCGCTCATGCCGAGAATCGTGCCGCAGACGTACGACATTCAGCTTGGCTCCGTCGCCGAGCGGGACATTTTGGCGCCGAAGGCGGTAGAGAACGAGGCCGAGACTTACCGGGCCAAGGAAGAGGCGGCCCAGCGGGTGCAGCCGGTGTACCAGGTCGTAGCGCTGCGCAACGAATCGGCAATCGACGCCGTCTTCGAGAAGCTGCAGCAAATCAATGCGGATGCGGAAGTATCCCAGACCGATAAAGTGAACATCTTCAAGACGGTCATTCCGACGATCATTCAGGATCATCTGGACCGCCAGCTAAAAGCATTTACCGACAGCGGGCAGTACGGCGAGCTGCTGGTGACCGAAATGCGCAACAATCTTCGCGAGCAGCAGTACCGCATGCCGGAGGAAGTGTATTACAAGATTCCCAGGCTGACCAAGGAAGATTTGACGGCCATGGAAGAGGTCGCCAAAGAGATTGTCGGCAAGCTGATGAACGAGCAGATTTTGGACGCCCAGACGGCGCGGACGAAGGTGCCGGAGCTGGTCAACGCTTCGACGCTGTCCAAGAGCTTGTCCAGGGAGATCGTTCAGGAGCTGATCCGGGCGGCGCTGACTCCGAACAAGTTCTACGATCAGAAAGGAACGGACGAAGCGAGAGAGCAGGCCCGGGAAAATGTCAAGCCGGTGATGATCAACAAGAACGACGTGCTCGTCGCCAAAGGCGAGCCGATTACGCAGGACGTCTATAAGCGGCTGGCCGAGCTCAATTTGCTGCGCGACGAGACGAGCTATTGGCCTCATGTCGGCTTGCTTCTCTTCGTGCTGCTCTGCGTCGCCGTGCTGTTCATCTTCGTGCGCCAAAGCCGCCTGCCGGTCAATCACAACAACGCTCAGCTGCTCATGCTGGCGCTTGTGATCGTCATGACGATCGCCGGCATGAAGGTATTTTCGCTGGCGCAAAGTCTCGAATATCCGTTTATCGGCTTCCTGGCGCCGACGGCAATGGGAGCGATGCTGATCGCCATCCTGCTCGACATGCATCTGGCCTACGCGGCGGCGGTGCTGCTCGCTGTCATCGCCAGCGTCGTCTTTAACGTCGATCATACTTACCCGTTCGATTACCGGTACGGAATCGTGGCGCTGGGCAGCTCATTCGCCGCCATCTTCTCGATTCAGAGAGCCAGCCAGCGCTCGTCGATCCTGCGGGCCGGCATCATGGTTTCCTTGACCGGCATGGCGCTGATCGTGTCGCTGCTGCTGATGGAGGAGCTCCCGTCGCGGACGGACATGCTGTTTGCCGCCTCGTTCACGCTCGGCAGCGGAATATTGACCGCAGTCTTCGTCATCGGGCTGCTGCCGTTTCTGGAGGTGGCCTTCGGCATCCTGTCGCCGCTGAAGCTGGTGGAGCTGTCCAACCCGAACCATCCGCTGCTGCGCAAGCTGCTGACGGAGACGCCGGGGACGTACCATCACAGCATCATGGTCAGCAACTTGTCCGAAGCCGCCGCCGAGGCGATCGGCGCCGACGGTCTGCTGTGCCGGGTCGGCGCTTATTATCACGACATGGGCAAGACGAAGCGGCCGAGCTATTTTATCGAAAATCAGAACAACATGGGCAATCCGCACGACCAGATCGATCCGGCGCTCAGCAAATCGATCATCGTCGCCCACGCCCGGGACGGCGCCGAAATGCTCAAGGAGGCGAACATCCCGAAGCCGATTCGCGATATTGCCGAACAGCATCACGGCACGACGCTGCTGCAGTATTTTTACCACAAAGCCCGCAAGCAGGCCGAGGAGCGGGGAGAGGAGCCGCCGGAAGAGCAGGAATTCCGCTATCCCGGTCCGAAGGCGCAGACGAAGGAAGCGGCTATCGTCGGCATCGCCGACTGCGTCGAGGCTGCCGTTCGCTCCTTGCGCAATCCAACGGTGGAGCAGATCGATTCGATGGTGCGCAAAATTATTAAAAGCCGGCTGGACGACGGCCAGTTCAACGAATGCGACCTGACGCTCAAGGAGCTCGACCAGATCGCCAAGACGCTGAACGAAACGCTGCTCGGCATCTTCCATTCGCGCATCGAATATCCCGGCGACATCGCGGAAGCGAAGCCGAATGCGGCGAAGCGGGCGTAGCGAGCTGCCGCCGTCCGGGCCGAATTTTCAGGAATAAAAGGAGAGCTGTCCCGTGGCACTGACACTGACATGGACCGATGAGCAGGACGAGTATTCGATTTCGCACGAGCTGATCGCCAGACTCGAGGAGCTGCTTCGCCTGGCCGGCAGCGCCGAGCAGGTGAAGGACGGCGAAGTCGCGCTGACGTTCGTCGATGACGAAGCGATTCGCGAATTGAACAAGCAGTACCGGGGGATCGACAAGCCGACCGACGTGCTGTCCTTCTCCATGCTCGAGATGACGGAGGATGAGCTTACGATCGTCTTCGGCGACGAGGAGTTCGCGGACGACGATTTCGCCCCGGACGCCGGCCACGACGAAGCCGAGGATGAGGAGGAGGGCGAGTCATACGAGGAGCCGCTGGGGGACATCGTCATATCCGTGCCCCGGGCGATCGCCCAGGCGCAGGAATACGGACATTCTATTGAACGGGAGCTCGGGTTCCTGTTCGTTCACGGCTTCCTTCATCTGATCGGCTACGACCACAATACGGAGGAAGAGGAGAAGGCGATGTTCAGCCGGCAGGAGGACATCTTGCAGCAGGCGGGACTGACGCGGTGAAGCAGCCGGTCAAGTGGCAGCGCAGCTTCCGGTACGCGTACGAAGGCGTCAAGTACGCGCTGGCGACGCAGCGGAACATGAAGTTTCATTTCGCCGCCGCTTTGGTCGTTTTGACGCTGGCGCTCTTTTTCCGGCTGACGAAATACGACATTCTGTTTCTGCTGCTTGCCGTGACGCTCGTCATCGTGACGGAGCTGATCAATACGGCCGTGGAGAAGGCTGTCGATCTGGCGATGCCGGAGCTTCATCCGCTGGCCAAAATCGCGAAAGACGTCGCCGCAGCCTCCGTTCTCGTGACGGCGGCTTTTGCCGCTGTGACGGGCATGATCGTCTTCTATGAGCCGGTTGACCGGTGGCTCAGGCAGGCGAGAGGCCTGGAGGGCGCCGCGCCGCCGGAAGGGACGGTATGGCTGTTGCTCAGCCTGCTGGCGCTGGCCGTCATTGCGGCTCAGACACGCTTCGCGAAGAGCGGCTTCCGCTGGAAGCCGAGCCTGCTGGCCGCCATCTCCTTTGCCGCCGCGGCGCTGATCGCCTGCCGGACGGAACAGACGCTGCCTGCGCTGCTCGCTTTTTTTCTGGCCGGTCTCTTGTGCCTGACGCTGTGGGAGAAGGGCGAGCGCTCGATATCCTCGCTGCTATTGGGCGCCGCGCTCGGTAGTTTTACGGCCTATTTGGCATACTATTTATATTTGATCCGCTAAAACGGAGGGGCTTGAATGAATGAGGCAGAGCTGATTCGGCTGGCCAGGGAAGCGCGGGAGCGCGCTTACGCGCCGTATTCCCGCTTCAAGGTAGGCAGCGCGCTGCTCGATGCGGAAGGCAGGGCGCATCTGGGCTGCAACGTCGAGAACGCGGCCTACGGACCGACCAATTGCGCCGAGCGCACCGCGCTGTTCCGGGCGATCGCGGACGGCGCCGCCCCCCGCTCGTTCCGGGCGCTGGCCGTCATCGGGGATACCGAAGCGCCGATTGCGCCCTGCGGCGTCTGCCGGCAGGTGATGGCGGAGCTTTGCGCGCCGGATATGCCGGTATATATGGCGAATCTGCGCGGAGAAGTCGCCGTCAGGACAGTGGCCGAGCTGCTGCCGGGCGCATTTACACCCAAAGACTTGGACGGAGGAAAGCAATCGTAATGTCAGCAACTCATGAGAACGCTCCTTTTCGCTCGGGCTTCGCGGCCATTATCGGCCGGCCCAATGTAGGCAAATCGACGCTGATGAATCAGATGATCGGGCAAAAAATCGCGATCATGAGCGACAAGCCGCAAACGACGCGGAACAAAATTCACGGCGTATATACGACGGAGCATGCGCAGATCGTGTTCCTCGATACGCCGGGCATACACAAGCCGAGCTCGAAGCTCGGCAATTATATGATGCAATCGGCCGAAAGCGCGCTGAGCGAGGTCGATGCGATCCTGTTTCTCGTCGACGTGGCCGAAGGGCTCGGCGGCGGGGACCGCTACATTATCGAACAGCTCAAGAAGACGAAGACGCCGGTTATTCTGGTTATGAACAAGATCGATCAGGTGCATCCGGAGGCGCTCCTGCCGATCATCGCGCAGTACAAGGAGCTGTATCCGTTCGCCGAGATCGTGCCGATCTCCGCCATGTACGGAAACAACGTGCCTACGCTGCTCGAGCAGGTCATCCGCTATTTGCCGGAAGGACCGCAGTATTATCCGGCGGACCAGGTGACCGATCATCCGGAGCAGTTCGTCTGCGCCGAGCTGATCCGGGAGAAAATTCTTCATTTGACCCGCGAGGAGGTCCCCCATTCGATCGCCGTCGCCATCGAGGATATGCGGGCCCAGGACAACGGCGTCGTGCATATTTCCGCGATTATCTTCGTCGAGCGGGACTCGCAAAAGGGCATCGTGATCGGCAAAAACGGGGCCATGCTGAAGGAAGTGGGCCGCCAGGCGAGAGCGGACATCGAGGCGCTGCTCGGTTCCAAGACGTTCCTGGAGCTGTGGGTCAAGGTCAAGAAGGATTGGCGCAACCGGGAGCATATTCTTCGCGATCTCGGCTTCCGGCACGAATAACCGGCGCCGCATAAGCCGTCCGCCCGGTTCGACGCCGCAATCCCGGAGCAAGCATTTCATACCTGCCAATTTTTTTAGAGCATATTTCCAGTCGAAACATCTCATCCTAATCCTATCTTGAAAATTTGGCGATATACGCCGACAAAATTTCAACACCGCAGGTGACGACCGATGACGAAAGGAAGCGCTCGTCATAGGCGTATATCTTGACGTAAGGAATTGCTCGTCATAGGCAACCAAAGCAACTTATGTCCCATGGAGAGGATGAACTGAAGTTGAGAGATTTTTCCTGGACGTATTTTTCGATGACTGGCGATGTGGATGCTTACCTGCTTTACAAAGAAATCGCCCGCAGTGAAATGGGCGAAGGCGAGGAACTGGCGGACGCGGGAACGAACCGGACGGAAGCGGCGCTTCATTCGACCTTATCTTCATCATAAACGATCTTCCGGAGGAAGCGATTCGACGATGCAGTATAGAGTACACGGACTCGTCATCCGCAGCATGGATTACGGGGAAGGCAACAAAATTTTGACGCTGTTTTCCAAGGAGCAGGGAAAGGTCAGCTTCGTCGCCCGCGGCGCGAAGAAGGTCAAGAGCCGCTTCGGGTCGGCGGCTCAGCTGTTCACATACGGCGATTACTCTTATTTTCAATCGGGAGGGTCGCTCGGTTCGTTGAATCATGCAGAAATCGTCGAAGCGCACCATCGCATCAGAGAAGATCTGCACTTAGCTGCCCGGGCGTCTTATCTGGCGGAGCTGACCGACCGGATGATCGCCGATCAGGAGGGACAGCTTTTTTTGTTTGAACAGCTGAAAGCGAGCTTCGCGGCAATGGAGGAGGGCAAAGACCCGGCGATCGTCGGCCATCTGTACGAGATGAAGATGCTCGCCCACGCCGGCGTCGTTCCCGAGCTTAACGCCTGCGTATCGTGCCGTTCCGATGCGGGCTTCGCCGCCTTCAGCGTCGGGATGGGCGGCATCCTGTGCGAGCGCTGCCGAATGAAGGACCCGCAGGCGTACCCGCTGACCGCAGGCGTACATAAGCTGCTCAGGCTGCTGCTGCATACGGACGTGCGGCGGCTCGGCGCGATCAATGTCCGGCCGGAGACGAAGGCGTTCGTCCAGGGCTTGATTCGGACCTATTACGATGCGCATGTCGGCATCGCGCTGAAATCGCGTTCGTTTCTTGAGCAAATGGACAAGTACGGGATATAAAGTAAACATGGAATGATCTGTTTTTCAATATAATGAAGAAGGCGGGAATTCCCGTTTCACCATGCGGCAGGCGATGGCGGACGGGAATTTTCCGTTTCCACAACCGAATCGGCATTTTCTGCGTATATACTTGTATAAGTGATCTGGGAATTGGATGCTCGTGCCGGCCAATGTCCGGCGAGCCGAAGGAGACGGCCGATGATGGAAGGAAGCTCGTTCCAGGCGTCTATACAGTCGAATAGGGAGTGAAGCTATTCTTGGTACCGGTTATTTATGCGGTGTCGGATGCGGCGGGAGATACGGGGGAAGCCGTCGTGCGGGCGGCTGCGGTTCAGTTCTATCCCCAGCCGGTCGAGATTCGGCGCGTGCCTTTTCTTCAGGACAAGCAGGGGATCAAGCGGCTCGTTGACGAAGTTGCGGCAGGAGGCGGACTGATCGTCTTTACGCTGGTCGTGTCCGAGCTGCGCGAATATTTGCTGGAGCTGTGCGAGCGCAGGCGCATTCCGGCAGTCGACCTGCTCGGCCCGATCGTCAGCGCGCTGGAGCAGGCGCTCAACCGGTCGGCGCTGCGCGAGCCGGGCATGAACCATAAGCTGGATGCGGACTACTTCAGGAAGATGGAGGCGGTCGAATTCGCCGTCAAATACGACGACGGCCGGGATTTTAATGGCATTTTGCAGGCTGATATCGTGCTGATCGGCGTATCCCGCACGAGCAAGACGCCGCTCTCGATGTATTTGGCCCATAAAATGTTCAAGGTGGCGAACGTGCCGCTCGTTCCGGAAATTTCGCTGCCGGAGCAGCTGTTTACCGTGCCGAGCCGCAAAATCGTCGGACTTCGCATCGATCCGATCAAGCTGAACCGGATTCGCTCGGAGCGGCTCAAGGCGCTCGGACTTCCCGGCAGCGCTATGTATGCCAATGCGGAGCGGATCGCCCGCGAGCTGGACTACGCGGACAGCGTCATGAAGCGGATCGGCTGCATCGTTATCGATGTATCGGACAAAGCGGTCGAAGAAACGGCCAGCCTCATTATCGAAGCGTACGGAAAATGATCGAAGCTGGAACGAAAGACGCAAAGACAGCGCCGATCTTCGCGAGGATAGCAGGATTTTTTCCAAATTCATCGTATATAATATTACGGTAGAACTTTCAAGCGGAAATCGGTGATGCTTACTATGCGGCCCACAATCATTGTCGATGCCGACGCTTGTCCGGTGAAGACGGAAATTGCCGAGACGGCGCAGGCCTTCGGCGTTCCTGTGCTGATGGTCGCCTCCTACGCTCACAGGCTGCCGGAGCGGCCCGGCGTCAGCATCGTGCAGGTCGACCGTTCGGCTCAATCCGCAGACCTGTATATCGCGAACCGCATTCGCAAGGGCGACGTTCTCGTGACGCAGGACTTTGGGCTGGCCGCGCTTGCGCTGGGAAAGCAGGCTGTCGTCCTCTCCAATAGAGGACAGCTGTACAGCGACAAGACCATCGATTTTTTGCTGGAGCGGAGAAACGAACAAAGCAGACAAAGACGCGGGGGAAAGCACGGCAAAGGCCCGAGGGCGATGACTGACGCAGATCGACATTTTTTTCTACAATCTTTGACAAAAGTTTTGCTTCACTTGCAGGAGAATGGGGCCGAATAGCGAATAATATTACTGTTTAATTCGAATGAAGGTGGAAAGGATGAGTAACGGACGCATACCTGACGAGATCATCGAAGCAATTCTGCGCGCTCACGATATCACCGACATTGTGGGCAGATACGTTCAATTGACGAAGCAGGGGCAATACATGAAGGGACTGTGTCCTTTTCATTCCGAAAAATCGCCGTCATTCACTGTAACACCGGAGAAGCAGATTTATTACTGCTTCGGCTGCGGAGCGGGCGGCAATCTGATCCGCTTCGTCAAGGAAGTGGAGGGCATCAGCTTCGGCGAAGCGGCGCGCAGACTGGCCGCGGAAGCCCACATTTCCATCGGCGAAACGCTGGACGGCATGCCCGAGACGCAGGAGCAGAAGGACCGCCGGAAGCTGCTGGAGGCTTACGAATGGGCGGGAAAGCTTTATCAGTATATTCTGATGAATACCGAGCAGGGCAAGCCGGCGCGTGAATATTTGCATAAGAGGGGATTGAACGACCGGCTGATCGAGACGTTCGGCATCGGCTACGCTTACGCCCACTGGAGCAAGCTGGCCGAGCTGCTCGAGAAGAGAGGCTTTCCGATGCCGCTGATGGAGCAGGGAGGACTCGTCTCCGCCAGGCAGGAGGGCGGCGGCTATTACGACAAGTTCCGCGACCGCATCATCTTCCCGATCCACAACGCGCAGGGCGGGCTGATCGCTTTTGCCGGCCGGGCGCTCGGCGAATCAAACGCCAAGTATTTGAACAGCCCGGAGTCCATACTCTTCCACAAAAGCCGGACGCTTTACAATCTGAACCGGGCGCGAGCCAAGATCCGCAAGACGGGGGAGCTTGTGCTGATGGAAGGCTATATGGACGTGATCAAGGCGTGGGAGGCAGGGGTGGAGAACGTTGTCGCCACGATGGGCACGGCGCTGACTCCGGAGCATGCGGGGATCATTCGCAAATTGGCCCAGCGGGTCGTGATCGTCTATGACGGAGATCATGCGGGTCAGACCGCGGCTTACAAGAGCATCCCCATATTGGAAAAGGCCGGCCTGCAGGTGCGGGTAGCCGTTCTGACGGGGGGGAAAGATCCGGACGAGTTCATTACGGCCTACGGTTCCGAACGATTCGTACGGGAAGCGATTCACGCTGCCGTACCGTCGATCAAATATAAATTAATCTATTTTCGCAAAGACTATCGATTGCAGGAGGATGGGGAGAAGCTCAGATATATTCAACAAGCGCTGAGGCTGATAGCCGGATTGCCGCTGCCGATCGAGAGAGAGCATTATGTGCGAGAGCTGTCGAGCGAGTTCAATTACGCATTCGAAACTGCGATGCAGACGATGAATGAATTCAGGCTTAAAGCGGAAAAAAACGCGAAACCCGGGGATAATCTAACCGATTCGTGGAATAATGTTATGAATGACGGAAGAGCCCGGAAACGTACTCCTTCATTGTTTCCTGCTTATCATAATGCGGAACGCCAGCTGCTGGCGGCAATGATGACGGATCGGGATCTATCGCTTTATGTCGAACGTCAGCTCGGCGATCAATTCAACGTTGAAGCGCATGCCGCGCTGGCAGCTCATCTGTACGCATATTACGCTCAAGGGCTTGAGCCCGGCGCAGGCGCCTTCATCGGCACCTTGCAGGATGAAGAGCTGGAGTCGCTGGCCAGTTCCCTGCTCTTGTCCGACTTCGGGCAAGCGATGAACAGCCAGGCGATCGACGATTGCATACGCGAGATCAAGAAGGTTCCGCTGCAGCGCGCAATAGAGAATAAGAGAGAAGAAATGATCAGTGCTGAACGTTCGGGGGATATACGGCGTGCCGCACTCATAGGCAGTGAGATTATTTCCCTAGAAAGGCAGCTCAAAACATCCTGATTCCGGTCGCGGGAATCGAGGGTGCGTTCTAGGGAGGAGGGAGTTTAGGTATAATGGCGAACGATCAACGTACGGATATAGAGACAGAATTGACGCTGGAGCAGGTTAAGGATTTGCTGATTGAACAAGGGAAGAAGCGTTCTTCGTTAACGTACAAAGAAATTATGGAGAAGCTGGCTCCCTTCGATCAGGATCCGGAGCAAATCGACGAGTTTTTCGAGCATTTGCAGGAAATGGGCATCGATGTCGGCAATGAATCCGATGACGACGAACCAGACATGGGGGCGCTGGACGCGGAGCACGACGACTTCCATTTCGATGACGATTTGTCTCTGCCTCCCGGCATCAAAATTAACGATCCGGTCCGTATGTACCTGAAGGAAATCGGGCGGGTGCCTCTCTTGTCGGCGGAAGACGAAGTGGAGCTGGCGAAGCGGATCGAGCAGGGCGACGAGGAAGCGAAGCGCCGCCTCGCCGAAGCGAATCTCCGGCTTGTCGTCAGCATCGCCAAGCGTTATGTCGGCCGCGGCATGCTGTTCCTGGATCTTATCCAGGAAGGCAACATGGGGCTTATTAAAGCGGTCGAGAAATTCGATCAGTCCAAGGGGTTCAAATTCAGCACGTATGCCACCTGGTGGATTCGTCAGGCGATTACCCGGGCGATCGCCGATCAGGCGCGGACGATCCGTATCCCGGTACATATGGTCGAGACGATCAACAAGCTCATCCGCGTATCCCGCCAGCTGCTGCAGGAGCTGGGGCGCGAGCCTACGCCGGAGGAAATCGCCAAGGAGATGGAACTGAGCACCGACAAGGTGCGGGAGATTATGAAGATCGCCCAGGAGCCGGTTTCGCTGGAGACGCCGATCGGCGAGGAAGACGATTCCCATCTGGGAGATTTCATCGAGGACCAGGAGGCGCTGGCGCCGGCAGATGCGGCGGCCTACGAGCTGCTGAAAGAACAGCTGGAGGATGTGCTGGATACGCTCACCGAGCGGGAGGAGAACGTGCTGCGGCTTCGCTTCGGGCTGGATGACGGCCGTACCCGGACCTTGGAAGAGGTCGGCAAGGTGTTCGGCGTTACGCGGGAGCGCATCCGCCAGATTGAGGCCAAGGCGCTGCGCAAGCTGCGCCATCCGAGCCGCAGCAAACGGCTCAAGGATTTCCTCGAATAAGCATAGCGAGCTCAAGTCTGAAGACCTTTCCGCGTACCCGCGGCAAGGTCTTATTTATTGCCGCCATGAAGCCGATAAATTATGTATGGCAGGCGATGACCGATGACGAAGGAATCGCTCGACAAGGCGTCTAGCCTGATTTTCGACACAGAGGGAAAGTAGGGATCGTCCCATGGATTTATCGGATGAGAAAAGAAAAATGATCGCCCGTGAAATCGAGCATTGGCGCAATAATCGGCTGCTTCCCGAGCATTACTGCGATTTTTTGCTGAATCTGTATATGGATACGGACAAACCGGACAAAACCGTCAGTCTCGGTCTGTTAAAAATCAATCCGGCGCGCATTCGCAACAGTCACTGGATTATGTGGATTTTGGTTGTTTTTACTTTATGTGCCATTTCGTTCGCTGTACTTAATTTTAGCGCTTTTCCGCTGCCAATGCAAATCGGGCTGTCGGTGCTGCTATTGGCGTTTTGCTACGGCTGGGCCGCAAGGAAGCGCGGGAGCGAGCCGCTGGCGGCGTACATTTTGCTCGGAACGGCTTCGCTTTACATCCTGTTTATCGGCGTTTATTTGCTCAAGGAGCGCGGGCTGGATTCGGCGGTATTTATCGTCGGCTACGTCGTGTTTTGCAGTGTCGTCTGGCTGCTGACAGGCCTTGTCTCCAGGCTGGCGCTGTTCCAAATATGCGGCTGGATCAGCCTCATCTTTTGCTATGGCTGGCTGCTGCATCAACATTTGGGGACGGTCGATTGGCTGTCGCTGGAGCTGAGCTGGCTGCCGCTGGCTGTGCTGTTTTGCTGGCTGGCCTGGATGATTCATGAAAAAAGCCGCCAGGGCGGTCTCGTCTTCTTCGTGATTAGTTTGATCGTTTGGTATATGCCCGAATTGTATGGTATGCTTTATGCCGAAGTGTACGGCGGAATGACGGTGCAGTGGATGCTGCTGATCAAGCTGGCGGCGGAAGGCGCGCTGCTCTACGCCGGGCGAAAAAAATGGACAGAATGGGTTGTATAACATGCTGCGATTGTCGAAACGGTTGGAAATGATCGCCGAAGAAGTGCCGCCGGGAAGCCGTCTGGCCGACATCGGCTCGGATCATGCTCTGCTGCCGATTTATTTGGCCGAACGGGGGGCGATCGTGCGGGGAATCGCCGGCGAAGTGAACGCCGGTCCGCGGGATGCTGCCGACCGCAACGTGCGGGCTCACGGCATGGCGGGGCTGATCGACGTTCGGCTCGGGGACGGGCTGAGCGTCGTCAAGGCCGGCGAAGCCGATGTCGTGACGATTGCCGGCATGGGCGGAGCGCTGATCGCTTCGATCCTCGGCCAAGGGCTCGATAAGCTGAGCGGCGTGCGAAGGCTCGTGCTGCAGCCGAACGTCGGCGAATTTATCGTCAGAGAGTGGCTGTATGCGCACGGCTGGGTGCTGACCGGCGAGCGGATTTTGGAGGAAGACGGGAAAATTTACGAGATTTTGACGGCCGTCCCCGAAGGGGATGCGCCGCTGACTAACAGTAAGCTGTACCGGGAGCGCCGCTGGCCGGGAGAACAGGCGGCTGCAGGCCGCGAGCTGCTGCTTAAGCTGGGCCCATATTTGACGGATCAAGCGCCGCCGGTTTGGGCGGCCAAATGGGAGCGGGAGCTGGGCAAGCTGCAGATGATCGCGGATCAGCTTGGCAACTCCAATGCGGAGGCTTCGCAGCAAAAACGAACGGAGCTGCTCAATGAAATGGAACAAATCAGGGAGGTGCTGCGATGTTCGCAAAAGGTCAAGCCGTCGTCCAATTGATGGAGGAGATCGCGCCGAAGGCTTATGCCGTGCCGGACGATAAGATCGGCCTGCAGCTCGGCACATTGAACAAGGAAATCCGCAAGGTGCTGGTGACGCTGGACGTTACGGACGCGGTGGTCGAAGAGGCGATCCGCCAGCAGGCGGATTTGATTATCGCGCATCATGCGATTATTTTCCGTCCGCTGCCGCATATTCAGACGGATACGCCGGCGGGGCGGCTGTACGAGAAGCTGATCAAGCACGATATTGCCGTATACATAGCGCATACGAACCTCGATGTGACTAAGGGCGGCATCAACGATATGATGGCCGATGCTTTGGAGCTGGGCGGTACCGTGCCGCTGGACGAGGTTTATACCGAGCGCTTGAAGAAGCTGGTCGTCTTCGTTCCCGTTACGCATGCCGACAAGGTGCGGGATGCGATGTTCCAGGCCGGCGGCGGCTGGATCGGCAATTACAGCCACTGCAGCTTCAATCTCGAGGGAACGGGCACCTTCATGCCGCGCGAAGGGACGGACCCGTTCATCGGGGAACAAGGCAAGCTGGAGCACGCTTCGGAGGTTCGCATCGAGACCGTCGTCACGCAAAGCGTCGAGCGCAAGGTGGTGCAGGCGATGATCAAGGCGCATCCTTACGAAGAAGTGGCGTATGACCTGTATCCGCTGGAGCTGGCCGGCCCGACGCTCGGGCTGGGCCGGGTCGGCAAGCTGCCGGAAGCGATGACGCTGCGAGCGCTGTGCGAGAAGGTCAAGAAGGTTTTCGACGTGCCGGCTCTCCGGCTCGTCGGGGAACCGGAACGCGTGGTGCGCAAGGTGGCGGTATTGGGCGGTTCGGGCAGCCGTTATGTGCGGCACGCTCTGTTCGCCGGGGCGGACGTGCTGGTGACCGGCGATATCGATTATCATACGGCGCATGACGCGCTTGCGGCGGGCATCGCGCTGATCGACCCGGGGCATAATGTGGAGAAAATTATGAAGCGGGGCGTTGCCGAGCTGCTCCGCGCCAGGCTGGCCGAGCGCAAATGGAAGACGGAAGTCGTCGCATCCGAAATTCATACCGAGCCGTTCCTCTTTATATAAGGAGTTCTGTATATAAGAGATTCTGGAAATATAAAGAATCCCGGGAATATAAGAAGTTTTGGCAGTATGTAATGGATTCTAGCAGTCTCGCGCAGGACTGGAAGGGGCAGGAAGCAGAAAGACGGTTGTTTTTTTGCCCTGCTCGCGGTATACTAGCTATTGCATCTGTTGCAAAGGAAAGTTTGACAGACAATCGCTGGCGGCTGCGAGCCGCGAGAGGAAAGTCCGGGCTCCATAGGGCAGGATGCTGGATAACGTCCAGTCAGCGCGAGCTGAAGGCTAGTGCCACAGAAATGGACCGCCGATGGCCTGCCGTCTCTTGTCCAGGAGAGGCAGGCACAGGCAAGGGTGGAACCGTGGTGTAAGAGACCACGAGGGGCTATGGTGACATATCCCCTGGTAAACCCCATCTGGAGCAAGACCTAATGGAACGCCGTTCCCGCCTGGGAACAGCCCTTGCCCGGGGTGCGTTCGGGTTGGTCGCTGGAGCCGGTCAGCAATGGCCGGCCTAGATAGATGATTGTCGCTTCAACGGTGGGAGGGTGGCTCCCGTTAGCACCACTGGAAGTACAGAACCCGGCTTACGGCAAACTTTCCTTCGAGCCTTATAACCATATGCAGCAGAGGGTGTACTTACCTCGTAACCGCTTAATGTGAAGCGGTTTTTTCTGTTTTCAAGTGGCAGCAAGACCTGATTCGCCGTGGCGTCGATCGCCGGCGTCTCAGGTCTTGCTGCTATTGAGGGGCTTCAATAACCAAGCAGCCGCTCCAGCAGGCGAATCAGGCTGCCGCGACGGTCTTCCGCCCGGTCGTTGTTCGTTTCCACGGCCTTCTCTTCGCTCAGCGAGCCTTTGCGGGCCGCTTCCAGGGCGCGGGCGACGTCGATTTGGCCGAAGCCGTAATATTTGTCCTTGCCTTGAGGTCCGAGATCCGTAGCGGTATTGCGCATGATCTGCATCACCTCTTTGTTGCTCAGCTGCGGATTGACGGAGCGGATGAGCGCGGCCAACGCCGTCACGTGCGGGCTGGCCATCGATGTTCCCGACAAGGCCGCATACTGGCTGCCCGGATAGGTGCTGGCAATGCTGACTCCCGGCGCCGCTACATCGATGTAGTCCCCGTAGTTGGAGAACGGCGCCTTGTTCCGCTGCGCGTCCGTCGCCGCGACGGCGAATACTTCCGGATAAGCGGCCGGGTATCCGGGCGTTTCCGTATTGTCGTTGCCGCTGGCCGCAATCAGGACAACGTCCCGGTCGTAGGCATACTTGATGGCCTCGTGAAGGAACTCGGCATCGGCGTAATTGCCCAGACTCATATTGATGACCTTGGCGCCGTTGTCGACCGCCCAGATGATGCCTTGCGCGACGGCATACGTGCTGCCTGCGCCGCTCGAATCCAGCACCTTGACGGGCATGATGCGGCTGTACCAGTTCATGCCGGCGACGCCGAGATGGTTGTTGACGAGCGCGCCGATCACGCCGGCCACATGCGTGCCGTGCCCGACATCGTCATTCGGGGCGGTGTCGGGATTGACGACATTGGTGCCGCTCGCGAGCTGGTCCCGAAGATCGGGATGGTTCAGGTCGACCCCGGTGTCGATGACCGCTACCGTAACGTCGGACGACCCTTTGCTCACATTCCAGCCTGCCTCGGTCTCGATCAGCGGCAAATTCCATTGATACCGCTGGTACAACGAATCGTTGGGCACAACGGTATTCGGATTGTCCTGCGCCAGACGGACCGGCTTTTCGTTCGTCAAATACAGGAAGTGAGGCTCGGCATATTCGACGTTGTGCGCCCGAAAATAATTCATCAGCTGCTTCGCTTCCAGCTTGTTCGATTCGAACACGTACGTGTAGCCGAGCTTTTTCATATGGGTAGCGTCGATGTCCTGGCGAATGCGGTCGATTTCCGCTTGGGTCGGCTCCTTCTTGAACTTGACGACAATCTGGTTTTTATGATAATGGCTTGTTCCTTCGTTTTCTTCCGGGTGATCGGCATGAACATCGCGAAGCGTCCGGGAGTCGACCGATTCGATCTTATAGTTGCCTTCGGCGGGGTATGTGACGATCCGCAAGTTTTTTTTCTGATGATCGGCGACCTGCTGCAAAATATGCTGTCTGACGATCCCGATCATCGCATGCTCCCCGTCCCCGGAAGGCTCGGTCAATACAAAATAGGAACCGCCGTCCGCCTGGAACGTATCCGACTGGTACGTCTGGCCGTTATCCGCCCGCCGTTTCGCTTCCGTCAGCATCGGCGCCGCCGCCTTGCTGACCTCCTCCTTCAGACTTCCTATCGCCGTCGCACGGTCGAGCGGCTCTCCGCGGCGCGTCCAATACAGCCGCTCCATATGAGGATGCTGCGCCCGCACCGCCTCCATCGTTTTGCGCTGTTCGTCGCCGGATTTACCGCTCATTGCCTGCGCGTTCCGGCGAAGCTCGGTGCTGCATTGGCTGCGGCACAGCACGCCGGTCAGGGCAACGTCCTGATTCAGCGTCGCTTCCTTCATGCGCAGCTCGGACGCCGGGGTGACCGTTTCCGGATTCAGAGCGGGAGTGTTTCCTTCGCGAGGCAGAAGCATGAAGGCCCCTGCAATCACCGCAGCCAGCGTGACAATATATTTCCACATCAGCAAATCCCTCCGTAGCTCGGTTCGTGATCGATCCCTAAGGCTTAAGATTCCCGGACGAAGGGAACTTATCACATGCGAAGAACGGCATGAAAGGGGAATTGTGGGAATGGTTTTTTTGTATATTACTTTTGCCTCTATTTTGTGGTAGGATGAAGGGAGAGCGTCTTTTACAACATTATCGAGGTTTTGGTTTTAATAGCCGAGGAGGTCTTTGGGGAATGGCAGTATTTAATGTGAAGAATATTTGCGAAACGACAAGATCGAAGCTGAGCGAGGCGATTGCCAAGTTGGAGCAGTTCTTGAACGCATACTCCTTGCAGCAGTTGAACACGGAAAACGATCAAGCCATGGATGAATGTAACTATTCAGGTACTCAGATCGACACAACACAAATAGGGGGTGCGGAGCACCCCGATGGGAAGTGAGAAAGGGTTATTGCAAAACCGGTTGTTTCCGGAAGGCCCGTTCAAGAGCATCGATGATG
>Ga0207865_101282_pt1 | contig 19662 bp, 16 predicted proteins | sample HigsolmetaAR204D_FD_184836 | JGI IMG/M metagenome (GOLD analysis project Ga0207865, IMG submission 184836) | Ionic liquid and high solid enriched microbial communities from the Joint BioEnergy Institute, USA - AR20-4-D (SPAdes) (version 2) ...
TCAGGGCGTGCCTGGAAAATGGCGCACCCGCCCCATCGCCGGCTGGTGTGCCAACCCATCTCGAAAGGAGCGACTTTCATGAAGACGATATCCGGAACTTACTGCGCCGTCGGGCGGCTCGAAGATTTTCCGCCGCAGCTCGGCAGGGTGGTGCAGGTCGAAGGGCGGGAGCTTGCCGTATTCCGCACTTCCGACGGGCAAATTTATGCTGTCGAGAATCGCCATCCGCATCCGAAAGGCGGTCCGCTCGCGGAAGGCATCGTATCCGGGCATATTTTGTTCGACCCGCTGTACGACTGGAAAATCGATCTGGAGACAGGGCTTGTGCAAGCCCCGGACACCGGACAAGTGAGCACATATCCCGTGAAGCTGGACAACGGAACGGTTCTGGTCGCCATCTAGCGGAACGGGGGCAGGGCATTCCGGCCCCCCGGCTCGCCGGCCTGATGAGCAGCAACGAGGAGATAGGGGGAACGGGTATGTATACACCGAACGTGGAAGGAATCATCGAAACCGCCGTCAAGAAAAAGGAGAAAATGAACGCAAGCCTGCCGCGATATGTGGCAGCGGCCATGCTGGCGGGCGCATACGTAGGCTTTGGGATCATTCTCATCTTCAGCGTCGGCGCGCCGCTCATGGCTGTGGGGTCGCCGCTGCAATCGATGGTCATGGGCATGTCGTTCGGGATTGCCCTCACGCTCGTCATATTCGCAGGGTCGGAGCTGTTCACCGGCAACAATATGTTTTTTACGATGAGCACGCTCGCCGGCCGCACTACGGTCAAGGAAACGCTGATGAACTGGGGGATTGTGTTCGCCGGCAATCTGCTCGGCGCCGTCCTGCTCTCGCTGCTTGTCACGGGCAGCGGCTTGTTCAAGGGAGCGGCGCCCGACCATCTGCTGTTCGCCGTATCCGCCAAAAAAATGTCCGCTCCGGCCGCCGAACTGTTTTTCCGCGGCATCTTGTGCAATTGGCTCGTCTGCCTCGCCATCTGGACGGCCTCGCGGACCAAGGAGGACATCGCCAAGCTCGTGCTGATCTGGTGGTGCCTGTACGCGTTTATCGCCAGCGGCTACGAGCACAGCGTCGCCAATATGACGCTGCTGTCGCTGTCCTGGCTGCTTCCGGGCCATCCGGAGACGATCACGCTGGCAGGCTGGCTGCATAATATGATCCCCGTCACTTTGGGCAACATCGTCGGCGGCGCGGTCTTCGTCGGCATGGCTTACTGGTTTATTTCGCCTGTCCGGCGGCGGCCCGGCTCATCCCATTTATCCCAATGAGTATACCGAACTTGCGGCTCAATGTTGCACTTTGTGCAACATTTCGGACGATGTTCCCCGGTAACCTTTACAGACAATATCGCGTCTGCTAGAATAATCGTGTTTAATTGTTAACCATAAATAAATATTATGGGTTGACAATTGATGCGAGGGGAGAGGTTAAAGCGATGGGACAACACGTAACCGATTGGATGAAACTGGCGCAAAAGGCGTTGAACGGGGAGCGGCTGACGCAGGAAGAAGCGCTTGGCGTGCTGGCGGCGCCCGATGACGAGGTGCTGCCGATGCTGCACGCCGCCTTCGAGGTACGGAAGCATTACTACGGCAAGAAAGTAAAGCTGAATATGATCATCAATGCCAAGAGCGGTCTATGTCCCGAGGATTGCGGCTACTGCTCGCAATCGGTCGTCTCGACGGCGCCGGTCAAGAAGTATTCCCTGCTCGACAAGGAGACGCTGCTGGCGGGCGCGCGCGAAGCGATGGAGCGCAAGGCCGGCACTTACTGCATCGTCGCCTCCGGCAAGGGGCCGACGGACAGGGAGCTCGACCAGGTGATCGCAGCCGTCCGGGAAATTCGCGAGACGATGCCGCTCAAGATATGCGCCTGCCTCGGCATTCTGAAGGAAGGGCAGGCGGAGAGGCTGGCCGAAGCCGGCGTTCATCGGTACAACCACAACCTGAATACGAGCAGGGAGAATTATGCTTCGATTACAACGACACATACATACGATCAGCGGGTAGAGACGGTGAAAACCGTCAAAGCGTCCGGCATGTCGCCCTGTTCCGGAGTTATTATCGGAATGGGGGAAACCGATCGGGACATCGTCGAGATGGCTTATGCTTTGCGCGAGCTCGATGCGGACTCGGTACCGGTCAACTTCCTCATCCCCATTCCGGGAACGCCGCTGGGGAATTCGTCTCGGACGCCGGCGCTGAAGGCGCTCAAGGTGCTCGCGCTGTTTCGCTTCATCTGTCCGAGCAAAGAAATTCGCTTATCCGGCGGACGCGAAGTGAGCCTTCGCTCGCTGCAGCCGTTGTCGCTGTATGCGGCCAATTCGATATTCGTCGGCGATTATTTGACGACGCCGGGACAGGAAGCGGCAAGCGACCATCAGATGATTGAAGATTTGGGATTCGAGATCGAAACGTGCGCGCTTTAAGCCGGGAAAATCCGGTTGTTTCATGGACGGGACAATCACTTGGCCCCTCCCGATGTTGACCCCTATAAAGGGTTTTTGTTACTGTTTCATCAGAATAAGGAAGGTGGTTGAACGTGCTTTATATTCTGTATGTGAAACTCGTGCGAAAAGTCCGCTCCGTACAGCTGCATCCGATGAAGGGTTGTACGGAGCTTAATCGGGGAGCGTGAAGCTTCCCGGATTCATCGGCTGAATCGTCTTTTTGAAAAAGCGTTCGCAAGCCGGATAGGCAAAATCGCCGCCGATTCGTTTTCGCGAATTGCCGCTATCGGCGCAAGCGGCTCTTTCGGTTTGCGACCTGGAGGTCGGATACCGCGCGCCCTTGCTGCCCAAATTGAATTTTACGGTGGCGAGCAGTCGAAGGTGAAATTGTGCCGGCTGCTGCTGGCCCCTTGCAATGTGCTGATTTTGGACGAACCGACGAATCATTTGGATGCTGCGGCGAAAAGCGCGTTGCGGGATGCGCTGGCGCAATTTGCGGGGAGCGTGCTGCTCGTCTCCCACGAGGCGAGCTTCTACAAGGATTGGGCTGATCGCATCGTCAGACTGGAGCCGGCGTAAATGCCAAAGAAAGACGTCCCTGGGCAAGGGACGTCTTTCTCTCGGCGTGTTGATCGCAGGGGAGAATGCGCCTGAAGCACGGCCATGCCGTGAATCAGATAACAAAACCTCTCAAAACGATAACCAACAGGATAAAGAGGACGAGGATCACGCCGACGCTCGTAAAGCCGAAGCCTCCGCAATTGAAGCCACCACCGTATGCGCTCATCGTTTGCCACCTCCTTTGCATTGACTACAAAAACAATATATGAGCGCGCAGTGATTTGGATTGGACGAATGACACGGATGGATATCGGGTTATTCGAAAAAAGCCGCCTGCCCGCGATTGACATGAGACGCTCGCCCGAGCCGTATGCGGCGCAATAGCTCCAGGAGGAGGGGGCGCTGCCGCGGCTATAGGAAGCCGGTTCCCGTTGAATGCAGGGGGCCGGTTCCCAGGCCGCCACATTCCAAAAAATCCGGACATCGTCCCAAAAATATCCGCCATAGGCGCGCCGCCGCTCCTTGATTATGCTGGTAGAAGGGCGGGCTTCATGCATACGGTTAGCGCAGGTCCGGGGCCGGCCAGGAATTCGCCCGCCGGAAGCGAGTCCCATACCTACGGGACAGCGCGCCTTTACAGGACATATCCGATCGCTTCGATCAACGTTATAATGTAGGCAACGCTGCGAGCAGGGGGGAGACGATCATGTTGAAAGCGGTTATATTTGACGACGAATATATCGTGCTCCAAGGTCTTCGGCAGATGATCGATTGGAGTCGGTATGGGGTTGAGCTGGCCGGCACGGCGGAGGACGGCGTGTCGGCACTGCAGCTGCTGCGGGCGTGTAAACCGGATATTGTGCTGACGGACATCCGGATGCCCGGGATGGACGGGCTGCAGCTGATCGAGACGGCGGCGGCCGAGTCGCCGGAGACGATGTTCATCGTATTCAGCGGCTTCAACGAATTCGAGTACGTGCGCCGTGCCATCGGACTCGGCGTCATCGACTATTTGGAGAAGCCGGTGACCGTATCCAAGATCGAAGCGGCGCTGCGCAGGACAATGAACCGGATCGGCAAGGAGCAGGCATTCGGCGAGATGAAGAAAAAATTAGAAGCGATCTGCTGGAGAAAGCGACGCTTGACCTGCTTCTGGCCGGAGAACGGGCGGAAGGCAAATGGAAGGACGTATACGGCGAGGACTGGGCGAACGTGGCGGGCGTCACCGTGCTCGCGTTTTCAGAGGAACGTCCGGCCCTGCCCGAACATCCTTCCTACCGCATCATCGGCGTGACGAACGGGAATGAACGGCTGGCGGTCGCGCTTCATCGGGAGCTGCCGCCCGAGGCGCTGCATGATGCGCTGATCGAAGCGTCCGGCTCGGCCCGGTCCGCGTTCGGGTCAGGCCGGACGTACGCATCGCTTGGCGGCGCCTCGCGCAGTTACCGGGAAGCGCTGCGGGCGCTGCGGTACGGCCAATTTCTGGAGGAAAGCGGCTGGACGCGGATCGAGGATGTCGAAGGCAGGGACGAACAGCTTCCTCCGGGTTTGACGCGGCACGAGGAGGCGGCGATCGTCTCCTTAAGGACGGGCGATCGGCAAGGATTGTCCCGCGCATTGGACGATTTCGCGGCCTGGACGATGGAGCAAAAGCTGCCCCCTGAACGGGTGGAGCAGGAGCTATTGAAGCTCGCCTATCTCGGCCTCGAGGTCGCCAAAGAAACGGGGTGCGATCTGCGCGAGCTCGGCGCAGTGGACCATCGCGAGCTGCATGAGATGCGCGCCCGGGAAGAGATGTTCCGCTGGCTGCGCGACAAGCTGGAGGCCGCGCTAACCTGGGCGGCAGGGGTGAGGCGCGCATGCAGGCATGCCGCCATCGAGAAAGCGCTCCGCTATCTGGACGAGCGGTACGGGCAGGACGTCTCGCTGCAGGAGCTGGCCGAGCACGTCGGCCTCAATCCCGCTTACTTCAGCCTGCTGTTCAAGGAGCAGATGGGCATCTCCTATATCAAGCATCTAACCGGTCTGCGAATGGAGCGCGCCAAAGCGATGCTGCGCAGCGGCATGCGCGTGAACGAGGTGAGCGAGCGGGTCGGTTATCAAAATTACCGGCATTTTACGGAGCTGTTCAAAAAAACGGTCGGCACGACGCCAGGGCAATATCGGGACGCCCATCGGACCGGAAAATAAGGATGATGCAACGATGCTGAGTGCGAAGATTGGAAAGCGGTTTCGTTTTGGCAAAATCCGCCACCGTTTCCTGGCTGCGATGATTGCGCTGTCCATCCCCTCGATCATGCTGGTCGGCTATATTTCCTTCAATGTTGCGAACAACGCGCTGATGGATCTGAACGAAAAGACGAACCGGGAGCGGCTGCGAACCTCCAGCGACATGGCCGACCTGCTGCTGCGCAGCATCAATAACCTGCATTATTCGATCGTCGTCAATGAAGCGATTCGCGAGCAGCTGAGCAGGGGCAGCGACCCGATGATTCAGCCGGACAGCGGAGGCGTCCGGTTATCTACGCGGCTGCAGCGGCTGATCAGCGCCACCTATTCCGATACCCGTTACGTCAAATCGATCTGTCTGCTTGATCTGCAATTGAATGCCTACTGCTCGGGCCGCTCGGACGATGCAGGAGTCTATGAAGGGCCGGGCAAAATGGGCCGCATGGCTAGCGCCGATTGGTACCGGAGCGCATACGCGAGCAAGGGCAAAGTCGTGTATTATCCGAAGGATCTGTTCGGGGAAACGGACGAGGCGTTCTCGACCGTCAAGCTGTTCAGACATTCCGGAGATACGGAAGGGCAGCCGATCGGCATCCTGATCGTTAACGTCTCGAAGGCGATCTTCGGCCAAGTGTTCGGCACAGCCGACGATTACGGCTCGTATATGGTCATCGACGACAGTCACGGGTCTGTCCAGGCGGTGTACGGCGAATCGGCGACCGCAGCGGCAGCAGACGGCAGCGGAAGCGTTCAGGAAGCGATCGGCCGCCTTCAGAACGAGGGCTACCTGATCAATCCGGTGTACAATCAGACGACAGGCTGGACGTTCCTTCATCTGGTGCGGGCAAAGGAGCTGCTTAAGCAGTCGCAAAACATTCGCTGGGCCACCATGGCGATCGCCGCGGGATTCGCGGTCATTGCGCTCGCGCTGTCCTATTTGATCTCCGGGACCGTCACCAGGCCGCTCCTGCGCTTGAAGAAAATGATGCTGGACTGGACGATGGGCATAAAAGATTTGGGTGGCAGCTTCGACAAGGACGAGGTCGGCGTGATCGCCGAGACATTCCGCAGGGTCGCCTGCGAGAACGACGAGCTGAATGCGAAGCTCATGAAGTCCAAGCTCAAGGAAAGGGAGGCTGAGCTGCGCGCGCTGCAATCGCAGATCAAGCCGCATTTTTTGTACAATACGCTCGATTCGATCTACTGGATGGCGGTGCTGCACCGAAGCGAACCGATCGCGCAGATGGCGGAGTCGCTGTCGGAGAGCTTCAAGCTGAGCCTGAACAAAGGCCGGGAGACGATTCCGGTATACAACGAGCTGAAGCATATCGAGCATTATTTGCGCATCCAGAACATCCGCTTTCATCATCGGTTCCGGTATGTGGAGCAGGTCGAGGAGTCGATTTTGGCTATGGATATTTTGAAGCTGCTGCTGCAGCCGCTCGTTGAGAACGCCATCTACCACGGGCTCGAGCCGAAGCTCGGAAGCGGGACGATCCGGCTCACCGGCGCAAGGGACGGCTCCTATCTTATTTTTACGGTGGAGGACGACGGCGTCGGCATGGACGATCTGGCCCGGACGGAGCAGGGGTACGGGCTGCGCAACGTGCGGGAACGGCTCAAGCTGTATTATGGGGAGGACAGCTCTCTTAAGGTAAGGAGCAGGCCGGGCGAAGGGACGAGCGTGACGCTGCGGTTCAAGCCGTATCCCCATCTTGAAAATGCAGCGGCAACCACACGCTGAATTTTCAATCCCGCAGGTGGCGACCGATGACGGAAGGAATCGCGAGTCATAGGTGCTGATCTAAAAAAATCGGACGTTCACCCAAATAATGAAGCGCTTACAGTTCGGGTCTTCGGACTATACAATAATCATTGAACGAGAACAAAACCGTCTTTACGGACGGAACACGCACCAAGGGGGAGTTGACCATGAAAACAAAGGGCATGAAGACGGCGGCGATCAAGCCGTTCGCCGTCTCGCTGTGCACGCTGCTGCTCGCCCTTCCGCTTGCCGCCTGCAGCGACGGCGATGCGGGAGCAAGCGAAGGCTCCGGCGGGGCTCAAGGACAAGGCAAGAAGGTGACCATTTCGCTTCTCGTGGACAATGCGCAGGAAACCGTGAATTCCACCAATGCCTACATCGAGGCGTTCAAGCAGGTCAACCCGAACATTACAATCGAGCTGGAGACCCGCCCGGGCGGCTCCGAAGGGGATAATATCGTCAAAACGCGGCTGGCGACGGGAGATATGACAGACGTCTTCTTCTACAATTCCGGCTCGCTCATGCAGGCGCTGTCTCCGGAAAAAAATTTGCTCGATTTGACGAACGAGCCGTTCCAGGCCGATGTGCTCGACTCATTCAAGCCGACGGTGACCTATAACGGCAAAATCTACGGCGTGCCGATTGGCTCGACGACGGCCGGAGGCTGGTTCTACAACAAAAAGATCTACGCCGATCTCGGCCTGAAGGTGCCGACGACATGGGCGGAATTAATGGCGAACAGCGAAAAAATCAAGGCGGCCGGCATAACGCCGATCATCGGCACCTACAAGGATACGTGGACGTCCCAGGTCGTCGTGCTGGCCGACTTCTACAACGTGCAGGCGCAAGTGCCGTCGTTCGCCGACGATTTCACGGCCCATAAGGCGACGAACGCGAATACGCCGGCGATGCTCCGCGCGTTCGAGAAGCTGCAGGAGCTTAACGACCGAGGCCTGTTGAATAAGGATCTTCTGGCGACGACCTACGACGCCGGTCTGAAGATGCTGGCCGAGGGCAGCGGGGCGCACTATCCGATGCTGTCGTCCGCGACGCCGACGCTGCTCCAAAATTTCCCCGACCAGATAGACGACATCGGCTTCTTCGCCCAGCCGGGGGACGCTGCGGAGCAGAACGGCCTGACGATCTGGATGCCCGGAGGTGGTTACATCTATAAGGAAAGCAAGCATATCGAGGAAGCCAAGCAGTTTCTGGCTTTTGTCGCCTCCGTCGAGGGCGTCAGGGCGTCCGCATCGGTGTCGATGCCGACAGGCCCTTATCTGATCAAAGGGGCGTCGATGCCGGACGACGTGCCGGCGCTCGTCAAGGATATGCTGCCGTATTTCGACAGCGGCAAGACGGCGCCCGCGCTGGAATTTGTCTCTCCTGTCAAAGGCCCGAGCCTCGAGCAGATTACCGTTGAAGTCGGCACAGGCATCAAGAAGGCGAAGGAAGGCGCGGAAGCGTACGACAGGGACGTCGAGAAGCAGGCGAAGCAGCTGGGACTGAGCGGCTGGTAAGCCCGGCCGTCTGCCCGGCATCAAGCCGTCCGCTGCTGCTGCCGTCATCGCGGTGAATCTCGGGGTGGGGCCGCTCCACTGGCATCCCCGCCCCGCCGCCCATACCATCAGGAGCCCAGCCCGATAGCGCGGACCGCTGGGCTGGCCCGGGCTCCGGGAGCTTAGGAGAGAAGCGCATGAACAGCGTCATGAAACGGACGTATTCGCACTGGTTTCTGGTGCCTGCGGCCGTCATCTATTTCATCATTTTCATCCTCCCGACCGTCATGTCGTTCTTCTTCAGCCTGACGCGCTGGAACTTGTCGGAGTGGGAGTTCATCGGTCTGGAAAACTTCGTGATGTTTTTTCGCGAGCAATCGCTCAGCATCGGCTTCAAGAATACGCTTATTTACGCCGTCGTCACATGCTCGCTCAAGGTCGTTCTCGGCCTGCTGCTCGGCGTGCTGCTGACCACGAAGCTGCGCACCCGCGATTATTTGCGCTCGGTGATCTTTTTTCCTACGCTGGTCAGCACGATCGCCGTCGGCATTACCTTCAGCATGATGATGCACCCGACGCAGGGCATCATCAATACGGCGCTGGCCGCCGTCGGCATCGAAGGCCCCGACTGGCTCGGCAATCCGAAGCTGGCGCTGATGTCGGTCGCCCTGGTCGACGTCTGGAAGGGCGTCGGCATCGCCACCGTCATCTATATCGCAGGCATTATGTCGATCCCGCACGAATATTATGAAGCGTTGCAGATCGACGGGGGCAGCAGCTGGAACAAATTTTGGAACATCATCGTGCCGCTCAGCCGGCCTGCCATGAACTCCGTCATTATTCTGTCCTTTATCGGCGGCCTTCGCTCGTTCGACCTGATCTGGGCGATGACGAAGGGCGGGCCGGGATTTACAACCGACCTCATTGCATCGATTATTTACAAGCAGTATCAAGGCGGCTTCTACGGCCTCGCCACGGCGGGCAACGTCATTCTGTTTCTCGTCGTCACCGCCCTTGCCTTTCCGCTCTATACGTATCTCAACCGCAAGGAGGTGGACCTGTGAGAAGCGTCAGACAGTTCGTTATCGAATTGCTCGGCATCGCGCTTACGATCGTCGCCTTCTGGATTCCGTTCTATTTCATCATTGTCAATGCGGGCAAGGATGAGAAGGAAGCGGCTATGCTGAACCTGAGCTGGCCGACGGCGCCGCAATTTTGGGAAAATATCAAAACGGTAGTGGTGGCGAGGGATTACATGCTGCTGCGCGCCTTTTTCAACAGCACTGTGCTGACCGTGGCGTCCATCGCGCTGCTCGTTCTGCTGTGCGCCATGGCCGGCTTCGTGCTGCAGCGGCGCACCAGCCGGGCAACGCCGCTGCTTAACTTTTTGATTCTCGCGGGTTTGATTATTCCGCCGGCCATTGTGCCGACGATCTGGGTGCTGGACGGTCTGGGGCTGTTCAAGACGCTCTTCGGGCTCATTCTGGTGGAGGTGGCGCTGGGCTTTCCGTTCTCGGTGCTGCTGTATCGAGGCTTTATGGCGGCGCTGCCGCGCGAGATCGACGAGGCGGCAGTGATCGACGGCTGCGGCGGCTTTCGCCTGTTTTTTCGCATTATTTTGCCGCTGCTGCAGCCGGTGACGGCGACGATTATCGTGCTGTCGTCGGTCTCGATTTTCAACGATTTTACGAATCCGCTGTATTTCCTCCCGGGCTCGAAGAACGCGACGGTCCAGCTGACGCTGTACAATTTCCAGAGCCAGTACGTAACGCAGTATAATCTGCTGTTTATGAACATTTTGCTGATTACGATTCCGCCGCTTATTCTGTTCCTGTTCTTTAACCGGCGCATCGTGGCCGGTATGACGGCAGGCTCTGTCAAGGGATGAGGCCAGCGGCATCCGCATGTTTGTTCGCAGCACCTGCGGATTAGTTGCAAGCATACAAATTGAGCAACAAGCATCCGACTTTGAGCAAAGGGGAAATGGGACATGTCCGAGTTGAATATCCAATCGATTTGTTGCGAATACCGCACCCGGCTGATCGGCGTCGAAACGGCCGTTCCGCGCTTCAGCTGGGTGCTCGATGCCGGTCAGCGCAGAGGCGTCCGCCAGGCGGCCTACCGCATTCAGGTCGCCGCGCCCGAAGGCTTCGGGGAACCGCTCTGGGACAGCGGACGGGTTGAATCGGACCGGTCCGTCCATGTGGAATACGGCGGTCCGAAGCTGGCGGCGCGGACGCCTTACCGCTACCGCGTCATGGCCTGGGATGAGGCGGGCAACGCGTCGGGCTGGAGCGAGGAAGGCACGCTCGAGCTTGGGATCTGCGGCGCGTCCGCCTGGCGCGCCAAGTGGATCACGCCGGACCAAAGTGCGATTCCGGCGGACGCCGAGCCGGCGTTCCTGCTGCGGCGCAGCTTCAGCCTTCGCCCGGGCATCGCCTTCGCGCGCGTCTACGCGACGGCGGCAGGCGTATACGAGCTGTATCTGAACGGTGCGAAAGTATCGGGCGACCTGCTCGCTCCCGGCTGGACCAGCTATCGCCGCCGCTTGCAGTATCAGACGTATGATGTGACCGGGCTGCTGCGGGAGGGCAGCAACGGCATCGGCATCCTGCTCGGCGACGGCTGGTACCGTGGCGGGCTCGGCTTCGAAGGACGCAACTACATGTACGGCGAATGCAGGGCGGCGCTCGCCGAGCTGTATGTCCGCTACGAGGACGGGAGCGAGGAGATCATTGCCACTGACCGCCTCTGGAAGGCGGCGCTCAGTCCGGTGCAGTACGCGAACATTTATCACGGCGAGTCGTACGACGCCCGGCTCGAGCAGAAGGGCTGGAGCGGAAGGGGGTTCGATGATGGGGCATGGGCAGACGTGCAGGAGGTCGGTCTTCCCTACGATCATCTGGTTCCCCAGGAGAACTGGCCGGTGCAAGTGACGGAGACTATCCGCCCGATCGCGGCTTTCGTGACGCCGGCCGGAGACCATGTGCTCGATATGGGGCAAAATATGGTCGGCCGCGTGCGGATGACCGTCCGCGCGCCTGCGGGCACGCGCATCGAGCTGCGCCATGCGGAGGTGCTTGACAAGAACGGCAACATCTACTTCGGCAATCTGCGCCCGGCCAGGCAGACGGTGACATACATCGCCAAGGGCGAGGGCGAGGAATCGTACGCGCCGCACTTCACGTTCATGGGCTTCCGCTACGTGAAGGTCACAGGCTTCCCGGGGCAGGAGAACGGCTTGCCGCTGGACGCATTCCAGGGCGAAGTAATGCATTCCGACATGCCCCCGACCGGCGAATTCGAATGCTCCGACGAACGGGTGAACCAGCTGCAGCGCAACATCCGCTGGGGGCAGCGCGGCAACTTCCTCGACGTGCCGACCGACTGTCCGCAGCGCGACGAGCGGCTCGGCTGGACCGGCGACGCGCAGGTGTTCATCGCCACAGCGCTGTTCAACTACCACGGCGCGCCGTTCTTCACGAAATGGCTGCGCGACCTGAAGGCCGAGCAGCACGAGGACGGCGGCGTGCCGTTCGTCGTGCCCGACATCGTCGGCGGCGCGAACTCGGCGGCCTGGGGCGACGCCGCGGTCATCTGCCCGTGGACCGTGTATCAATATTACGGCGATTTGCGCCTTCTCGCCGAGCAGTACGAGAGCATGAAGCGCTGGGTCGAATATATCCGCGCCCAGTGGGAGCGGGAGGAGATGTGGGACACCGGCTTCCACTTCGGCGACTGGCTGGCGCTCGACGCCAAGGAGAACAGCTATGTCGGGGCGACGCCGACCGCGCTGATCGCGACGGCTTACTATGCGCATTCCACGCGCATTGTGCGCGATGCGGCTCGCGTGCTCGGCCAAGGCGAAGATGCCGAGCGGTACGGCGAGCTGCACCGGCGGATCGTGCAGGCGTTCCGCGACGAATTCGTCACGAAGAACGGGCGCATCGCTTCGCCGACCCAGACGGCGCATGTGCTGGCGCTCGCCTTCGATCTCGTCGGAGATGAAGTGAAGGCGCGGGTGGCGGAGGATCTGAACAGCATGATCGTCGAGAACGACTATCATCTGACGACAGGCTTCGTCGGTACGCCGCATCTGTGCTTCGCCTTGTCGAACAGCGGCTATCATACGACGGCCGTGCGCCTGCTGCTGCAGGAAAGCTATCCCGGCTGGCTGTATTCCGTCTCGAAGGGCGCGACGACGATCTGGGAGCATTGGGACAGTATCAAGCCGGACGGCTCGTTCTGGAGCGACGACATGAACTCGTTCAACCATTACGCGTACGGCGCGATCGGGGACTGGATGTACCGCAAGGTCGCCGGCCTTGATATGGACCCTTCCGCGCCCGCATACAAGCGCATCCGGATCGCCCCGCTGTTCGGCTCCACGCTGCTGACGCACGCCCGCGCGGCGTATCGCTCCATGTACGGCCGAATCGAGTCGGCCTGGCGGGTCGCCGACTCCCGGCTGGAAGTCGCCGCGACCGTTCCCGCGAACGCGACGGCCGAGGTGATCCTGCGCGGCGCGACGGCAGATCGCGTCACCGAAAGCGGCGTTCCGCTGCGGGAGGCGGACGGCATTCTGGCCGTGGAACCGGTGCCGGAAGGGCTGCGCGTCGCCGTCGGCTCCGGAACATACCGCTTTGCGTACGAGGCTGCAGGGCTGTTCCGCGCAACGTACAGCGAGAAGACGCGGCTGAGCGAGCTGCTGATGGATGAGCGGGCGGCCGAGGCGGTCCGACGCCATGCGCCGCACCTGCTCGGCGGGGCGCTGCTAAGCATCGCCAGGCCTCTTACGCTGCAGCAGCTTCGCGAGAACGCTATGCTGCGCGTATCCGGCGAAACGATCGAGCGGCTCCTCGAGGAGCTGGCCGCGCTGAATTGACAAGGATGGAACCGGGTGGCGTGTCGCCCGGTTCCTTTTGGTATGGCGGCGAGGCTCCGTCCCGCGCGCGACTCTCAGCGGGCGGTTAGCCGCATGGCGGCAGTCAACCGCATGGCGGCGGCCAACCGCCGCATGAGCGGAATTGTTCGACGCGGCTGACAGGGAGGTATGGAAATAGGCTTGCAAGCCTGTTATTATTCGGAGTAGATACGAAAGGGGGGACATCGGGTGAATTTTCGATTGACTACGCATAATCTGGACTCTATGTACGATCATCCGCACATCCGGCCGCTTGCGGAGGATCAGGCCAAAAGCGAGCGTTCATATGCGCTGCCGCTCCCCTGCGGTTCCGCCGAAGCGACGCGCGCCTGCCTGCGCAGCGGGCTCGAGATCAGCTGGTACGAGGGCGTCCTGACCAAGCCGCTGGCGATGCGAATCCAGACGGAGTACCCTCATCTGGAAATCTCCTACACGATATCCGGTTACGGAACGTGGTCGGGAGACGGCGCGGCACGCTGCGAAATGGCCCCTGGCGTATCGACGCTTTTGTACCTGGAGAAGTGCCGCGTGGATGCGGAGCTGAGTTCGGCCGCTCCGCTGTCCCATATGGAGGTTCGCATCGATCTGCGCCGTTACGAGACGCTGGGCGAGGAGTTGCGGCGCTTGTCCGGCGGCGGAATGTACGCTCGCCAGCTGGCCGCTCAACCGCAGGTCGCCAAGCTGTTCGAGCAGCTGAGGGACTGCCCGTATACCGGTCCGCTGCGCCCGTTGTATCTCGAGGGCAAATGCTACGAGCTGCTCGCCAGCCATCTCGCTCAAGCGGGAACAGGCGAAGCTGCCGGGCGCGCCCGCCTCAAGCTGTCATCGGACGATATTCGCTGCCTGCACCGCGCCCGCGAGCTGCTCCATGACAGCTTTCGGAAGCCCCCCAGCCTGCTGGCATTAGCCCGGTCGGTCGGCCTCAACGATTTCAAGCTGAAGCGGGGCTTCAAAGAGCTGTTCGGCATGACCGTCTTCGGCTATATCCGCCATTTGCGGATGAGCGAAGCCCGCCGTTTGCTGGAGGAGGGCGAAGTCAATGTCAGTCAAGCGGCCGTCAGTGTCGGATACCGGAATTTAAGCCATTTTGCGTCCGCATACCGCCAGACGTTCGGATACAATCCGAGTGAATGCCTGCGGGGAGACAGAGGGCCGCTGCTCACGCATCGATAAATCCGCCGGCCGTCAAAGATGATCCGTCCGGGAGCGGCAGGCTCGCATCCCGTTCTGTACAATGGAAGCATGAAAGGCGTCAAGCGGTGCTGTTTATCCATGATTGAGAATGATAATCATAATCGTGAAGAACCGGAAAGCCGGCCCTGTACCGGTATCCGAAAGCGCCGCTCGCCGCCGGAAATGCCGGAGGTGCAGACAATTATGGGAACGATTCGTTTTGGTTTGTTTTTTAGCGTGTTCATCGCCATGGTCGGGCTGATGATTATCGCGCCCGTGATGCCTCCGCTCGTGCGGGAGCTGGGGCTAAGCGAAATCCACTCGGGGTTGATTATCTCGCTGGGCTCGGTCGCGATGGCGGTCATGTCGCCGCTATGGGGCCGGTGGAGCGACCGGTACGGCAGAAGGCCGGTCATCGTCGCCGGGTTCGTCGGGATGTTTGTCAGCTATGTATTTTTCACTGGCGTAGCGTATGCGGGGCTTCAAGACGTGTTGAGCGGCGGCCTTCTCCTGGCGCTGCTTCTTGCGGCCAGAACGCTGATCGGCGTGTTTATTCCGGCGGTGCCTTCCTCCGCACAAGCTTATATGGCCGACGTTACGGATGAGCGCGACCGGTCGGCGGGCATGGCGCTGATCGGCGCCGCCAACGGGCTCGGGCTGGTGCTCGGGCCCGCCATCGCGGGAGTATTGGCGCTGATCGGCTTGATCTGGCCGCTGTATGCCGGCGCGCTGCTGCCTCTCATCGCCATTGCGGCGGTGCTGCTTGTCGTGCCGAACCGCAAGGCTGCCGCAATCGTCCGTTCGCCCCGCATCCATCCGCTGCAGCATGGCTTGCGAATCTACCTGCTGTCGGGCATGGCGGTTATGCTGTGCATCGTCTCTCTGCAGGTCGTCGGCGGCTTTTACTTTCAGGACCTGCTGTCGCTGACAACGAAGGAGACCGCCCGCTTCGTATCCTTCGGGCTCATGATCTGCGGCATTGCGATGATTGCCACGCAGGGACTGTTGATGAAGCGGCCGCAGCGCGATCCCCGGCGGACGATGCTGTGGGGGGCGCTGCTGCTTGTATGGAGCTTTGCGCTCATGCTGCTTTTTGCCAAGCTGACTGTCTTCTATGCGGCCTACTTGTTCTTCGGCATCGGCTCAGGGCTGATGATGACCGGTTTTATGACCGGCGCTTCGCTGGCCGTATCGTCAGACCAGCAAGGCGGTATCGCCGGCCTCGTCGGCATGGTGCAAGGCCTCGCTGCTGTCGTGGCTCCATTGCTGAGCACCGGCTTGTACCGCATCGACGTCCATCTGCCGTACGGCCTCGCTGCCGTCTTGATGCTCGCCTTGTCCGGGGCGCTGCTGGCTGTAACGCTTCGCCGGCAGAACAGCATCACCGAAACGCAGTGAAAAAGGAAGCGGCCTTATCGCTTGCAATAGGCATCCAGCGCGAAATAGGGCTGGTGCCGTGCCACGGCTAGGTTCCGCGCGTCAGGCTGGCTCCGTGCTACGGCTGTTCCCGTGCTCCTGACCCGCTTGGCATTTTCGCGCCGATCCTACGGGCTCCAATTCGAGCCGGAGCCGTTCCCGCGGGCTCCCGGCGGGGAATCGAACAGGCGCCAAAAGCATCGTGCCGGGTACGAAACGGATTCGGATTCCGCAAAAGAATCAAGAGAGTTCGCCTCTTCCACAAGTGCGAAGGATGCGGAAAATGTTGCATTTTTTGCAGAATTCATCGTCTCATGTGCTTGGGGAGGGGCGCACAACCTGATGATCGGGGGAGCGGACCGCCTCATGTGCCTGGGTGTGCCCGCGGGAGGGGCAGCATTAACGCAGACTTCGCACGCTTACGTGATGCCCGAAACGTCAACACGGGGTTCGCACGGTAACGCGGAGTCTCGGTAATGCGGACTTCGACCCCGACACGGAGTTAGCTCGGTTATGCGGACCTCGATCCCGACGCGGAGTTAGCACGCTGACGCGGACTTCGAGCCCGACGTGAAGTTCGGCGGCCGCCGGCTAAGCTTGCTTCTCCGCTCGCAGCAAAGTGCAGATTAGCCCGAAAAAGGCTAAAACAATATTGACAATGATAATCATTATCAATTATTCTAATAAATGTGCGCGCGCATGGCTTCAGATCATGGTCATAAATCATACAAAAGATCCCGTTCGCGGGAGTGCAGCCTTGCATGAATTCAAGTTCGAGGGAGAGTGCGGGAATGGCAAGCATCGTAATGGTATACGCCAGCATGACGGGGAACACGGAGGAGATGGCCGAAGCGATTGCGGAAGGGGTGCAGGAGGAAGGCGGGGAGCTCGTCATGAAATCGGTTCTGGACGCGGACGGGAGCATACTGGAACAATATGACGGCATTCTGCTCGGCGCTTATACATGGGGAGACGGTGAGCTGCCCGACGAGTTTCTCGATTTTTACGACGATATGGAATCGCTGCAGCTGGACGGTAAAAAGGCGGCTGTTTTCGGCTCCTGCGACTCCGCATATTCTTCTTACGGGGCAGCGGTAGACACCTTGATCGAGAAGCTGACCGAGCTCGGAGCAGAAGTCGTGCTGCCGGGGCTGAAGGTCGAATTGTCCCCGTCCGAGGAGGATAAGGAAGCGTGCCGGCAGTTCGGCAAGCAGTTTGTCCGGCTACTGAAGGAGTAGAGGCACGCGAACGTCCTGCAGGGAACCGCTTTGCATTTTACATATGGAAAAGCTTGTTTGAATAAATGGCGGATGAGAAAAACGTCTGGCATTCTGCGGCGTTGAGCAAATGGCTCATGCGCCTTTTTTTCGTCTCAGCTGAGCCTCCATATTATTTCTTGCAAGCCAAGGAGCGGGTTGGTATAGTAATGTGAGATGAGAATCATTATCAACTTGCCGTGGAGGTCGTCAATCATGTTCAAACGTCTCAAGCGCCCCGTCGTGCTCAGCATCCTGTTCTGCGCCGCGATGATGCTGAATGCGTGCAGCGGGACGACAACCGACACCGAAAAAACCGCCCCGGAGCGAGTCTTAACCGATGCACTCGGCCACGAAGTGAAGGTTCCCGCCCAACCGCAGCGCATTATCGCCTCTTACCTGGAAGACCATCTGGTCGCGCTTGGCGTGAGGCCTGTCGCCCAATGGTCGGTTGGCGGCCAATCGGTGCAGGCCTATTTGCAGGGTGAGCTCGCCGGCATCCCGCCGATTCCGTCCGATCTGCCGTACGAAGCGGTCATGAGCTTCAGCCCGGATCTGATCATTATGGGCAGCGCGGACATGGTCGCCGGAGATAAGTACGATCAATATGCCAAAATCGCCCCGACCTACACGGTAGGCACGGAAAAAAATAACGACTGGCGGCAAGTGCTGCTGAAGGTCGGCGAAGTGCTCGGCAAAAGCGAGGAAGCGAAAAACGTATTGGCAGCTTATGAAGCGAAGGCGAGCGAGGCGCGGGAGAAGCTGAAGCAGGCGGCCCAGGGCAAGAAGGCGGCAGCGCTGTGGGTAACCGCCAGCAGCGTCTACGTCGTCAACGAGAAGCTGTCCAGCGGCGATGTGCTGTATAAGGACCTGGGGCTGACTCCGCCGGATGCGGTGCGCGAAGCTTCCCGGTCAAGCGACAACAACTGGATTCAGCTTTCGCTGGAGAAGCTGGCCGAGATGGACGCGGATTATTTGTTCGTCGTCAACAGCAAGGGCGTGTCCAAGGAGCAACTGTTGCAGGACCCGGTCTGGGCCGGCATTCCGGCCGTCAAGAACAATCAGGTGTACGCCTTTGACCGCAGCTCCAGCTGGTTGTATTCGGGGCCGATCGCGAGCGGCCGGATAATCGACGACGTGCTGGGCAGCGTGCTGCAATGAATGCGCAGAATGCCGCGCCATCAGGCGGCGATAAGAAGACCGCAGTCGTTAAGGGCTGCGGTCTTGCGCTTGCCGTTAATTTAGCGTCTGGTAGCACCATCTTCGTGAACAGTCGTTCATTGGCCTTTTTCGGCTCGTCCGCATGCTTGCAAAGAAGGGGCTGACGTTCGTTAAGCCGATGGCCACGAACGATCGGAAGCGCTGTGCGCTGGAATTCCGGCATTGCTTGCTGCTGCTCGGCCGGGCTGTTTTGCTGTGGATTAATCCGCCACACGCCTTCGCCCCGCTTGCTCTCCCCTTGCTTGCCCCCTCGAGCGTCCAGCCGCAGCCGCGCTTTATTTTGTCACAATTCAAACAAAATCAATTTAACCCTTGTCAAGCGGCGCAATTAATGCCATAATAAACCTCGAAAATGAGAATCATTATCATAAACTTTTTCAGTGCGAGATGGGGGTTGGAACGTTGCACCGAAGGAAGCGTTTTGCGCTCGCCGGTTGCTTCCTGCTGGTCGTCGCCGTGCTGCCCGGCGCTTGCCAGGCGAATCCGCCTAACGCAACGAATGCTTCTCCGATCAGGAGAAGCAAGCGGACAGCGGGAAGGAAGCTAGCCACATTACCAGGATTTACTCGAGCGAGAAGCGGGACGTTGAGATTCCCGGCAATCCTGCAAGAGTCGCTGTCGCGGTGCGGGATTATGCGGGGGATGTCATCGCTGCCGGCGTGAAGTGAAGCCTGTCGGCGTGCCCAATTCGATGATTTTCGATGCTCCTTATTACAAGGAGTTTCTGCACGGGGTGGAGAGCATCGGCGCGGACAATGCCGTGTCGCTGGAGCGAATCACGAGCCTTAATCCCGATCTCATTCTGACTTATCAGGAGGATGCTTACGACAACTTGTCCAAAATCGCTCCGATCATCCTGATCCCGTACGGAAAATACGCTTACAAGGAGCGGCTGCTGGAAATCGGCAAGCTGCTTAACCAAGAAGCCGAGGCGCAGCAGCGGCTTAAGCAGTTTCAGCTATTTTCAGGACATCATCGCGCTCGAGCATCCATTGAACATGCTTACGGAATTCTTTCTTGAAAATTTTGCGATATCCGCACGCTGAAATTTCAGGTACCGCAGGTGGCGACCGATGACGAAGGAATCGCTGGTCATAGGCGTCTATCTTGAAAATTTGACGAAACCCTTCGGCGAATTTTCAACACCGCAGGTGACG
>Ga0207865_101292_pt1 | contig 19603 bp, 13 predicted proteins | sample HigsolmetaAR204D_FD_184836 | JGI IMG/M metagenome (GOLD analysis project Ga0207865, IMG submission 184836) | Ionic liquid and high solid enriched microbial communities from the Joint BioEnergy Institute, USA - AR20-4-D (SPAdes) (version 2) ...
TGGGCGCCACCTGGGCCGGCGGCTCCGACGAGCCGCCACCGGAACGCCTGGACGCCGCCATCCTCTTCGCGCCCGTCGGCGAGCTGGTGCCGGCCGCCCTGGCCGCCGTGCGCAAGGGCGGCCGCGTGGTGTGCGGCGGCATCCACATGAGCGACATCCCCTCATTCCCCTACCGCCTGCTGTGGGAGGAGCGCGAACTGGTGTCCGTGGCCAACCTCACCCGCGCCGACGGCCGCGAGTTCCTGGAACTGGCCACCCGCCAGCCGCTGCAGGTGCACGCCACGCCCTACCCGCTGGAGGCCACCAACGAGGCGCTGGCCGACCTGCGCGAGGGCCGGCTCAGCGGGGCGGCGGTGGTGGTGCCGTAAACCCACATCCACTTCATTGGCAAAGGTTTGACGCAATGGCCCATACGAAAGGATTCTCTGTCCGCATCTTCATCCCTTCGGGAGAGCCGGAAGGGCTTCGCATCATCGAAAAATCCAACTGGACCGGACAGGGACTGGTCTTTCCGCGGGCGCAGTACGCCGAGGCGCGCAAGCGCCCGGAAGTGGGCCGCACCGGTGTTTACGTCCTCTGGGGGCCGAGCGAGACAGGACAGCTGCCCCGTGTGTACATCGGCGAAGGCGACGTCGTGCTGCCCAGGCTGGACCAGCACGCCAGGCAGAAGGACTTCTGGACTCACGCCGCCGTGTTCACCAGCAAGGACCAGAACCTCAACAAGGCCCACGTCCAGTATCTGGAAGCCCGGCTCGTCGAGCTGGCGGCGGCGGCAAAGCGTGCCGAACTCGACAACGGCAACATCCCCCAGCGCCCCAACCTGTCGGAGGCCGATGTCGCCGACGCCGAGGGCTTCCTGGGCGACCTGTTGCTGTGCCTGCCCGTGGTGGGCGTGAACCTGTTCGAAAAGGCCGTGGCGGACGCCTTGCGTTCCGACCGCGATCTGCTGTTCCTCAGGTCGAAAGGAATAGAGGCGCGCGGCCTCGACAGCAGCGAGGGTTTCGTGGTGCTTGCCGGGTCCCGGGCGGCACGGGCGACGGTCCCCTCCTGCCACCCCTATCTGATCGAGCTGCGCAAGTCGCTCATCGACAAGGGCGTCCTGGTCACCGACGGAGAGACCTACAGGCTCAGCCAGGACTACACCTTCAACTCGCCTTCCACGGCGGCAGGCGTGATGCTGGGCCGGTCCTCCAATGGACGCGCCGAGTGGAAGGACGCCAAGGGGCGCTCCCTCAAGGAGATCCAGGAGGCGGAGGCGGAGCTGGCATGACGCCACCGCGCCGCCAGTCAGCCCCGTGAGTCGGGGGTATGCCCTTCCTGCGTCCCCTTCCCGGCCGCGGCCCTGGCCTTCTTGCCCTTGTCGTAGTGCCACTTGATGGCGAAGAACATGCCCACGCCCAGGATCAGCACCTTGAGCGTCAGGAACACGACCGGGAACCACTCCATCGACAGGAGCATGGGATCTACCACCTGGAACGGGAAAACCATGGCCCGCGCGACGGCGGGCCGTTGACGCTCACCCCGTGCGGGCGTGAGCCTGGGCGCGGGGCCGGCAGGCGCGGCCGGGGCGGCGAGGGTCACCACTATACGCCTGTGGGGCTGGAGGCGGCCAGACTGAACCCCTCCGTGTCCGGCCCTGCGCTCAGGGGTGTCCGGACGCCATCCAGGACGCTTGCCGGGCATTGCGCAGGACGCCGGTACCGGACACGCCCCTGGGCGCCGCCTGCACGCGGCCCCTGCAGGGCGCCACGCCTTCCTGCCCCTCTTCACAAACCGCACAGAAACTGGTCGAATGCAATTTCGATGCGGGTCATGATGCCGGAGTGTCAAGGTGGGGGCGACGCAGGACAGCGTTCGGTGGGGCATTGAGCGCCGGCTCGAGTTCATCGAGTTCCGGCTCTTCTGGGAGGGCCATGTCAACCGCGGCGACCTGATGGCCGCCTTCGGGATCTCGATCAACCAGGCATCCACCGACCTGAACCGCTACCTCGGCATGGCTCCGGACAACATGCTCTATGACAAGAGTGCCCGCGCCTACGTCCGGGGCGACTGCTTCGAGCCCCTGTTTCTGAAACCGGACCCGGCCAGCTACCTGTCCCAATTGCGGTCGATCTCCGACGGCATCGTCACGCAGGAGGAAACCTGGATCGGCCGGCTGCCGGCCTTCGACACGGTCCCCAGCCCTGTCCGTGGCACCGATGCCCACACGCTGCGCCGTGTCATCGAAGCGATCCGTACCAGGCAGGCGCTGGAAGTCGAGTACCAGTCCCTTTCCTACCCTGCCCCACGCTGGCGCTGGATCGCGCCCCATGCCATCGCGTTCGACGGCTTCCGCTGGCACGCGCGGGCCTGGTGCTTCACCGACCAATGCTTCAAGGACTTCCTGCTGGCGCGCATCCTCGGCATCCGGGACAGCCGCCCCAGTGATGTGGATCGCGGCCAGGATGCCGACTGGCACACCATGGTGACACTGGAAATCGGCCCGCACCCAGGCCTGTCCGAAGCACAGAAGAAGGTCATCGCGCTGGACTATGGCATGCGCGATGGCAAGGCCAGCATCACCGTTCGCAAGGCGCTGCTCTACTACACGCTCAAGCGTCTCGGGCTGGATACCGACCCAACGGTCAGAAGCCCTGCGGATCAGCAAGTGGTGCTTCTAGACCAGAAGGTGGTTGATGACACCGGACCATAAGTATGTCTTCTATCGTTGATACGCAGGTTGATCTCGAACGTTTGCTCAAGTTGCGCCTCGTCGTCGCGCGCTTCGGCGAGATGGACCTCGCGAAGTGGTGGAACACCAAAGGCCAGCTCGGGCGCCTCGGGGCGCTCGCCCTTCGCCGCGGCTTTCCACGCACGCACCGGTTCGCGCAGGCACGGTCGGTGTTCGCCGTTGCTGCGCACCGCTGCGCCGAGGTCTTCGATCCGCCGGGCTGCGTCACGCTATGGCGCCTGCCCGAAGCCGTCGAGGAGGCCTTCGACGCGCGCTGGGAGCACTGGCTCGACAACGCGGGCGCCTGGACCAACTTCTTCGAGAAGCTCGAGTCTCTTTCGGGCAGCGACCTCGCCGAGCTTCTCCGCGCCTTCGAGCTCGTCGAGGAGAGAGATATCGAGGCCTACAGAAAGCTGCGCCGCTCGGCCGAGGGACGCGCCGTGCCGCTGCCAGGGGTCTTCTCCGGAACCGATGCCGATGTCGCGCTTCTGGCGCTCGGCTTCGCGCGCGGCGAACCCTCCACGCTGGCCGTGCCCTACGCGAGGAGGGCCGAAGCATGAAGGCGAGCTCGCGCGCGAACGTCGTCTCGTCCTTCACAATCATCAAGGGTGCGATGATCGAGGAGACCTACGCCGTGTTCGCGGCATGGGACTTCGAGCGTTCGAAACGCGAGAACCTCGACCGCCTGCGTGAGCAGAACTTCATCGGCGCGAAGAGCACTGCCTGGCTCCGCGATGTCGCCTGGGTGCTGAATCGTCGCTTCGATCCCGCCGGCCGCGACCGGCCGCTTGTCATGCTCGCAAAACGCGGACTGCCCGTCGAGGAGTGGAAGCCTCTGCTCCTCTGGCATATGACGCGTGACGAGTTCCTCGTTCGCGACTTCCTCGAGACCTGGCTCTTCGCTGCGTACGACGCAGGTGCCTTCCGCGTCTACACCGAGGACGTCGAGAAGTACCTCGGCGACATCAGCAAGCGAGGCGGCACCACCGAGCATGCATGGTCTGAGCAGACCACGAAGCGCGTCGCAGCAGGCCTCCTCAAGATCGCCGTCGACTTCGGACTGCTTCGGGGCTCCATCGCCAAGGAGTTCGTTTCGTTTCACCTTCCGGAGCGGAGCTTCCTCTACCTGCTGCACGCGATGCGCGATGAGGAGCCGAACCCTAGCAAGCTCGTGGCGTCGCACGCATGGCGCCTTTTCCTGATGCGCCCCGCCGACGTCGAGCACGAGCTCTTGCGGCTCCACCAGTACCGCAAGCTCGAATATCAGGTCGCTGGGAGCATCGTGCAGCTCTCGCTGCCGTGTGCGAGCACCCGCGAGTACGCCGAGAGGATGGTTGCATGAGCGATCTCGAACACCGCTTGAAGCAAACCCTCGAGCCCTTGCTCGAGCTGCCCGACCCCCGGCAGCGCATCAGCGCGTACCACGACATGCCGTATGCGCTGTTTCGCTACGACCCGGAAGATGAGTTCGAGCTTCGCAAGGAGGTGACGTTGCTCGAGACCCGACTCTCGCAGAAGGGTAAGCGCGTCCACCGGATCTCTTTGGCCGAGTGCCTCGACGAGGCCATGCGCTCACAGCGCTCACTGGAGGAGTGGTTCAACGCAGAGCGCGAGCAGGGCGTCGAGGCCATCGTCGAGACTGTTCACTCGGTGCTGTCCGAGTATTCGCCCCTCGTCGACCTCGTTGCCTCGCGCATGCCCGAGGACGCAGACCCGCTGCGCGACATCGTCTTCATCCTGCGCACCGGGGCACTGTTCCCCGTGTACCGGACCTTCTCGCTGCTCGAGCAGCTCAAGGGACGGGTTCACGTGCCGACCGTGCTCTTCTACCCCGGCGACCTCGATGGCGCGGCAGGCCTGCGATTCATGGGCGTGCTCGACGCGGAGCACAACTACCGCCCGAAGATCTTCTGAGGACTCTCGACGATGACGACGCCCACGCCCATCAAAACGCTCTTCGCCAACGACATCCACCGTCGGATCGAAGAGGTCATCAAGGTCGACCAGACCGACGAAGAAATTGTCCGCGACGAAATCAACGAGTACGTCGTCACGGACGCGATTCGCTCCCATTTCACGCAAATCTTGGAAGCCTATCGCGAAACCCCGAACAAGCCGCACGAGGGCATCGCGATCTGGGTGTCGGGCTTCTTCGGCTCCGGTAAGTCGAGCTTCGCGAAGATGCTCGGCCTCTCGGTCGCGAACCGCACGGTCGCAGGCGAGTCAGCTGCAGAGCGCTTCGCCCAGCGTGCGGGCGACAAAAAGCTCCAGGTGCTGCTCAAGACCATCAACGAGCAGATCCCGACCCATGCGGTCATCTTCGACGTCTCGACGGACCGAGGCATCCGCAGCGGCAACCAGACGCTCACCGAGATCATGTATGGGCTCTTCCTGCAGAGCCTCGGCTACGCGAAAGATCTCGATCTTTCGGAGCTCGAGATCGGCCTCGAGGAAAAGGGACAGCTTGCGCGCTTCGAAGAGGAGTACAAGCGCCTCTTCAAGAAGGATTGGGCCACAGAGAAGGGCAAGGTCGCCTTCGCGCTGTCGGAGGCGAGCCGGGTGCTCCACAGTCTGGACCCGGACACGTATCCGATGGCCGACTCCTGGGTGAAGGCCGTCAAGAACAAGGCCGACATCACGCCGGGCAAGCTGGCTGAGCGTGTGGGCGAGCTGATGAAGCGCAGGAAGCCCGGGTACTCGCTCATGTTCGTGGTCGACGAGGTGGGCCAGTTCGTCGCTCGCGATGTCCAGAAGATGCTTGACCTGCAGGCCATCGTGCAGCAGCTCGGTGTGAAGGGGCGTGGCAAGCACTGGGTCGTCGTCACCTCACAGGAGAAGCTCGGAGAGCTCGTTTCCGGCCTCGACGACAAGAGGATTGAGCTCGCGCGCCTGATGGATCGCTTCCCGCTGCAAGTCCATCTCGAGCCGAGTGACATCACCGAGGTCACGAGTCGCCGCGTGCTCTCGAAGAACGCTGCCGCGCAGACTGCGCTCGGGAAGCTGTTCGACGAGCACCGTGGCCGCCTCACGGAGCACACGAGGCTCACCGCCGACATCAAGCTCCCCGAGCTGTCGCGCGAAACCTTCATCGACCTCTACCCGCTCCTCCCGTACCAGATCGACCTCATCATCCAGATCGTCTCGGGGCTGCGTACGCAGGGCGGCGCGAGCAAGCACGTCGGCGGCGCGAACCGCACCATCATCAAGCTCGCGCAGCAGCTCCTCATCAACCCGGCGGTGAACCTCGCCGACCGCCCGGTCGGTGACCTCGTGCGGCTCGATCAGGTCTACGACCTCGTCGAGGGCAACATCGGCTCCGAGGTACGCGCCAAGATCGCAGCCATCCCGAAGCTGGTCGAGCACCCGCTGGCGCAGCCGGTGGCGAAGGTCATCTGCTTGCTCCAGTACGTGAAGAGCGTCCACCGCAGCGCGGAGAACATCGCTGCAGCCCTGCATGGCCAGGTCGGCGGCGACTCCCAGCTCGCCTCGGTGAAAGAGGCGCTCCGCGCGCTCGAGGCCGCCCACCAGGTTCGCCACGGTGACGATGGCTACCGCATTCCCACGCCCGCTGAAGACGATTGGGAGCGCCTGCGCAATGGTATCAACCCGAAGCCCGGTGACTCGCATCGGCTCTACCAGGAAGTCCTCTCGGCCTTCTGGCAGCCGCAGCCCTCGTACACGCTCTTCGAGACCAAGACCTTCAAGGCAGGGCTCGCCATCCACGGCCGCGAGATCACGAGCGGCGACATAATGTTCCAGGTCCACCTCGCCGAAGACGGGAAGGACTTTGACGCCCTCGCCGTCGAGCTGCGCACGCGCAGCCAGCAGGAGCGCAAGCACGTCTTCTGGGCCATCCCGCTCACCGACGCGATCGACCGCGAGACCGTCGAGCTCTTCCGGTCGAAGGAGATGCTCGCCCGCAAGGAGCGCGAGACCAAGGGCGAGGACACACCAGCCCTCATCGCCGAGGAGCGCGTCCGGCTGCGCCGGCACAGCGACGAATTGCGGCGCCTATTGAAAGCGGCGGCGCTTTCGGGACGCATTTACTTCCGTGGCAATGACAGGAGTCCCAGCGACCGTGCCGTCGACGTTGGCAAGACGGCCGCCGAGGTGCTCGGTCAGGTGCTGCCCGAGGTCTTCGACCGCTTCAAGGAGGCCGCCGCCAAGGCCACGGACGTGAAGAAGGGCACCGATGCACTCTTCACCGCCGAGAACCTTCAGGGCCTCCCTTCAGTGTTCTCGAGCCTCGGCCTGCTCCGCGACGAGAAGGGCAAGACGGTCTTCCGCACCGAGAGCGGCCCGCTCAAGGAGGTGCTCGATCGCATCGAGGAGCGCGCCAACTACGGGGACACCGCGAGCGGCCGCTACCTCGCCGACGAGTTCGCGAAGGAGCCGTTCGGCTGGGACTTCGAAGTGGTGCGCCTGCTCGTTCTCTCGCTGCTGCGCGCCGGGAAGATCGAGGCGACCAGCAAGGGCCAGACGCTCGACACCATCACGGGCGTCGAGGCGCGCGAGACCTTCTCCAACAACAACCTGTTCCGGCAGGCCTCATTCCGCCCCAAGAAGGGCATCGAATTCGAGGAGCTGGTGAAGGCCTCCGAGGCCTTCAGGGACACATTCGGCAGTGAGGTGAAGGAGCTGAACGCCAGCTCCATCGTCGCCGAGCTGCGCAAGGAGGTCGCTCGCAACGAGGACACCGTAGCTTCCGCGCTTGCCACGCTCACCGCGCACCGTCTGCCGGGCGGCACGGTGCTCGAGGACGCCATCGGCCAGATGAAGGCCATCCTCCGTGGCTCGGAGGACAACGCCATCGCGACCTTCAACGCAAGTCACCGCGCCATCAAGGACGCCATCAAACGCGCCGTCGAGCTGGAACAGGTCCTGAGCGAGCCGCGCCTTCATGACCTCGAGCGCGCCCGCGAAGCACAGAGCAACCTGTGGACGTTTCTCGAGCAGGAGGCGGATATCGCAGACGACTTGCGCATGTGTGCGACCGAGCTCGAAGACCTTCTGCAGCGCGAGACGTTCTTCAAGGAGCTCCCTGCAATCGAGCAGCACACCAGGGCGCTGGAACTCGAATACCAGAGGCGCTTCGACGAGGCACTCGATGCGCGCGTGGCCGCCTACACCAAGGCCTTCGACAAGCTCGTAAAGACGCCGGGCTGGACGGAGATCGACGAGGACCAGCAGCGGCGCCTCGCCGAGCCCTTCGAGCGCGGGATGAAGCGCGACGAGACCGGCGTGACGATCCCGCAGCTCCGAGCCGACCGTGACGCCTGTGACGGGCGCCTCCGCGCCGCCATCGCGGAGCTGCGCCGCATCATCGACGGCGAGCGCGTCGTCACCGTGAGCGTCGCTAGCTACTTCGCCGGAGGCATCGAGACCGAAGAACAACTCGAAGCTGCGCTCGATGGCATCCGCGAAGAGTGCGCGCGCCTCATCGGCGCCGGCAAGAAGGTCATCATTCAGTAGGGGACGCCGAGGATGGACAAGGACACCCGCAACGCCATCGAACGCGCGACCCAGCGAGCGCGGAAGCTCCTCGAGGAAGACTTCGCTGCCCAGCTCGAGGGGACGTTCGATGTCCTCATGGATGGCAGCGTCGCCCCGACTCCCGGTGCCCATCTCTCGGCGCGCCAAGCCTTCCAGCGCGAGCGGATTGTCGCAGCCATCGAGCACAAGCGCGCAGCGGGCATGAGCGCGGCCGACGCCGTGCGCGACTACCTACGCGACGCCGCCTTCACGACGCTCAACCGCTTCGTAGCCCTCAAGATGCTGGAGGCGCGTGAGCTGGTGCAGGAGTGCATCACCAAGGGCGAGCAATCCGCCGGCTACCGTGAGTTTTGCGGCATGGCGCCGGGCTTGCCGCTCCTGCCCGACAGCGCGGGCTACCGGCTCTACATCGAGTCGCTCTTCGACGAGCTGTCGACCGAGGTGAAGGTCCTCTTCGATCGCCGCGATCCTTCGAGCGTGCTCTGGCCGAAGCGCGCCACCTTCGAGAAGCTCCTCGAGATCCTGAACGCCCCCGAGCTCGCCCGCGTGTGGGGCGAGGATGAGACCATCGGCTGGGTCTACCAGTACTTCAACGGGCAGGACGAGCGGCGAAAGATGCGCGAGGAGAGCCAGGCGCCGCGCAACAGCCGCGAGCTGGCCGTACGCAACCAGTTCTTCACGCCCCGCTACGTGGTGCAGTTCCTCACCGACAACACCCTCGGCCGCATCTGGTACGAGATGCGCAACGGCGAGACGCGCCTTGCGGACGCGTGCGAGTACATGGTCCGCAAGCCCGGCGAAGAGTTCGCCCCACGCCCCAAGAAGGATCCGCGCGATCTGCGGGTGCTCGACCCGGCCTGTGGCAGCGGCCACTTCCTGCTTTACGCATTCGATCTCTTGCTCACGATCTACGAGGAGGCCTGGGCCGACCCGGAGAGTCCGAAGAGCGAGGCGACGGGCAAGACGCTCGCTGAGGACTACCCGAGCCTCGACGCACTGAAGAAGGCGGTGCCGGGGCTCGTGCTCGCGCACAACCTCCACGGTGTCGACATCGACCCGCGCTGCGCACAGATCGCGCAGCTCGCGTTGTGGATGCGCGCACAGAAGGCGTACCGGGACTTCGGCATCGACCGGAGCGACCGTCCGCAGATTCGCCGGTCGAATATCGTCGTGGCCGAACCGCTTGTGGCGGACGCTCAGATCGCCGAGGAGTTCGTGGCGAAGCTGGGCGATGCCGAGCTCGGGCGGGTGTTCATGTCGTTGGTCGAGTCGCTGAGCCTCGCGGGTGAGCTCGGGCTCCTGCTGCGCCTCGAGCGGCTCGTGAAGACGCCCGCGAAGAAGCAGGGCGAGCTCTTCGCCCCCGCCGAAGAGCGCATCCGTGCCGCACTCGATCGCTTTGTGCGCGAGAAGGCGAGCGCAACGAGTGCGCGGAAGCGGCTCTTCGCTGAGGACGTAGCGCACGGCGTAGGGCTGCTAACCCTGGCCGAGAAGAAGTTCGACGCGGTGCTGATGAACCCGCCCTTCGGTGCCGGCAGCACGCGCGCCAAGAAGGATTTCGACAAGGCCTACCCACGCACCAAGAACGACGTATACGCGGCGTTCGTCGAGCGCGGCATCGAGATGCTGAGCTCACGAGGCCGTCTGGGCGCGATCACCTCGCGCACGGGCTTCTTTCTGTCGAGCTTCCAGAAGTGGCGGGAGGAAATCCTGCTCAAGCAAGCCCCCCCTGTCGTCTTCGCCGACCTCGGATACGGCGTGCTCGACAGTGCAATGGTCGAGACGGCCGCCTACTGCCTGGAGAAAGCATCGTGACGGTATTCCTTCGGGTTCTCGAGCCATCGGTGGACGAAAAAGAAGACGCGCTGCTTTCGTCGATTCGTGCGCTTCGCACAGCATCTGCGGACAGTGCGACTTTCGAAGTCTCTCCAGAAGCATTCCAGAAGGTTCCGGGAAGTCCTTTCGCCTACTGGGTGAGTGAACGGATTCGTCAGGCCTTCTCAGATTTCGCGAGCTTCCAGAGTGATGACCGCTCGGCGGCTGTCGGCCTCCAAACGTCGGACGATTTCCGGTTCGTGCGCGCCTGGTGGGAAGTCGCCGAGGCGCAGTGCGGAAGCCGGTGGTTCCCGTTCGCGAAGGGCGGCTCGTACTCGCCGTTCTATGCAGACGTGTTCTTGATGATGAACTGGCGTGACGATGGCGCCGAAGCAAAGGCTTGGGCTGGCAGCCTCTACAACGAGTCTCACTGGAGCCGAATACTCAAGAACACCCACCTCTACTTCCGCCCCGGCCTGACCTGGCCGCTCCGAACGAATGGGCTTTCGTTCCGCGTCATGCCGGCAGGCTGCGTCTTCGGCCACAAGGGCCCTGCCGCGTTCATTCAAGACAACGAGAATGATGCGCTGCTTGCTCTGTGCGCTGTAATCAACTCCACCGCGTTCGGCTACTTCGTCAGCGTTCAGCTCGCACGCACCGAGCTGGCGCAATCATACGAGGTTGGCCTCATCCAACAGACACCCCTCCCGCGCTTGGTTGCCGATACGATTGAAAAGCTTAGTTCGTTGGCTCGTCGCGCGTGGTCGCTGAAACGCACTCTCGACACCACGAACGAGACCTCGCATGCCTTCGAGCTTCCGGCGGGGGTGCGGTCGAAGGTGGGCGCCATCGACGTTCCTGCCATCGAGCGAGAACTGGCCGACATCCAGCGCGAAATCGATGAGCTTGTGTTCGAGCTCTACGGGCTCGGCGCAGAAGACCGCGCGACGATCGAGGCATCGACCAAGCGAGCCACGTCTGGCTCGAAAGACGACGCCTATTCCGACGACGGGGATGAAGCCGACGAGGAGGCCGCGGTCGGCGAAGGCTCGGACGCGCTTCGCTCCTGGCTGGTCGGCGTCGCCTTCGGCCGTTTCGATCCGCGCCTCGCCACCGGCGAGCACCCCATCCCGCCCGAGCCCGAGCCCTTCGACCCGCTACCTACGCGCTCGCCTGGCATGTACCCCGAGGGCGAAGAGCCCGCCGACCGTCCCGACATCCTCGTCGACGACGAGGGGCACCCCGACGATCTCACAGCGCGCGCCCTCGCCGTCGCCGAGCGCGTAAAGGTCGATGCGCCCGAGAATCTCCGCGCCTGGCTCGCAAGAGAGTTCTTCCCGCTGCACATCAAGATGTACTCGAAGAGCCGTCGAAAGGCGCCGATCTACTGGCAGCTCGCGACGCCCTCGGCGAGCTACTCGGTTTGGCTCTACATCCACGCCTTCAGCAAGGACACGCTCTTCCGCGTCCAGAACGACTACGTCGCGCCCAAGCTCGCTCATGAGGAGCGGCGCCTCGATTCGCTCACCGCCGAGCTGCGCGACGGAGCGACAGCCGCCCAGCGCAAGCAGCTCGCCGCGCAGGAGGCGTTCGTCGAGGAGCTGCGCACCTTCCTCGATGAAGTGAAGCGTGTCGCGCCGCTCTGGAACCCGAACCTCGACGACGGCGTCATCATCAACTTCGCCCCGCTCTGGCGCCTCGTCCCGCAGAACAAGGCCTGGCAGAAGGAGCTCAAGTCCACCTGGGACGCGCTCTGCGAGGGCAAGTACGACTGGGCCCATCTCGCGATGCACCTCTGGCCCGAGCGCGTGGTTCCGAAGTGCGCCAAGGACCGAAGCCTTGCCATTGCCCACGGCCTCGAAGACGTGTTCTGGGTCGAGGGCACGGACGGCAAGTGGACCGCGCGCAAGACGCCGACCCGAAGCATCGAGGAGCTCGTGCGTGAGCGAACCTCGCCCGCAGTGAAATCTGCGCTCAAGAGCCTGCTCGAAGCGCCTGCGGCACCTGCTACTGCGAAAATGACCAGAAAGAGGAAAGCAAATGCTTGAGTCCATCCACCTCAAGAACGTGGGGCCGGCGCCCGAGATGAAGATGGATCTCGCGCCGCGGCTGAACCTCATCACCGGCGACAACGGCCTTGGGAAGAGCTTTCTGCTCGACGTGGCCTGGTGGGCGCTTACACGGAAGTGGCCGCAGGATCTCAACGCGGACCTGACGTCGGGCTACGCCGCGCGGCCCACCGACGTCACGAAGAAGGCCACCATCGCGTTCGAGCTTGAGAGCAAGACAGGACGAGTGAAGTACGAGAGCCCTTACGTGGCCGACGAGCAGGCGTGGAAAGGCAAGGCCGGGCGTCCGTGGAACCCGGGGCTCGTCATCTATGCGCTCGCCGACGGAGGTTTCGCGGTCTGGGACCCGGCACGGAACTACTGGAAGAAGAAGGGAACTATCGACGTTCAAGAGCGGTTACCCGCCTACGTCTTTAGCTCAAAAGAAGTATGGGACGGGTTACGACTCCCGGTCGATGGGAAGCCAACGCTGGTGAGCAATGGCCTCGTCGCCGACTGGGCATCCTGGATTCGTGAAGGCAAAGACGACGCGAAGCGCATGGCCGACGTGCTTGCACTGCTCGCGCCCGCTGTAGGTACCGATAGCTTGAGGCCCGGTGACGGTTTCGCTCGGATCTCGGTGAACGACGCACGCGACATCCCTACTGTCCGTATGGGGTACGGGCAGGACGTCCCCATTCTCTACGCTTCGCTTGGGGTTCGTCGCATCGCCGCACTCGCATACATGCTCTCGTGGGCTTGGCGAGAGCATGTCATTGCATCCAAGCAGCTTGGGCAGGCGTCCTCGTCTCGCATCGTGATGCTATTTGACGAGATCGAGGCCCACCTGCACCCACGTTGGCAGCGCGCGATCGTGCCTGCACTTCTCAGAGTCGTCCAGACGCTGACCGATGACGAAGGGGCGTCAGTCCAACTTATCGGCGCGACGCACTCGCCGCTGGTGCTCGCCTCGGTAGAGCCGGTCTTCGAAGCCGAGAGAGATGCGTGGTTCGATCTTGATTTCGAAAACAGGCAAGTCATGCTTCGCAAGCGAGAGTACGTCCGCCTCGGCGAGGTCGGGAACTGGCTGGTCAGCGAAGCCTTCGACCTGAAGGAGCCACGTTCGCTCGAAGGCGAGCGTGCCGTGCAGGCCGCCCGTAACCTCCTGAGCGCAAAGCACTGCTCGCTCAAGGAGATCGAAGCTGCTGACAAGCAGCTCCGCGAGGCTGGTCTGCCGGATATCGATCCCTTCTGGGTCCAATGGGGCTACTTCGTCAAGCAGGCAAGGAAGGCCGCGACTCCGGAGAAGAGGTCATGATCCCGGTTGAGCTAGCCGATGAGCCTCTCGAGTTCGACGCAAAGGTCCGGCAGCCCGGTCTGTCTGCGATCGACGAGCTGGTCGGACGCCGGCCGCGTTTGGCGCGGCCGGGCCCGAAGCGAAAGAAGATCGCTGACAAGGAGGAGGACATCCCTGGAGATGCATTCCCAGCGTTATGGCGCAAGGCGCTCCCCGAGATGCTCCGCGCGTACGAGCGGAGGTGCGCATACCTCGCGATGTACATCCATCACGCGACCGGCGCTCCAACAGTCGATCACGTGCTGCCGAAATCCTATGCTTGGAACCAAGTCTACGAGTGGGCGAACTACAGGCTGTGCGCGGCGATCATCAACTCCAAGAAGGGCGCGCTGCTTACGCTGGTTGATCCATTCGCCATCGGGCCGGGTTGGTTCGTTCTCAACTTGAACACGCTACACGTTGAACGTGGCGACGCGGCGCCAGAGGCCGAGTGGAAACGTATCGACGCAACGCTCCCGGTGCTGAACCACCGGCTCTGCGTGCAGGAGCGGGAGGAGTACGTTCGCCGCTACCGCCTCGGGCCTGGCGCGGGGGGCATCGATCTCGCCTATCTCGAAGAGCGCGCCCCGTTCATCGCCTCCGAGCTACGCCGGCAAGGGCAGCTCGTCAGAGGAGATGCCTGATGCACCCGCTTCACGACTACGTGGCGAAGCAGCTTGCCGACAAACTCAAGTCCCGGCGTGTCGTTGTGTGGTACGACGAACGCGGCGAGTTCCAGCCGTTCGTAGACGAGGTGCGCGGCGGCCCGCGGGCCGTGAGAGAGCCCGTCCCTGTCACCGTCGCGGGCGCCGAGGCGAGCCTCGCCGAGTACGCGGGCTCGATGTTCGAGCTGCGCGCGGTGGTCGAGCCGCACGTGCGTGGCGACACCCCAGCCCCCGTCGTGATCTACATCCCGGGCGTCGCACGCGATCGGCGCGCCTCGGTGCTGATGGAGCTCGAGAAGGCCGGCACGACGTGGGAGCCACAGCTCAAGCAGCTCGCCAGGAACGTCCTGCTCCAGAAGTACACGCTCGGCGTCGTCGACGAGCTGCTGTCCTTCGACCGCAAGGTCTGCTACGAGGACCTTGCACGCGTGGCCGCCGGAAATGCTGGCGCGGAGCCGCCTTCGATCCTGAAGAGCATCTTCCACGACGCCAGCGGCGACGACGGGCTCCTCACGGCCTGGCTCGTGAGCGATGCACGCGACCCGGAGATCGTGAGCAAGGATGCAACGCGGGAGCTGACCAAGCTCGTGAAGGCACGGTTGGGGCTCGACCTCGCCGCGGACGCACCGCTCTCGAAGCTTCGGGCCATCACGCTGCGCTATGTACTCGCGGGCGAGTTCCGCCTCGACCTGTCCTGTGACGCGCCTGCGTCGCTCGATAGCGTCGAAACGCCGCGAACGAAGGACGAGGAATCCGCCGTGCGCGAGATCGCGCGGCGTCTGCGCACCCGCCACCCGGATGCGTACGCGGCGCTCGCGGACCGCGTGGAAGAGGAGCTCGGGCTCAACAACGCCAAGCTCCCTCCGGGCGCGCTGGGCTCCATCGACACGTTCCGGTTCGAGGAGCGCGCGCTCCTTCGGCACGCGGGCGACCTCATCGCGAACGGCAAGTTCGGCGAGGCGCTCGCACTCGTTGCGGATCGAGAGCAGAGCTTCTGGCTTGACCGAGACGTCAGCAGGAAGGCCCAGTGGGAAGCCACTCGGCGCATGGCCGAGCTGGGCAGCGTCGCGATGGAAGTGCGAAAGGCCGTCAACGAGACCTCGGGAGACGCCGCCACGTGGCTCGAGGCGTACGTGTCGAAGGACGGGTGGTTCCGTCTCGATCAGGCGCAGCGCCGCCTCGAAGCCTGGGTGGCGAACCTCGACGAGGAGCCCGAGGAACGCCCGCTTGGGGTGGTCCGTCGCGCCTACGAGGACACGTGTCACGCCATGGCTGAAGGCTTCACCAAGGCGCTCGTGAAGGCAGGGTGGACCGTGCCCGGCGTGCTCCATCAGACGCGCGTCTGGAGCGAGGTCGTCGCCGACAAGCCCAAGCCGGTCGCCTACTTCTTGGTCGACGCGATGCGCTTCGAGATGGGCATCGAGCTCGCCGAGCGCTTACCGAAGAGCTCAGAGGTCTCCGTGCGAGCCGCCGTGGGCGCGCTGCCGAGCATCACGCCCGTTGGCATGGCGGCTCTGCAGCCCGGTGCCTCTGCAAGCTTCTCGGTCGTCGAACAGGCCGGAAAGCTGGGCGCTCGTATCGACGACAGCTTTCTGCCCGACCTCGTCTCCAGGAAGAAGCACGCGGCGGCACGGGTGCCGAATCTGGTGGACCTTGCTCTCGATGAGCTGCTCTCCCTGCAACCCTCGAAGCTCGCGAAGAAGATCGACGGCGCGCAGGTGGTGGTCGTCCGCTCACAGGAGATCGATCACGCCGGGGAGACGGGCTTCACGTTCCAGGCCCGGCAGGTGATGGACACGGTCATCGACAACCTCGCGCGTGCGATTCGCAAGCTCGCGGCGGCGGGCGTCGAGCACGCGGTGGTGAGTGCCGACCACGGCCACCTGTTCTTCGCCAACGACCGCGACGAGTCGATGCGCATTGACGCCCCCGGCGGGAACACGGTGGAGCTGCACCGGCGCTGCTGGATCGGTCGTGGCGGCGCCACACCCCCGGGCTGCGTGCGTGTGGCGGCATCATCGCTCGGCTACGCCTCGGACCTCGAATTCGTCTTCCCTGCAGCGACCGGCGTCTTCAAAGCGGGCGGCGATCTCGCCTTCCATCACGGCGGCCCTTCACTTCAGGAGCTCGTCGTGCCTGTGCTGACCGTGCGCACGAAGGTGCGCGAGTCCGCCCGGCCATCGGCGGGCCCGATCGAGGCGCTCGGGCTGCCCGATGCGGTGACCAACCGCATCTTCAGCGTCACGTTCACCTACGGCGCAAAGCAGTTGCTGCTGGGGGCTGAAAGCATTCAGGTTCGGCCGCTCTTGATGGCGGCAGGCAAGCAGGTGGGTTCGGTGGGCATGGCGGTCGACGCGCAGTTCGACCGCTCGACCGGAACCGTGAGGCTCGAGCCGAACAAGCCGGTGACCATCGCCTTCCTGTTGAGCGACGAGAGCGCCGCCTCACTACGCGTCGTTGTACAGGACCCGACGACCGACGCGGAGCTCTACCGCTCGCCCACCGACATCCCGGTTCGACTTGGAGTGTGATTCATGAGCAACGGAACACCCCCGACACGAGACGCACTCGACGACAAGGTCAACCGCCTCTTCGCCGGCAAGGTGGTGCGCAAGGACCTCGTTCGAAAGGTGAAGGTCGGCGCCAACGTGCCGGTCTTCGTCCTCGAGTTCCTCCTCGGGAAGTATTGCGCCTCCTCCGACGAGGTCGCCATCCAGATGGGGCTCCAGGTCGTCAACGACACGCTCGCGAACAACTACATTCGCTCCGACGAATCGATGAAGGCGCAAGCGATGGTGAAAGATCGCGGACGGCACACCTTCATCGACAAGGTGAAAGTCCGCCTCGTCGACTCGGACTACTGGGCCGAGGTCACGAACTTCGGCCACAGGAATGTTCACATCCCCGAGCACTACGTGCGCGACTACGAACGACTCGTGATGGGTGGAGTGTGGGCGCAGGTCGACATGCGCTTCGAGTACGACGAAGAGTCGCGCGGCAAGAACCCGTTCTGGATCGACAAGCTCACGCCCATCCAGATCGCCACGTTCGACCTCGAGGAGTACCGGCGCGTTCGGGGCGAGTTCACGACCGACGAGTGGCTCGATCTCATCATACGCAGCATAGGCTACGAGCCTGCCGAGATGAGCCGCCGCCTGAAGCTGCTCTTCCTCGTGCGCCTCATCCCGCTCGCCGAGCGCAACTACAATCTCGTCGAGCTGGGCCCGCGCGGCACGGGTAAGAGCTACATCGTGCAGGAGGTCTCGCCGTACTCCGCGCTGCTCACGGGTGGCACCACGGTGGCCAACCTCTTCGGACACATGAACGGTCGCCAGAAGGGCATGGTGCAGATCTGGGACGTCGTCGGCTTCGACGAGGTCGCGGACCTCCAGAAGATGCCGAAAGAGGTCATCACGACGATGAAGACCTACTGCGAGTCCGGCACCTTCCAGCGCGGGCAGGAGGCGGTTTCGGGCGACGCGAGCATCGCGCTGTTCGGCAACACCAACCAGCCCGTCGACGTGATGGTCCAGACCGGCCACCTCTTCGCGCCGATGCCCGACATCATCCGTGACGACATGGCCTTTATCGACCGCATGCACTTCTACCTCCCGGGCTGGGAGATCCCGAAGATGCGCAACGAGCTCTTCACGAACCACTACGGCTTCGTAGTTGACTACCTCGCGGAGGCGCTTCGTGAGATGCGCAAGCACAACTTCACCGAGGTCATCGATCGCCACTTCGCGCTCGGCGCCCACCTCAACGCCCGCGACCGCAAGGCCGTGCGCAAGACCGTCTCAGGCCTCATGAAGATCCTCTTCCCGCACGGTGAGGTCACACGTGAAGAGCTCGGCGAGATCCTCGAGCTAGCCCTCGAAGGTCGCCGCCGGGTGAAGGAGCAGCTCAAGAAGATGGGCTCCTTCGAGTACTACCACACGTCCTTCAGCTACTCGGACAACGAGACAGGCGAGGAGAAGTTCGTTGGCGTGCCCGAGCAGGGCGGTCGCGATCTCATCTCCACCGATCCCCTCGCTCCTGGCACCGTGTACAGCGCGGGCGTTACGTCCGACGGCACCGTCGGCCTGTACCGCGTCGAAGTCTCCATCTCGAACGGTACCGGCAAGCTCAAGCTCGCCGGCGGCGTAGCCGGGGCGATGAAAGAGTCCGTCCAGCGCGCCTTCAGCTTCCTGCATGCAAGAAAGACGGAGCTCGGCATCGCGCGCGACCTAGATGTCTCGGACATCCACGTCGAGGTCATCGACCTCCTCGCGAACCGAGTCGAGGCCGAGCTCGGCGTGGCGTTCTTCGTCGCCTGCTACTCCGCGCTGCGAAAGGCTCCCGCTAGCTCCGCGCTCCTTATCCTCGGCGATATGAGCGTCCAGGGGAACATCAAGCCCCTGCGCTCGCTGACCGAGCCCCTCCAGGTCGCGAAGGACAACGGTGCCAAGCGCGCCCTCATCCCCATCGAGAACAAGCGAAACTTTCTCGATGTGAGTGCTGACATCATCGAGCATGTAGATCCGATCTTCTATGGCGATGCAAGAACTGCGGCAATGAAAGCGCTAGCCGGATGAACAAATTGGACTACGCGACATACAACTATGCTGATAAGAGCGGATTAACAGTCACTGACTCGAAAGTATGTGAAATCTACCAAGGCCGCTTACGCGGCCTCCGTTATTTTCATTCCGATACCGGGGGTCCAGTGGTGCGGCAATGCTCGATCGGCTGCTGCACCATGCGCACATCGTACAGATCAGCGGCGAGAGCTATCGACTCAAGGACAAGCGCGAGGCCGGCACGGCCAAGACGCGAGCCGCCTCGGCGGCATAACCTACGGGCTCAGGGGGTCACTGTTCAGTCAGCGTTGAAATCAAGCGTCCCGATTTCAGCGCTGCAGCCAAATTGCACGGCTAATTGCTCCGCTGAACCGCACTCGGGCCACCCCTTCATCTCCCCCGAACCGCTCGCCACATGATCTGACGCATCTCGGTCTAGAGCGCCCATAGGTCCTTCATCAACGCCTCCACGTCCACCGGGCGTGCACCCTGCCCTCGCCTCTCGGCGAGCCAAAGCTTCAGTGTCCGGCAACCCGCCCCAGGTCGCCGTTGACCCTTACCAGGTCAGCCACCGCCTTCAGGTCAAGGACGGAGCGGACCTGTATCGCCCTCCTCGCGAGCGCGGCTACCCGATGACTGCGGTGTCGAGTGGCACTCATGTTATTCCTGTCCAGCTTCTTGTCAGTTATCGAACCAAGCTGCCGCAACGACGCCGCCTGGTTACATCCAGCGTGAATCACATTCGTTCCCTTGGCAGGGCCTGGCCTGATATCCAGCGTCGCAGGCATTTCGGCTTACGATCCGTCCCACGGATTGATGACCGCCACCCCAGCCGCCTCGAAGGGCGCGGTATCGCGTGACGCCACGATGAAGCCCCGCGATGCAGCGATGGCGGCGATGTAGCCATCCGGCGTCGGGAAGCCACGCCCTCCATTCCTGGCCGCCACGGCCAGCTCTGCGTAGCACCGCGCTGCCTCCGT
>Ga0207865_101303_pt1 | contig 19418 bp, 16 predicted proteins | sample HigsolmetaAR204D_FD_184836 | JGI IMG/M metagenome (GOLD analysis project Ga0207865, IMG submission 184836) | Ionic liquid and high solid enriched microbial communities from the Joint BioEnergy Institute, USA - AR20-4-D (SPAdes) (version 2) ...
GGCCCAGCCGCTCCAGCAGGTCGTCCTCGTGGTAGTGGTTCATCAGGAAGCCGACGGTGCCCAGCTTCATTCCATACACCGGCTTGCCCAGGCCGCCATGGCGGTGCAGCGTCTGCAGCATGAAGCCGTCGCCGCCCAGGGCGCACAGGATCTCGGCCTCCTCCGGCCGGCACTGGCCGTGGCGCTCCACCAGCGTGGCCAGGGCCTGCTGGGCGTTGGCGGCGGTGCTGGCCAGGAAGGCGATGCGGGGCGATCGGCTCATCGTCGGTCTCCGTCTGCATGCGCAGCATACCCGCCTGGCGGCCGCGGCGCGCAGGCCGCGGCCGGATCGTCGTCCGGGCGCCGGTGGCGGACCGGCGCCCGGACCAGGCGGTCCTCAGCCCAGTGCGGCCAGCTGGCCGAGCTTCTGCACCGCCACCGACAGGGTCGGATAGTCCAGCGTCTTCTGCGCCGACAGGTCGGCCAGCATGCGCAGGGTGAAGCGCAGGACCGGGTCCTCGCGCTCCAGCCACATCCGCACCTTGCCGTCGGCGTCGCCGGCCGGCTGCGCCATGGCCTGGCCGGCCAGGACGCGGTGGTGGTTGGCCAGCTCGTCGCGCAGCACGCCGCGGGCGACCGCGTGCCAGCGGCCGTCCACCGCCAGCGCGTCGATCTGCTCGTACAGCCACGGCAGGCGCAGGGCCTCGCCCAGGCGGAAGTGCACGCGCGAGACGTCCACCGGCTTGAGCTTGCGCTCGCGGGCCAGTTCGATGATGTCGAAGGCGCGCTCAAGGTACGGCAGCTCGGCCAGCTGCTGGGCCAGCGCCGGCGGCATGCCCTTGTCCTTCCACTCGCGCAGCGCGGCCTCGTAGGCCGGGCGCTGCGAGTCGGGCAGCACGCCGGAGGCCTGGCGGATGTCGTTGAACGCGTCGTGGTACCGCTCCACCGCCGCGGCGATGCTCGGCACCGGGCCGGGACGGTTGAGCAGCCAGCGCACGAACGAGCGCTGCAGGTGCCAGATGACCTGCAGGGCGTCGATCTGCGCCGACTCGGCCACCTTGCCGTCCAGCGCGTCGATCTGCGCCCACAGGTCGCGGGCGCCCAGCACCTCGCGGCTGATGGTGTAGGCCTTGGCCACCTCGGCCGGGCTGCGGCCGGTGTCCTCCTGCATGCGCAGCAGGAAGGTCGCGCCCATCCGGTTGATGGTCTGGTTGGTCACCGCCGTGGCGATGATCTCGCGCTTCAGGCGGTGCTTCTCCATCAGCGGCGCGAACTTCTTCTGCAGGGGCTGCGGGAAGTAGCGCTGCAGCTCCTTGGACAGGTACGGATCCTCCGGGATGTCCGAGTCCAGCAGCTGCTTGAAGGCCACCAGCTTGGCGTAGGACAGCAGCACCGCCAGCTCCGGCCGGGTCAGGCCCTGGCCGCGGGCCTTGCGCGCGGCCAGCTCGGCGTCGGACGGCAGGAACTCGATCTGCCGGTCGAGCAGGCCCTGCTCCTCCAGGGTGCGGATGAAGTGCTGCTTGGAACCCAGGCGGCGCACGCTCATGCGCTCCATCAGGCTCAGCGCCTGGTTCTGGCGGTAGTTGTCCAGCAGCACCAGGCGGGCGACCTCGTCGGTCATCGAGGCCAGCAGCCTGTTGCGGGCCGGCATGGTCAGCTGGCCGCTGCGCACCGCGTCGTTGAGCAGGATCTTGATGTTCACCTCGTGGTCGGAGGTGTCCACGCCCGCCGAGTTGTCGATGAAGTCGGTGTTCAGCAGCACCCCGTGCCGGGCGGCCTCGATGCGGCCCAGCTGGGTGAAGCCGAGGTTGCCGCCCTCGCCCACCACCTTGCAGCGCAGGTCGCGGCCGTCCACGCGCAGGGCGTTGTTGGCGCGGTCACCGACGTCGGCGTTGCTCTCGGTGCTGGCCTTGACGTAGGTGCCGATGCCGCCGTTCCACAGCAGGTCCACCGGCGCCTTGAGGATGGCGCTGATCAGCTCGGTCGGCGCCAGCGACCTGACCTCGGCCGGCAGGCCCAGGGCCTCGCGCACCTCGGGGGTGATGGTGATGGACTTGGCCGAGCGCGGGTACACGCCGCCGCCCTTGCTGATCAGCTTGGGATCGTAGTCGGCCCAGCTGGAGCGCGGCAGGGCGAACAGGCGCTTGCGCTCCTCGTAGGAGCGGGCCGCGTCCGGGTTCGGGTCCAGGAAGATGTGGCGGTGGTCGAACGCGGCGACCAGGCGGATGTGCTTGGACAGCAGCATGCCGTTGCCGAACACGTCGCCGGACATGTCGCCGATGCCGACGCAGGTGAAGTCCTCGCTCTGGCAGTCGCGGCCCAGGGCGCGGAAGTGGCGCTTGACCGACTCCCAGGCGCCGCGGGCGGTGATGCCCATGCCCTTGTGGTCGTAGCCGACCGAACCGCCGGAGGCGAAGGCGTCGCCCAGCCAGAAGCCGTGGGCGATGGCCAGCTCGTTGGCGATGTCGGAGAACGTGGCCGTGCCCTTGTCGGCGGCCACCACCAGGTACGGGTCGTCGCCGTCGTGGCGGACGACGTCGCGCGGCGGCACGATCCTGCCGTCGACGATGTTGTCGGTGACGTCCAGCAGCGCCTGGATGAACAGGCGGTAGCAGGCGACGCCCTCGGCCAGCACGGCGTCACGGTCGCCGGAGACCGGCGGCTGCTTGACGTAGAAGCCGCCCTTGGCGCCTTCCGGCACGATCACGGTGTTCTTGACCATCTGCGCCTTGACCAGGCCCAGGACCTCGGTGCGGAAGTCCTCGCGGCGGTCGGACCAGCGCAGGCCGCCGCGCGCCACCGGGCCGAAGCGCAGGTGCACGCCCTCCACGCGCGGGCCGTAGACGAAGATCTCGCGGTACGGGTGCGGCTTGGGCAGGTCGGGCACCTTGGCCGAGTCGAACTTGAAGGCGATGGTCGGCGCCGGGCGGCCGTCGGCCTTGACCTGGAAGTAGCTGGTGCGCAGCGTGGCCATGATCACGCCGATGAAGGCGCGCAGGATGCGGTCGTCGTCCAGGCTCTCGACGCGGTCCAGCAGCTTCAGCAGGGCCTCATGGATGGCCTGCTCCTGGGTGGCGCGGTCGCCGGCGCGGGCGGCCACCACCTCCTGCAGCACGCGCACCACGCCCTCGTCGTTGCCACCCAGGGCCAGGGCGCGCAGGCGGGATTCCAGCTGCGCCTGCGCCTCGCGCACCTGCGCCGCCGACTGGCGGGCCAGCGCGGGGTCGAAGCGGGCCTGGAACAGCTCCACCAGCAGACGGGCCAGCAGCGGATAGCGGGCCATGGTCTGCTCGACCGCGCCCTGCGAGAACGGCACGCCGGTCTGCAGCAGGTACTTCCAGTAGCCGCGCAGCAGCGCCACCTGGCGCCACTCCAGGCCGGCGGCCAGGACCAGGCGGTTGAGGCCGTCGTTCTCGGCCTCGCCGGACCAGATCGCGGCGAAGGCGCGCTCGAACACCGGCGCCAGGGCGGCCACGTCGCCGCCGGCGCTGCGCTCGACCTCGAAGTCCTGGATGTAGATCGGCTGGCTGCTGCCGTCGGGCAGGCTGGCCTGCAGGCGGTACGGGTGCTCGGAGATCACCCGCAGGCCCATGTTCTCCATCAGCGGCAGCACGTCCGACAGCGGGATGTCGTCGTGCTGGCGGTACAGCTTCAGGCGCAGGCCGCTGGTGCCCTCGCGGGCCACCGCCTGCAGGCTCAGGCGCAGGTCCTCGGGGCCGGCCAGCGCGGCCAGCTGCTCGACGTCGTTGGCGGCCAGCTCGGGCGAGACGTCCTCGATGTAGCCGGCCGGCAGGGCGCGGCCGTAGACGTTGGCCAGGCGCAGGCCCTCGGCCTCGCCGTGGCGGGAGATCAACAGCTCGCGCAGGTCGTCCTGCCAGTTGCGCAGCAGGTGGGCCAGGCGCTGCTCCATGGCGGCGATGTCGGCCTCCGGCACCTGGCCGCCGCGCGGGCGCACGATCAGGTGCAGCTGGGCCAGCGGCGACTCGCCCAGAACCACGGCCGAGTCCACGTGCTCGCCGTCCAGGGCCTCGCGCAGCATCGACTCCACGCGCAGGCGCACGTCGGTGTTGAAGCGCTCGCGCGGGATGTAGACCAGCGCCGAGAAGAAGCGGCCGTAGCGGTCACGGCGCAGGAACAGGCGGCTGCGCACCCGCTCCTGCAGGCTCAGCACGCCCATCGCGGTGCGGTACAGCTCCTCCTCGGTGGCCTGGAACAGCTCCTCGCGCGGCAGGGTCTCCAGGATGTGGCGCAGGGCCTTGCCGCTGTGGCTGTTCGGAGCCAGGCCGGAGCGGCGCATGACGTACTCGTAGCGCTCGCGCACCAGCGGGATTTCCCACGGGCGGCGGTTGTAGGCGCTGGAGGTGTACAGGCCCAGGAAGCGCTGCTCGCCGACGATGCGGCCCCTGGCGTCGAACTCCAGGACGCCGATGTAGTCCATGTAGCCCTTGCGGTGCAGGCGCGAGCGGGCGTTGGTCTTGGTCAGGATCAGCGGCTCGCTGAAGCCGGCCTGGTTCAGGCCGTGCGCGGCCAGGGTGCGGACCGGGCGCGGCGCCGAGCGGTCCTTGCCGCGCATCAGGCCCAGGCCCGAGCCCTCCACCGGCGCCAGCACGTCCTCGCCGCCCTGGCGCTCGACGCGGTACTCGCGGTAGCCGAACAGGATGAAGTGGTCGGCGGCGGCCCAGCGCAGGAACTCCTGGGCCTCGCGGCGGGCGGCGTCGCTGACCGACTCCGGCATGCGGCGGGTGGCCAGGTCGTCGGCCAGGGTCTGCATGCGGTCGCGCATCAGGCCCCAGTCGGCCACCACCACGCGCACCTCCTCCAGGGTCTGGCGGATGCGCTGCTCGATCCGTTCCATCGCCTCCGGCGGCTGGCGGTCGATCTCCAGCAGCATCAGCGACTCGGCCTTGCCCTGGCCCACCTCGACCAGCTTGCCGGCGCGGTCGCGCTCCAGGCGCACCAGCGGGTGGCCGAGCACGTGCACGCCCACGCCCATCTCGGACAGGGCCATGCTCACCGAGTCCACCAGGAACGGCATGTCGTCGTTGACGATCTGCAGCACGGTGTACTGCGACTCCCAGCCGTTGCGGGCCCGGGTCGGGTTGATCACCCGCACGTTGGCGGTGCCGGGCTTGCGCTTGCGGGCGAACTCGAGCATGTCCAGGCCGATCGCGGCCCAGGTCTCGGGCGCGTGGTACGGGTACTCGTCGGCCTCCATGCGCATGTAGAAGGCGGCCAGGAACTCGCGCAGCTCGGCGTGGCGCGCGGCCGGCACGAGCTTGCGCGCGGCGGCGAAGATCGGCTCCAGCGAGAAGGTCGCGGCCTGGGCGGCGGGCGCCGCGGCGGTCGTGGCCTGGGGAGCGGTGTTGGCCGGCCTTGCGGTCCTGGCGGCCTTGTCGGGCTTGGCCGCCTTGCCGCGCGCGGCGGTGCCGACGGCGGGTTTGGCCACGGAACGGGACGCACGCTTGGCGGCCTTCGCCGCCGGACGCTTGGAATTCATGGGAATCGCTTCAGCCTGAGGTTGGGAAGTTCAGCGGTGCGCGGATTGTAGCCCCCGCCGTCGCGCTTGCCTTGACGCAAAGCGCAAAAAAGCGCCCTTTTCATTTAGTGAACTGGACGGTATAGTCCAGCCCGATGGATCCCGCCCACAGCGAGCGCCCGGCCGACGACGACCGCCACCGCCAGGTGTGCGATGCCGTGCGCGCGCTCATCGCCGAGCAGGGATTGCAGATCAGCATGGATGCCGTCGCCGCGCGCGTCGGCTGCTCGAAGCAGACACTGTACGCCCACTACGGCTCCAAGCGCGCCCTGCTGCTGCGCGTGGTGTCCGAGAGCCTGGCCACCGCGCGCCTGCCGCCGGTACCCACCGCCGACACCCTGCAGGCCAGCCTGGTGGCCTTCGCCGAGGAGCACCTGGCACGCCTGGCCGAGCCGGCCGCGGTGGGGGCCGCCCGGCTGGTCACCGCCCAGGCCCTGGAGTACCCGGAGGACATTGCCGCCCTCTACGAGGGCTGTATTGGTACCCTACAGGCCTGCCTGGCCGGATGGCTGCAGCAGGCCATGCGCCGTGGCCTGTTGCGGCATGACGATCCGCACTTCGCCGCAGAGCTGCTTCTGGGCATGATCGTCGGCCTCGATTTCGACCGGCAGCGACACCTGGTGCCGCACCGGGCGTCGCCGGAGGCGCGCAGCCAGTGGGCGCAGTTCGCCATCGACGCGTTCCTGCGCGCCTTCGCCCCACCCAGCCCGCTTTCCTGAACACATTCCAACGTTGACCTCATCCCCCGGAGTGACCATGACCCGCTTCCGCTCCCTGCTCCTGGCCAGTTGCTGCCTGCTGGCCCTGGCCTCCTGCAAGGAAGAACAGACCGCCGCCCCGCCGCCGCCCGAGGTGGCCGTGGTCGAGGCCAAGCCCCAGACCGTGCCGCTGGAGCGCGAACTGGTCGGCCGCCTGTCCCCGTACCGCAGCGCCGACGTGCGGGCCCGCGTGGCCGGCGTGCTGATCGAGCGCGCCTATGCCGAAGGCAGCGACGTGAAGGAGGGCCAGGTCCTGTTCCGGATCGACCCGGCGCCGCTGCTGGCCACCCTCAACCAGGCCCGCGCGCAGCTGGCCCAGGCCGAGGCCACCTACGCCAACGCCCGGACCCTGGCCGAGCGCGCCCGCCAGCTGGCCCCGCAGAAGTTCGTCTCGCAGAACGACCTGGACAACGCCGAGTCGGCCGAGCGCACCGCCGCCGCCGCGGTCGAGGCCGCCCGCGCGGCCGTGCGCACCGCCGAGATCAACCTGGGCTACGCCAACGTCACCGCGCCGATCTCCGGCCGCGCCGGCAAGCAGCGCGTGACCGAGGGCGCCCTGGTCGGCCAGGGCGAGGCCACCCTGCTGACCACGGTGGACCAGCTCGACCCGCTGTACGCCAACTTCTCGATCAGCGCCAACGAGCTGGCCAGCCTGCGCAGCGCCGCCAACGTCGAGCTGGCCGGCACCGGCCAGGCCACCGTGCAGGTGGTGCTGCCGGACGGCACGCCCTACGGCGAGCCGGGCGTGCTGGACTTCTCCGACGCCGTGGTGGACCCGTCCACCGGCTCGGTTTCGCTGCGCGCGCGCATCCCCAACCCGGACCTGAGCCTGCTGCCGGGCAGCTTCGTCACCCTCAAGGCCAACCTCGGTCAGCAGCGCGACGCCTTCCTGGTGCCCCAGGCGGCGATCCTGCGCGACGCGCGCGGCGCCTACGCCCTGGTGGTCGGCGGCGACGGCAACGTCGTGCGCAAGGACGTGACCCTGGGCGGCACCCGCGACGGCAGCTGGCTGGTGACCGCCGGCCTGGCCGCCGGCGACCAGGTGATCGTCGCCGGCGTGCAGAAGGTGCGCGAGGGCGCCCCGGCCAAGGCGGTGCCGTGGCAGCCGGATGCCGGCAAGGCCCAGGCGCCGGCCGCCGCCGCGGCCGCGCCGGCCAAGTGACGGCACCCGAGCCGACGACCTGAAGGATCCTTCCCAATGCCCAAGTTCTTCATCCATCACCCGGTCTTCGCCTGGGTCGTGGCGATCCTGATCTCGCTCGCGGGCGTGATCTCCATCCTCGGGCTGGGCGTCGAGTCCTACCCGAACATCGCCCCGCCCCAGGTGACGGTCAACGCCACCTACCCCGGCGCCAACGCCGAGACGGTCGAGAAGGCGGTCACCCAGGTGATCGAGCAGCAGCTGACCGGCATCGACAACCTGCTGTACTTCAGCTCCTCGTCCAGCTCCACCGGCCGGGCGAGCATCACCCTCACCTTCCAGAGCGGCACCGACCCGGACATCGCCCAGGTGCAGGTGCAGAACAAGGTGGCCCTGGCCACCCCGCGCCTGCCCGCCGAGGTGGTCGACCAGGGCGTGGTCGTGGCCAAGGCCAACGCCGGCTTCCTGATGGTGGTGGCCCTGCGTTCGGAGAACCCGAACGTGGACCGCAACCAGCTAAACGACATCATCGGCTCGCGCGTGCTCGACCAGATCGCGCGCATCCCCGGCGTGGGCAGCGTGCAGCAGTTCGGCTCCGAGTACGCCATGAACATCTGGCTGAACCCGGAGAAGCTGCAGGGCTACGGCCTGTCCGCGACCCAGGTGCTGGCGGCCGTGCGCGGCCAGAACGTGCAGTTCGCCGCCGGCGCGATCGGCTCGGATCCGATGCCGCCGGGCCAGGGCTTCACCGCCACCGTCTCGGCCGAGGGCCGCTTCAGCAGCCCCGAGCAGTTCGGCGACATCATCCTGCGCGCCGACCGCGACGGCACCACCGTGCGCCTGAAGGACGTGGCCCGCATCGAGATGGGCGCGTCCGCCTACGGCTTCGACACCAAGTTCAACGGCCAGCCGACCGGCGCCTTCGCCGTGCAGCTGCTGCCGGGCGCCAACGCGCTGAACGTGGCCGAGGCCGTGCGCGCACGCATGGACGACCTGTCGGCCAGCTTCCCCCAGGGTGTGACCTGGTTCTCGCCCTACGACAGCACCACCTTCGTGAAGATCTCGATCAAGGAGGTCGTCCAGACCCTGGTCGAGGCCATCATCCTGGTGTTCCTGGTGATGCTGGTGTTCCTGCAGAACTTCCGGGCCACCATCATCCCCACCCTGGTGATCCCGGTGGCGCTGCTCGGCACCTTCGTCGGCCTGAGCATCATCGGCTTCACCATCAACCAGCTGACGCTGTTCGCCATGGTGCTGGCCATCGGCATCGTGGTGGACGACGCGATCGTGGTGATCGAGAACGTCGAGCGCATCATGGCCGAGGAGCGGCTGCCGCCGCTGGAGGCCACGGTCAAGGCGATGGAGCAGATCACCGGCGCGGTGGTGGCCATCACCGTGGTCCTGGCCGCCGTGTTCATCCCCTCCGCCCTGCAGGGCGGCGCGGCCGGCGAGATCTACAAGCAGTTCGCCCTGACCATCGCCATCGCCATGGCCTTCTCGGCCTTCCTGGCGCTGGGCTTCACCCCGGCGCTGTGCGCGACCATGCTCAAGCAGCACCCGCCGCACGGCGAGGAGGGCCACAAGAACGCGTTCTTCCGCCTGTTCGACCGCGTCTACGAGCGCGCCAGCCGCACCTACGTCGGCCACGTCGGCCGGGCCATCCGCCACGCCCCGCGCTGGATGGCGGTGTTCGCGGTGCTGGCGGTGCTGTGCGGCGTGCTGTTCACCCGCATGCCCGGCAGCTTCCTGCCCGAGGAGGACCAGGGCTACGCGCTGGCCATCGTGCAGCTGCCGCCGGGCGCCACCCTGCAGCGCACCAACGCGGTGTTCGACCAGGTGCGCGAGCGCCTGCAGCAGCTGGAGGGCTTCGACAGCATGATGCAGGTGGCCGGCTTCAGCTTCGTCGGCCAGGGCGAGAACGTGGGCATGGCGTTCATCCGCCTCAAGCACTGGGATGAGCGCAAGTCCACCATCACCGAGTTCCTGCAGCAGGCCAACGGCGCCCTGTTCGGCATCAAGGAGGCCACCATCTTCGTGGTCAACCTGCCGACCGTGCAGGGCCTGGGCCAGTTCGGCGGCTTCGACATGTGGCTGCAGGACCGCGCAGGCGCCGGCCACGCCGCGCTGACCGAGGCCCGCAACATGCTGCTGGGCCAGGCGGCGCAGAACCCGGCGCTGACCGGCGTGCGCCCCAACACCCTGGAGGACGCCCCGCAGCTGCGCCTGAGCGTGGACCGCGTGCAGGCGCAGGCCATGGGCCTGTCGGTCAACGACATCTACAGCGCGGTGCAGCTGATGCTGGCCCCGGTGTACGTCAACGACTTCTTCTACGAGGGCCGCATCAAGCGCGTGAACATGCGCGCCGACGCCCCGTACCGCACCGGCCCGGAGGCGCTGGCCAGCTTCTACACCCCCAGCAGCCAGCAGGCCGACGCCGACGGCAACCCGGCGATGATCCCGCTCAGCGCGGTCGTGGACCACGACCAGATCATCAGCCAGCCGCCGGCCCTGACCCGCTTCAACGGCTACTCGGCCGTGAACATCGTCGGCTCGCAGGCCCCGGGCTACAGCTCCGGCGAGGCCATGGCCGCGATGGAGCGGATCGTGACCGAGCAGCTGCCGGCCGGCTTCGGCTACGACTGGAGCGGCATGTCCTACCAGGAGATCCTGGCGGGCAACGCGGCCACCCTGCTGCTGGTGCTGTCCATCGTGGTGGTGTTCCTGTGCCTGGCGGCGCTGTACGAGAGCTGGTCCATCCCGGTGGCAGTGCTGCTGGTGGTGCCGCTGGGCGCGCTGGGCGCGGTGGTGTTCAGCATGCTGCGCGGCCTGCCCAACGACATCTTCTTCAAGATCGGCCTGATCACCATCATCGGCCTGGCCGCGAAGAACGCGATCCTGATCGTGGAGTTCGCGGTGCTGGAGCGCCAGCACGGCAAGACCCTGCACGACGCGGTGGTCGAGGCCGCGCGCCTGCGCTTCCGCCCGATCCTGATGACCTCCTTCGCGTTCATCATGGGCGTGGTGCCGCTGGCCATCTCCACCGGCGCCGGCGCCAACTCCCGCCACGCCATCGGCACCGGCGTGATCGGCGGCATGCTGTTCGCCACCCTGCTGGGCCTGCTGCTGATCCCGGTGTTCTTCGTCTCCGTCCGCCGCGTCCTCGGCGACAAGATGGACGAACCGTCGAAGGAGTACCTGGAGCAGCAGAAGCGCCAGGCCACCGCGATCACCCAGTGACGCCCCAGCGCAGGCCTGCCTGCGCGGCCATACAGGAAAGCCCCGGCCTGGTGCCGGGGCTTTCCTTTTCCACCGCGCCTTCCGCCGCCCCCGGGAAACAGCCTTCCGGTCCTCTCCCGCCGGGAGAGGGGCTGGGGCTGCTGCAGGAGCGGCGCAGGCCGCGGCGACGGAGGATGAAAAAAACGCCCCGGCGGGGCCGGGGCGCTTCATGGGATCCAGTGGACCCGCGAGGCTTACCTGGTCGCCTCCTGGTAGCGGCGCTCGACCTCGTCCCAGTTGATGACGTTGTAGAACGCGGCGATGTATTCCGGACGGCGGTTCTGGTACTTCAGGTAGTAGGCGTGCTCCCACACGTCCAGGCCCAGGATCGGGGTGTTGCCCTCCATCAGCGGGCTGTCCTGGTTGGCGGTGCTCTCGACCACCAGCTTCTTGTCCGGGGTCACGCTCAGCCAGGCCCAGCCGCTGCCGAAGCGGCTGACGGCGGCCTTGGTGAAGGCCTCCTTGAACTTCTCGAAGCCGCCCAGGTCGCGGTCGATGGCCTGGGCCACGCCGCCCTTGGGCTGGCCGCCGCCGTTGGGCGACATCACCGTCCAGAACAGGCTGTGGTTGGCATGGCCGCCGCCGTTGTTGCGCACCGGGCCCTGCAGGTTCTCCGGCAGGGTCTTGAGCTTGGCCACCAGCTCCTCGACCGGCAGGTTGGCGTACTCGGTACCTTCCACCGCCGCGTTGAGGTTGTTGATGTAGGTCTGGTGGTGCCTGGTGTGGTGGATCTTCATCGTCTCCGCATCGATGTGCGGCTCGAGCGCCTCGTAGGCGTACGGCAACTCGGGGAGGGTGTAGGCCACGGTCATCTCCTTGATCGTTTGCCCGGAACATCCGGGCGCTCCTACAGTGTAGGGATCGCACCACGGGCATCCAAGCCGCCGCCGGGGAAAGCCGCGTTCCGCCGGGTCGCGCCCGCGCGTGGCGTGACCGGCACGTGAAGGAAACGCGCGCCGGGCGCATGCCATTGCGCGCCGGCACGCCGCATACTGCGGCGCATGTCCTCGCGCCGCCCTCCTTCCCTGTCCCGCGGCCTGCGGTGGCTGGCCGCCCTGCTGCTCGTCGCCGGCCTGGCCTGGCTGCAGCGCCCCGGCGCGGACGTGCCGGCCACGCCCCCCGCCGCTGGCGACGTGCGCCCTTCCGCCCCGGCGCACGAGGGGCCGGCGCTGCCGGACTTCCTGCCGCCGGAGGCCGGCCCGGTGGTCGAGCGCATCCTGCGCGGCGGGCCGTTCCCCTACCGCCAGGACGGCGCCGTGTTCGGCAACCGCGAAGGCCGCCTGCCGCCGCGCCCGCGCGGCCACTACCGCGAGTACACCGTGCCCACGCCGGGGCTGTCGCACCGCGGCGCGCGGCGCATCGTCACCGGCGGCGATCCGCCCACGGAGTGGTACTACACCGCCGACCACTACGAGACCTTCCGCCCCTTCCGGGTCACCGCCACGGAGACGCATCGATGAGCCGGCACGGATTCGACCTTGGCCTGGACGATCCGGCGCAGGCCGGCGTGTACGAGGTGGCGGCCGCCGACCTGCCGCCGCTGGCCGCCGCCGCGCGCGATGCCGGCCTGCTGGTGCGGCACGTGGACCTGGACGGCTGCGCCGACAAGGCCACCCTGCTGCTGCGCCTGGCCACCACGCTGGACCTGCCGGCCGGCTGGGGCCGCAACTGGGACGGGCTGCTGGACGCGCTGCGCGACCTGTCCTGGGCGCCGGCGCCGGGCTACCTGCTGGCCCTGGACGGCCTGGCGAGCCTGCAGGCCGGCCGGCCGAAGGAGCTGGAAACGCTGATCGGCGTACTGGACGAGGCCTCGCGCTGGTGGGCCGAGGCCGGGGTGCCGTTCTGGGCCTTCCTCGCGGCCGACAGCCTGGCACGCGGCCAGGGTCGGCCCAGGTAGTCCGCCAGGCCGCCCAGCTGCTGCGCCATCGCCCGGTCCGCCTCCGCCACCGGCGCCTGCCAGGCGCGCTCGGGCGGAACCGGCACGCTGCGCGTGTCCGCCACGGTGAAGCCCGCCGGCGCGGCATCCAGCACCTTCGCCCCCGCCGCCGCGGGCGCGGCCAGCCAGGCCAGGCGCCGCCACCGCATGCCGGCCCGTCCCGCCATCGCCCTGCCCTCCGCTGCTGCCGGCACGGGGCCGGCGGCAAGGCTCAGCCTTCCAGCTCCGCCCAGCGGGCGTAGGCGGCGTCCAGCTCGGCCTGGACCTCGGCCATGCGCTGGCCGTGCGAGGCCACCACGCCCGGGGCCTGCCGGTGGAAGGCCGGATCGGACATGGCCGCGGCCAGGCCCGCCAGCTCCGCCTCCAGCGCCTCGATCCGCGCCGGCAGCTGCTCCAGCTCGCGCGCATCCTTGTAGCTGAGCTTGCGCCGGGCCGGCCGGGCACCGGCCGCCGGCACCGCCGTGGCCGGTTTCGGTGCGGACGCGGACCTGGCCGCCGGCGCGGGGCGCCGGCGCTCCCAGTCGCTGTAGCCGCCCACGTACTCGCCGACCCTGCCCCCGCCCTCCATCACGAGGGTCGAGGTGACCACGTTGTCGAGGAAGTCGCGGTCGTGGCTGACCAGCAGCAGCGTGCCCTCGTACTCCGAGAGCAGGTCCTCCAGCAGCTCCAGGGTCTCCACGTCCAGGTCGTTGGTCGGTTCGTCCATCACCAGCAGGTTGGACGGCTGCGCGAACAGGCGCGCCAGCAGCAGGCGGTTGCGCTCGCCGCCGGACAGGCGGGTGATCGGCGCGCGCGCCCGCTCCGGGGTGAACAGGAAGTCCTGCAGGTAGGCCAGCACGTGCTTGCGGCTGCCGTTGATCTCGACGAAGTCGCGGCCCTCGGCCACGTTCTCCATCGCGTTCCAGTCCTCGCGCAGGGTGGCGCGGTACTGGTCGAAATAGGCGACCTGCAGGTTGGTGCCCAGCTTCACCTCGCCCGACTGCGGCTGCAGCTGGCCCAGCAGCAGCTTCAGCAGGGTGGTCTTGCCGCTGCCGTTGGGGCCGACCAGGCCGATGCGGTCGCCGCGCAGCACGGTGGTGGAGAAGCCGCGCACCAGCACGCGGTCGCCGTAGGCGAAGTGCAGGTCGCGTGCCTCGATCACCTTGCGCCCGGAGGCCTCGCCCTGCGCCGCCTCCATGCGCACGTTGCCGGCCAGCTCGCGGCGGCGGGCACGCTCCGCGCGCATGGCCTTGAGCCGCCGCACGCGGCCCTCGTCGCGGGTGCGGCGGGCCTTGATGCCCTGGCGGATCCATGCCTCCTCCTGCGCCAGCAGCCTGTCGAAGCGCGCGTTCTCCTGGGCTTCGGCATGCAGGCGCTCCTCGCGCCGGCGCAGGTAGTTGTCCCAGTCGCCGGGCCAGCTGGTGACCCGGCCGCGGTCGATCTCGACGATGCGGGTGGCCAGGGCGCGCAGGAAGCGGCGGTCGTGGGTGACGAACACCACGCTGCCCTTCCAGTCCCGGAGGAAGCCCTCCAGCCAGTCGATCGCCTCGATGTCCAGGTGGTTGGTCGGTTCGTCCAGAAGCAGCACGTCCGGCGCCGACACCAGCGCCCGCGCCAGCAGCACCCGCCGCTTCATGCCGCCGGACAGGCGCGCGAACGGCGCCTCGCCGTCCAGCTCCAGGCGGCTGAGCACCTCGCCCACGCGCCGGTCCAGGCTCCAGCCGTCGGCGGCGTCGATGCGCGCCTGCACCGCCGCCAGGGCGTTGGCGTCCAGCTCGGCGGCGTGGCTGAGGTGGTGGAACTGCGCCAGCCACTGCCCCAGCCTGCCCAGGCCGGCGGCGACCACGTCGAACACGCTGCCATCGGTGCCCTGCGGCACCTCCTGCTCCAGCCGCGCCACGCGCACGCCGGCCTGCACGCGGACCTGACCGTCGTCCGGCTGCAGCTCGCCGGCGATGAGCTTGAGCAGGGTGGACTTGCCGGCGCCGTTGCGGCCGATCAGGGCGATGCGCTCGCCCGCCTCGATGGCCAGCTCGGCGCGTTCCAGCAACAGGGGGCCGCCGACGCCGTAGTCGACGTTCTGCAGGGTGATCAGGGGCATGCGCGCATTGTACGTGGCGGCCGCCCGGCACAGGCCCGCGATGTGCCGGGATCAGGCGGCCAGCAGCGCGTGCAGCGGGCCCGGGCCGGGCCAGCGCGAACGCCCTTCCAGCGCGGGCAGCTCCAGCAGCACCGCGGCGCCCAGCACCCGCGCGCCCTGCCGTTGCAGCAGGCGCGCGGCCGCGGCCAGGGTGCCGCCGGTGGCCAGCACGTCGTCCACCAGCAGCACCGGCGCGCCCGGCGCCAGGGCGTCGGCCTGCGCCTGCAGGCGGTCGCTGCCGTACTCCAGCGCGTAGGCCTCCTCCAGTACCCGCCCCGGCAGCTTGCCCGGCTTGCGCAGCGGCACGAAGCCGGCGCCCAGTTCGCGCGCCAGCGCCGCGCCCAGGATGAAACCGCGCGATTCGATGCCGGCCACCGCGGCCACGCCGGTGCCACGCCAGGGTTCGGCCAGGGCGTGGAGCATGGCGGCGAAGCCTTCGGCGTCGCCCAGCAGAGGCGCGATGTCGCGGAACACGACCCCCGGCCTGGGGAAATCGGGCACGTCGCGGATCAGCGCGGCCCAGGCCGGGACGGTGGCAGGCGATGGCATGCAGGGACTCCGGTTCGGATGCGGCAATGCTAGCGTGGAGCGGGCCCGGATCAGGAACTGCACGAGAGCATCGAGGCGCCGGGCCGCTGCCGCGCCCAGTCCGGACGCCGGCGGGCGAAGTGTCCGCGCCCGGGCTGCTCCTCGTACGGGCGGCGCAGCACCTCCATCAGCGCCTGCACGCCGCCCATGTCGCCCTGCTCCGCGCGCTCGATGGCCTCCAGCAGCAGCCAGTTGCGCGGCACGTGGCAGGGGTTGGCCAGGCGCATGCGTTCCCGCCGCGCGGCCGCATCCAGCGGATCGGCGGCCAGGCGGGCCGCGTAGCGCACCAGCCATTCCCGCAGCGGCGCCTCGATGCGCCCGCGCGCCGCCGCGTCGTAGCAGGCCGGCTCCAGCATGGCCAGGTCGGGCGCGGCCGGGTCCAGCCGCCCGAGGGCGCGGAAGGACAGGGTCATGTCCAGCTGCCCGGCATGCAGCAGCCGGCACAGGTCCCCGTACAGCGCCACGTCCGCGGCATCGGCCGCGGCCAGGCCCAGCTTGCGTGCCACCAGGTCGCGCTCGGCCTGCTGCCAGGCCAGGCGGTAGCGGCGCAGGCCTTCCTCCAGCGGCGCCGGGCCGTCGAACAGCGGCGCCAGCGCCTGGGCCAGCCGGATCGTGTTCCAGTACGCCACTTCCGGTTGCGCGCCGAAGCGGTAGCGGCGGCCGTGCGTGTCGGTGGTGTTGGGCGTCCAGTCCGGATCGAAGTCCTCGATCCAGCCGAACGGGCCGTAGTCCAGCGTCAGGCCGAGGATGGACATGTTGTCGGTGTTCATCACCCCGTGGACGAAGCCCACCCGCATCCAGCCGGCCACCATCCACGCGGTGCGCTCGCACACCCGCGCGAACCACTCGGCGTCGCCATCCGGCCCCCTGCCGTGCAGCTCCGGGAAGTGGTGGCGCTGCACGTGGTCGGCCAGCCGCCGCAGCAGGACGGTGTCGTCGCGCGAGGCCGGCAGCTGCCAGCTGCCGAAGCGCAGGAAGCCGGGCGCAATGCGGCACACCACGGCACCGGGTTCCGGGCGCGGATGGCCGTCGTAGAACATGTCCCGCACCACCTCCTCACCGGTGCCGACCAGGCTGAGCGCGCGCGTGGTGGGGATGCCCAGGTGGTGCATGGCCTCGCTGCACAGGAACTCGCGGATCGAGGAGCGCAGCACCGCGCGGCCGTCGCCGAAGCGCGAGTACGGCGTACGCCCGGCGCCCTTGAGCTGCAGCTCCCGGCGTCCGCCGTCCGGCCCGATCGCCTCGCCCAGCGAGATGGCGCGGCCATCGCCCAGCTGCCCGGCCCAGCTGCCGAACTGGTGCCCGCCGTAGTTGGCCGCCCACGGCTGCATGCCGTGCAGCAGCGCGTTGCCGCCGAACACGCGGGCGAAGTCCGAGTGCCCGGCGTCGGCGGCGTCCAGCCCGACCAGGGCCGCGGCCTCCGGTGACCACGCCAGCAACCGCGGCGCGGCCACCGGGGTGGGATCCACCCGCGACCAGGCCGCGAAGACCTCGCGCACCCGCGGTCCGGCCTCGGCGTCGCCGGGCAGGTCGCGCAGGAAGCTGTTGTCGAACTCGATCCGCATGTGCCGGGGACGCGCCTGCCGGTGCAGGCGCCTTCGCATCCTCAGCCGGTGGCCACCGCGAACGGGCCACCCTGCTCCAGCGCCCGGTGGTAGGCCGGGCGCGCATGGATGCGCTCGAGAAAGCCGCGCAGGTTCGGGTGCCCGCGCAGGTCGGCGCGCACCGCGACGGCCTCGACCGGGAAGCTCATCTGGATGTCGGCGGCGGTGAAGCGCTCGCCTGCGAACCAGCCGCCGCCGTCCAGCGCCTGCTCCATCCATCCTTAAAGTGAAGCGCCGGCTCGCAGGGTTGACAACGGCGCCGATTATCGTAGAAGCATCGCGAGCACGAGGTGGGTGATACCCCATCCCATTCCGTTGAAGGACACGAGCGGCAGGGGAGGCGCTGCACGGACGTAGGGGAAATGACGGAGTCGCTGTTCCGCAAGGAAGTGCTGGAGGCCAAGCGCACAAGCTGGCTCGGGCCGATCTCGCTGGCCCAGCCGCTGCCCGCGTGGGGGCTCACCGCGTTCGCGGTGGTCGCCGCCGCCTCGATCCTCCTGTTCCTGATCTTCGGCACCCACACCCGCCGCACCCGGGTGGTCGGCCAGCTCGTGCCCGTCGAGGGCCTCGCCACCGTCACCGCGCCCGCATCGGGCGTGCTCGGCCGGATCCTGGTCGAGGAAGGGCAGCGTGTCCAAGCCGGCCAACTGCTTGCGGTGTTGAACGTCCCGCGCGCCACCCCGGCCACCGGCGACACCGTGGCCGCGCTCGAAGCGCAGTTGCAGCAGCGCATGCAGGGGCTGGATCAGGCCCGGCAGGCCCAGGACGCGCTGCTCGATGCCCAGGAACGCGGCCTCGCGCGTCAGCTCGACGCGGCCGAGCGCCAGTTGCGCCAGCTGCAATCCGAAATCGCCACGCGTGGCGAACAGGTGCGCATCGCGAGGGAATCCTTGGAGCGCCTGCGCGAACTTCAGCGCAACCAGTACGTGGGCGAGCTGCAGGTCAAGCAGCAGGAAAGCGCCATGCTCGAACACAGGGCGGTCATGCAGGCGCTGCAACGCCAGGCGGCCGAGACGCGCCGCCTGCAGGCCCAACTGCAACAGGCCCTGCGTGAGCTGCCGGCACAGCGCCAGCTGGCCGTTTCCACCTACCGCCGCGACCGCGCCCTACTGGATCAGGAGCAGGTCGAGACCGAAGCGCGCGGCGAGCTGGCCATCGTCGCGTCGGTCGCGGGCGTGGTCGCCACCAAGGTGCTGAAGGCCGGCCAGTCGGTGCAGGCGGGGCAGTCGGTGATGAGCCTGATCGCGGGCGACGGCCGTCTGGAGGCGGAGTTGCTGGTGCCGAGCCGCGCCATCGGTTTCATCGAACCGGGCGACCCCGTGCTGCTGCGCTACCAGGCGTTCCCCTACCAGAAGTTCGGCCACCACGCCGGGCGCGTCGCGCGCATCAGCCACAGCGCGTTGAGCGCCAGCGAACTGGCCGCGCTCGCGGGGAATTCGCAGGCGAGCGAGCCGTTCTATCGAGTGCGCGTCGAACTGGCCGCGCAAGCCATTACCGCCTACGGCAAGCCCGAGCCGCTCAAGCCCGGGATGCTGCTCGATGCGGACGTGCTGGGCGAGCGACGCGCGCTGGTCGAATGGGTGCTGGAGCCGCTGTATTCGCTCAAGGGGAAGGTCGGCAGCGGCTGACCTTCACCGGAGCAACGGATTGCCGGGTGTGTTCCCGGCCCCAGGCGCAGGGGAGCTGCGCAACTCAGGAGGCGTTATGACTGGCCAAAAAATCCGTCTGGATCTGACCAATCCTGAAACGCTGTTGGTTGCAAGTGTGACGTCGGCGTTCTTCGGGAGCGGTGTGTTGCTTGGTTTGTGGCTGGCGAATGCCCGGCTTGGTTGAACACAAGAGATGCTGCTACGCGGGCCGCGTAACGCGCGTGAGTCGCAGTGTGCTGAGCGGCGGCGAACTGGCCGCACCTGCGGGGAATTCGCAAACGAGCGGGCCGCTCTATCGGGTGCGGGTCGAACTGCGCGCTCAAGCCATCACGGCCTACGGCAAGCCCGAGCCGCTCAAGCCCGAGATGCTGCTGGAGGCCGACAGCCTGGGCGAACGCCGCCGCCTGTTCGAGTGGGTGCGCGAGCCGCTGTATTCGCTCACGGGGAGGATGGCGGAATGAGCGTCATTCGCTCCGGGGAAGGAATTGCCGGGTGTGTTCCCGGTCCCATGGCGCAGGGGGACTGCGCCACAATTCAAGGAGATGTTGAAATGCGTGAATTGACCATTCAGGAAGTCGAGAATGTTGATGGCGCCATCGCTCCCGTGCTGTTTGTTGGCGCGGTCATTCTTTCTGGCTCTGTTGAATTTCAAGTGGGTTGCCGGGCATGAGGGTTGATCACTGCGAAGTCGAGCTTGCCGGCGATCAGGAAGATGACGGTTCTGATAGTGGTGAAGCGGGTGAAGCCGCGAGCGCGGCGCTTGGCGGACTGAAACAGGCCGTTGAGCGCTTCGAGGAAGCCGTTGGTCTGGCGGGTCTGGGCCCAGGCGACG
>Ga0207865_101309_pt1 | contig 19385 bp, 10 predicted proteins | sample HigsolmetaAR204D_FD_184836 | JGI IMG/M metagenome (GOLD analysis project Ga0207865, IMG submission 184836) | Ionic liquid and high solid enriched microbial communities from the Joint BioEnergy Institute, USA - AR20-4-D (SPAdes) (version 2) ...
CTCCGCGCACGCGATGGCCTCGCGGTCGCCCACGTTGGTGAGGGCCATCGCCCGCAGCGCGAGCAGCATCGCCGTCTCCTCGGGCCGGTCGTCCCCGGCCTCGGCGAGGGCCTGTTCGGTGAGGTCGAGGGACGCGGCGTCCTCCCCGGCCCACAGCGACGCCATGATCGCCTTGAGCCAGGTCTCCCGCCGGTCCGGCCCGGGATCGGCGTCATCCGGCCACACCGTCAGGGCGCGGCGGAGCATCTGCGCCTGCTCGGCGTGCGCGTGCATCGCCTCCGCGGTCTCGGCGGCGCGCAGCAGCGCGGGCAGGGCGCGCCGCGGCTCCCGCGCGCCGTACCAGTGGAAGGCCTCCTCGGCGGCCCGGCGCTCGGGGGCGAGCAGGTCCGGCGCGGCGTCGATCGCCTCGGCGTAGGCGCGGTGCAGCCGCACCCGCTCGGCGGGCAGCAGATCGGTGAGCACCGCCTCGCGCAGCAACGCGTGCCGGAACCGGTACCCGTCCCGCTCCGGCAGCAGGATCCGCGCGTCGACCGCCGCGCGCAGGGTGGTGAGCAGCGCCGTCTCGTCGAGCCCGCTGGTACGGCGCAGCAGCTCGTACGGCACGCACGGCCCGCCCACGGCGGCGAGCCGTACCGTGTGGTGGGCGTCGGCGGGCAGCCGGTCGACCCGGTGGAGCAGCAGGTCGCGCAGCGTGTCGGGCAGCGCGTCATCGGCCGGCCCGGAGGCGCGGGCGAGCTCCTCGGCGAAGAACGGGTTGCCGCCCGAGCGCCGGTACACCGTCTCGACGAGCCGCTCGTCCGGCCGCCGCCCCAGCACCCCGGCGACGAGCTCGCCCACCTCGGCCCGGGTGAGCCGGGCCAGGCGCAGCCGGCGCACCCCCGGCAGCCGTTCCAGCGCGGCGAGGTACGGCGGCAGCGGGTGCGCCCGGCCGAGGTCGTCGTCGCGGTAGGCGGCGAGCAGCAGGACGCGGGCGGGGCGGAGCGTGCGGGCGAGGTAGCCGAGCAGCTCCCGGGTGGTCCGGTCCGCCCAGTGCAGGTCGTCGACGACGAGCAGCACCGGCCGCTCCTCGCCGAGCCGCCGCAGCAGCACGGCGAACAGCTCGGCCAGCTCGAAGAGCCGCGCGCCGCCGTCCTCGCCCGCGCGGACCCGCGCGGCCGTGCCGTACTCGGGCAGCAGCTCCAGCAGCTCGCGGGCGGCGGGCAGCAGCCGGGTGAGCCGGTCGGGGCCGGGTTCGCGGGCGAGCTCGCGCAGCACCGTGGTGACCGCGGCGAGCGGCAGGCCCTCGGCGCCGAGCTCCACGCAGGCGCCGCGCAGCACCCGCCAGCCCGCCCGCGCCGCCCGCGCCGCGTGGTGGTCGAGCAGGCACGTCTTGCCGATCCCGGCCTCCCCGCCGACCACCACCATCCCGGCGTCGCCGTCCTGCGCCGCGCGGGCGGCCTCCCCGAGGAAGGCGAGCTCCTCCTGCCGGCCAAGCAGCCCCATGGCGACCACGATAAGGCCGGCCGCGCGGCGCTACGGCGGCCACGATAAGGCGGCGGATAGGGCATCTGCCCGGTGTGCCGGGACCGCCCGGCGGGCGACGCTGCTCCCCGACCGTTCCCCGGGACGACCGAAGGAGACGAACGATGAGGCAAGTCCCCGTGCTCATCGTGGGCGGCGGCATCACCGGCCTGTCCTGCGCGCTGTTCCTCGCCGCCCACCGGGTGCCGTGCCTGCTCGTGGAGCGCCACCCCGACCTGCTCGGCCACCCGCGCGCCCGCGGGATCACCCCGCGCACCATGGAGCTGTACCGGCAGGTCGGGCTGGAGGAGCGGATCCGGGCCGCGGCGTTCGCCGGTCCCGGCTTCGCCTGGGTCCCGGTGCGCGCCGAGACCCTGAACGACGACCGGTACGAGTCCCCCGACGAGCCGCACGAGAGCGACGGCGCGGAGGCGAGCCCGTGCCCGTTCGGGCCGATCGACCAGGACCGGCTCGAGGCCCTGGTCCGCGACCATGCCCGGCATCTGGGCGCGCGGCTGCGGTTCTCCACCCAGCTCGTCGGCTTCGAGCAGGATGAGACCGGCGTGACCGCCGAGCTCAGGGACCGCACGACCGGCGCGTCGGAGCGGGTGCGGGCCGAGTACCTCGTCGCCGCCGACGGCTTCCACAGCCCGATCCGCCACCGGCTCGGCATCCCGGTCGACGGCCCCGGGCGGCTGTTCGACACCATCACCGCGATCGTCGACGCCGACCTGCGGCCCGCGCTGCGCGGGCGGCGGGCCACCATCGCGTACCTGCGGCGGCCGCGCCCGCACACGATCCTCATGGCGCACGACGACGAGGGCACCCGCTGGGTGTTCGGCACCGGTTACGACCCGTCCGCCGAGCCGGTGGAGTCCTTCACCGACGAGCGGATCGCCGCCATGGTGCGCGAGGCCGCCGGTCTGCCCGACCTCGAGGTACGGCTGCGCCCGCAGATCCCCGGCACCGACCTGAAGGTGCTCGCCTTCCCCATCGGCGCCCACGTCGCCCGCGCCTACCGGGCGGGCCGGGTCTTCCTCATCGGCGACGCCGCGCACGTGTGGCCGCCCACCGGCGGGCTCGGCGCCAACGCCGGCATCCAGGACGCGCACAACCTCGCCTGGAAGCTCGCCCTCGTCACCGACGGCCTGGCCGGGCCCGGCCTGCTCGACAGCTACGAGGCGGAGCGCCGCCCCACCGGCCTGATGACGATGGGCCAGGCGCTCGCCCGGTTCGGCACCCGCATGCACCCCGGAGAGGCGCCGGAGATCATCGAGTACGGCTCGGTGGCCCTCGGCTACCAATACCGCTCGTCGGCGGTCCTCGGCGCGGCCCCCGCCGCCGACCCGCTGCCCCTCGGCGAGCTGCGCGGCCGGCCCGGCACCCGCGCCCCGCACGTGGCGGTCGAGCGCGACGGCAAGCCCGTCTCCACCCTCGACCTGTACGGCTTCCGCTTCGTCCTGCTGACCGGCCCGGACGGGGACGCCTGGGCCGCGGCCGCCAGGGAGCTGCCCGTCCCGGTCGACGTGTACCGCTTCGGCGCCGACCTCACCCCGGCCACCGCCGCCGACGCCCACGGCCTCGCCCCCGGCGAGGCGATCCTGGTCCGCCCCGACGGCTTCGTCGCCTGGCGCTCCACCACTCCCGGCGCCCTTGCCGCGGCGCTCGCCACGATCCTGTCCCGCTGACCGCCCCGGCCCGCCGTACCGGGGCGCGCACGGGACCGGCCCGGGTCCCGATCCTCCCGGCGAGGGGGCGGGAGGATCACGCCCGGTGCCGCCGAGGCGCGCGCGGCGGCCGCCCCCGGCCGGTTCCGGCGGCGAGGGACGCCGGCGTGCGGCCGGGGGCGGCCGGGTGTGGGTGGGGGGTGCTCAGCCGACCCGCTCGGTGGCGGTACGGCGGAGGTGGAAGAGCTCCGAGGGGGAGATCGGCATCCTCATGATCGGGATGCCCTCGGCGTCCTCGATCGCGCTCGCGATCACCGCGGAGACCGGGATGACGCCCGCCTCGCCCGCGCCCTTGATGCCGAGCGGGTTGAGCGGGCTCGGGGTCTCCAGGTGCGCGGTCTCGATCCGGGGCACCTCGGTGGCGTACGGCATGAGGAAGTCCATGAACGAGGCGTTCAGCAGCTGGCCGTGCTCGTCATAGACCATGCGCTCGTACAGCGCGCCGCCGATGCCCTGGGCCACGCCGCCGTGGACCTGGCCGTCGACGATCATCGGATTGATCAGGCGGCCGCAGTCGTGCACCACCGCGTACCGCAGCACCTTGATCTCGGCGGTCTCCGGGTCGGTCTCCACGATCGCCGCGTGCATGCCGTAGGCGAACGTGGACCGGACCGGCGAGTAGTAGTCGCGGCCCTCCAGGCCCGGCTCCTCCCCCTCCGCGACCGGCGGCTTGTCGTCCGAGGCCGCGGTGGCGAACTGGGTGGCGCGCTGCGCCTCCTCGTCGAAGGCGTACCGCAGCGGGTTGGACAGCACCGCGACGGTGGCGAGCGGGATCGAGGCCGAGGGGTTGCCCTTGACGTGCACGATCCCGTCGGTGATCGTCAGGTCGGCCGGGTCGGCCTCGAGCGCCTCGGCGGCGATGCGCAGCGCCTTGTCGCGCACCTTGCGGCAGGCGAGCGCGATCGCGTTGCCGCTCATCACCGCGGCGCGGGAGGCGAAGGTGCCCACGGCGTACCCGAACCGGCGGGTGTCGCCGGTGACCACCGAGACCCGCTCGATCGGCACCCCGAGCTCGGTCGCCGCGATCTGCGCGAACGCCGTCTGGTGGCCCTGCCCCTGGGAGGTGAGGCCGGTGGAGACGTGCACCCGGCCGTCCGAGGTGATCTGCACGTGCCCGCCCTCGTACGGCCCGACGCCGGTGCCCTCCACGTAGCAGCCGATGCCGATGCCGAGGCGGCGGCCCTCGGCCGCGGCGCGCTCGCGCTCCTTCTCGAACTCGTCCCAGCCGATGAGCTCCTTGAGCATGCGGAGCGCCTCGGGATAGTTGCCGCTGTCGTAGATCAGCGGCCTCCCGTCCTGGAAGGTCATCCTGTGGTCGTAGGGGAACTCGTCCGGCTGGATGAAGTTCGCCGCGCGCACCTCGGTGCGGTCCTTGCCCAGGTAGGCCGCGATGCGGTCCATGGTGCGCTCCATGCAGAACACGCCCTGGGGCCGGCCCGCGCCGCGGTACGGGGTGACGATCACCGTGTTGGTGTAGACGGAGGAGAACTCCACCCGGTACGCCCCGGGCTTGTACGGCCCGAGCAGCTGGGTGGACGTGATGATCGGCACGATGATCCCGTACGGCGTGTAGGCGCCGTGGTCGTGCAGGAACGTCACGTCCAGGCCGAGGATGCGCCCGTCGTCGTCGAAGCCGACCCGCACGTGCTGGACCTGGCCGCGCTCGTGGGCCGAGGAGATGAAGTGCTCGCGCCGGTCCTCGGTCCACTTGATCTCCTGCCCGAGGGCGCGGGCCGCCCACGGGACGAGGACCTCCTCCGGCCACGGGTGCATGATCTTGACGCCGAAGCCGCCGCCGACGTCCGGGGCGATCACCTCGACCTTGGGCAGCGGCAGGCCGAGCTTGGCCGCGATCGCCATGCGCACGCTGGTCGAGGTCTGCGTGGAGGAGTACACGCGCAGCGACCCGTCGTCCGGGTCCCAGCGGGCGTACACGCCGCGCCCCTCCAGCGGCATCGACGCGCTGCGCTCGATGTCGAGCCGGAACTCCAGCCGGTGCGGGGCCGCCTCGATCATCTCGGCGGCGCTGCGGCCGTCCGCGGACGGCACCTCCTGCACCAGGTGGGCGCCGACGTTGCCGGGCACGTCCGGGTGCACCAGGTGCTCGCCGCGCACCGCCTCCTCGATGCCGACCACCGCCGGGAGCGGCTCGTAGTCGACCTCGATCAGGTCGCAGGCGTCCTCGGCCGCGTACCGGTCCTTCGCCACCACCATCACCACGGGCTCGCCGACGTGCCGTACCACGTCCTTGGCGAGCGGGCGGGCGGTGCGGCCGTGGGTGAGCGCCGGGTGCGGGATGAGCAGCGGCAGCGGCTCGCCGACCCGCTCCGGCAGGTCCTCCCAGGTGTAGACGGCGACCAGGCCGGGCACGTCGAGCGCGCGGTCGACGTTGATGTCCCGGATCCGGGCGTGCGCGTGCGGGGAGCGGACGAAGGCGACGGCGAGCGCGTCCCTGCCGAGGTCGTCGAGGTAGCGTCCGTTGCCGGTGATCAGCCGCGGGTCCTCCAGCCGCTGCACCCGCTCGCCGAACAGGCTGGTCGTCACGATTCCTCCGTCACTGCTCGGTGGCTCCCCGCGGGCACCCCGGCCCTGTTCTCCTCCGCGGCGATCTCGGCCGCGCGGTGCACGGCCTTGATGATGTTCTGGTAGCCGGTGCACCGGCACAGGTTGCCGGAGATGCCCTCGAGGATCTCCTCGTCGCTCGGCGAAGGGTTCTCCCTGAGCAGCGCGGTCACCGTGCACAGGAAGCCCGGCGTGCAGAACCCGCACTGCAGGGCGTGGCTCTCGGCGAACGCGCGCTGCACGGGCGAGAGCGTGCCGTCCGGGGCGGCGAGGCCCTCGATCGTGGTGATCTCGTGCCCGTCCACGGAGACCGCGAACATGAGGCAGGAGCGCACCGGCTCGCCGTCGAGCAGCACCGTGCAGCAGCCGCACACGCCGTGCTCGCAGCCCACGTGGGTGCCGGTGAGCCCGAGATCGTGCCGCAGGCAGTCGGACAGCAGCCGCCGCGCCGGCACCCTCGCCTCCCGGACCACGCCGTTGACGGTCAGCGATATGTCGAACAGGGTTTCGGTCCCCACCCCGGTACTCCCCTTCGCTTCAGGTGCGCCTTCAGCCATGCGACGCCCGTTCCGCGGCGATGCGCAGGGCGCGCTCGGCGAGCACCCCGGTCAGGTGCCGCCGGTACTCGGCCGTGGCGTGGATGTCGTCCTCGGGCTCCACCCGGTCCCGTACGGCGGCCGCCACCGCGGGCCAGTCCGCCGAGGCGGCCGGGCGGCGCGCGCACTCGGCCGACACGTCGACGACGACCGGCACCGGGCCGACCCCGATGCAGGCCACCTTGGCGGTGGTGATGCGCAGGTCGTCGTCGAGGGTGACGAGCGCGGCGACCCCGGCGAGGGCGAAGTCGCCGTGCCGCCGGGCGATCTCGCAGAACGCGGTGCCGGAGCCCGGCGGCAGGGCCGGGAAGAACGCCGAGACCGCCAGCTCGCCCGGCTGCAGCGCGGACTCCAGCGGCCCGAGAAAGAACTCGTCCGCGGGCACGTCGCGCTCGGGCGCGCCGTGGCGGGCGAGCCGTACCGTGCCGCCCAGCAGGGCGAGCACGGCCGGCAGCTCCGCGGCCGGGTCGGCGTGCACGATGCTGCCGACCACGGTGCCGCGGTTACGGATCACCGGATGGGCGACGTGCCGCAGCGCCTGGCGCAGCAGCGGCTGGCGCTCGGCCACCGCGGCCGAGCGCTCCACCGTGGCGTGCCGGGCGAGCGCGCCGACCCGTACGCCGCGGGCGTCGGCGGCGACGGTGTCGAGCGCGCCGATCCGGTTGATGTCGACGAGCCTCGCCGGTGCGGCGAGACGCATGTTCATGAGCGGAATGAGGCTCTGTCCCCCGGCCAGAACCTTGCCCTCCGGCCCCGCGTCGGCGAGAACCTCGAGGGCCTCGCCGACGGTGCGCGGGGCGTGGTAGTCGAATGGGGGCGGTTTCACGTGTCCGTCCTACCCCAGGTACCCGTTGACGTGCGTTGATCGTTCACGGTGACGGTGTGCCGTCCGGCACGGATCACCCGGCGGCGCCCTTCTCGGCCGCGACCTCGCCGACCGGGGCGGATTCCGCGGGCGACCACCCGCGCCGGGCGAGGGCGCGGAGCAGGTGGTAGCCGCCGAGCAGGACGATCGTGCCGAGCGCGATGCCGCCGATGGTGAACTCGCCGGTGATCGCGTGGTCCACGGGGCCGATGGCGAGGATGATGCCCGCGCCGACCGGGACCATGTTCACCGGGTCCGCGAAGTTCACCCGGTTCTCCACCCAGATCTTCGCGCCGAGCATGCCGATCATGCCGTAGAGGATCACGCAGACCCCGCCGAGCACACCGCCCGGAGTCGCGGCGATGAGCGCGCCGAACTTCGGGCAGAGGCCGAACAGGATCGCGATGATCGCGGCGACGTAGTAGGCGGCCGTGGAGTACACCCGGGTCGCGGCCATGACGCCGATGTTCTCGGCGTAGGTGGTGGTCGGCGAGCCGCCGACCGAGGTGGCGACCACGGTCGCGACGCCGTCCGCGGCGATCGCCCGGCCCATGTACGGGTCGGCGTTGACGCCGGTCATCTCACCCACCGCCTTGACGTGCCCGATGTTCTCCGCGATCAGGGCGATCACGGCGGGCAGCACGAGCAGCACCGCGGAGACCCGGATGTCCGGCGCGTGGAAGTCCGGCAGGCCGATCCACGGCGCGTCGGCGACGGCGGACAGGTCCACCCGCGGGTGGGTGTCCACCTGGCCGGTGCCGGCGTTGAAGGCGGTGATGTTCCCGAAGACCCGGTCGGCCACCCAGGAGAGCACGTAGCCGACGATCAGGCCGAGCAGTACGGCGATGCGTCCGATGAAGCCGCGGAACAGCACCATGATCAGGAAGGTGACGACCATCGTGATCAGGGCGATCCACTGGTCCTGCGGCCAGTAGGTGTCCGCGACCACGAACGCGAGGCCGAACCCGATCAGCATCACCACGCCGCCGGTGACCACCGGCGGGAAGATGCGGTGGATGAACCCGACGCCGAGGAAGTGGATGAGCAGACCGAAGATGGCGAGCACGAGGCCGGCGACGAGGATCGCACCCGTTACGATCTTGTCGACGGCCGGCGTGTCACCACCGAACAGCCCGCGGATCGCCGCGACGCCGGCGACGAAGGAGGCGCTGGTGCCGAGGTAGCTCGGCACCTTCCCCTTCACCATGAGCAGGAAGATGATCGTGGCGACGCCGGACATCATCACGGCGAGATTCGGGTCCAGCCCCATGACGAGCGGGAACACGAAGGTCGCGCCGAACATCGCGACCACGTGCTGGGCACCGAATCCGATCGTGCGTGGCCAGGACAGCCGCTCGTCCGGCTTGACCACATCGCCAGGGGCCAGCTTGCGGCCCTCTCCGTGCACCTTCCACCCGAATGCCATATGAGCCCCTCTTGTGCCGGGCCGTCGGCCGGGCGCCACCCCGCAGGCAAAACCCACCGCGGCGACTAACACTTTCCACCGGGCCGGACGTGACGTCCGTCACCCGTTGCGGGCAGGTTAGACGTGGTGACGCGGGTCTTCATGGGCAGGATTTGCCAAACGTCCTGCCGTCGGCAGAGTTTTTCTTGCGCACCGGCCGACCGGGGTGGCGGTGAGTGGGCACCGTGCACCTCGCCGGGCGCCCCGGACGCGCCCGGCGACCGCCGTGACGCCGCACCGGAGGGCCTGTCGGGCGCGGCGTCAGGATTGTCAGGTCTCGTGTCAGGCCGGTTTCGGACGCGTTTCGGACACGCCCGGGCCGCGATTCGGACCCGTGCCCGCCCCGGTCAGATGCCGCGCATGCGCAGCACGTGCAGCGCGAGGGTGAGGTTGAGGCGCAGGTGCGCGTCCTCGGTGAACCGGCCCAGCATGCGCTCGAGCTTGCCGATGCGGTAGCGCAGGGTGTTGTAGTGGAAGTGCAGCCGCCGGGCGGTCTCGGCGACGTTGAGGTTCGTCTCCAGCAGCACCTGCAGGGTGCGGCGCAGGTCGACGTTCTCGGCGTCGTCGTCGGAGGCGAGCGGGCCGAGCGTCTCGGCGACGAACGCGTGCAGCTCGGCGGTGTCGTTCACCAGCGACAGCAGCCGGTAGACGCCGAGCTGGTCGAAGTGGGCGATCGCGCCGGGCCCGTGGAGCTGGCGGCCGACCCGGGCCGCCTTGAGCGCCTGGCCGTACGCGTCGGGCAGCAGGTCCACGCCGTGCGCGACCCGGCTCATGCCGGTGGAGAAGGTGGCGGGGGCGCTGTCGCCGAACGCGGTCTGGGCGTCCCGGGTGAGCCGGGTGACGTCCACCCCGGCCCCGACGATCGCGACGACCTCGTGCGAGAAGCCCGCCACCGCGCCGCGCGGGTCGTGCCGCCGCACCGCCGACACCCAGGCGGAGAGCAGCCGGTCCTGGGCGGAGCGCTCCTCCCCGTCCGGGTCCATCTCGGCGACGACCACGGTCACCGGGCGCTCCAGGTCCCAGCCGAACGCGCGCGCCCGCTCGGTGACCCGCGGCCCGCCCCGCCCGATGAGCACGTCCCGAAGGAAGTCCGCCCGGTACTTGCTCTCCACGGCGGTGACCGCCTCCTGTTTGGTGATCACGAGCGCGGCGACCGTCGCGGCGCGTTCCAGGATGCCGACGTCGCTGTCGCGGAGGGTGCCGGTGGGGCCGTAGGCGACGAGGCGGCCGTGGTGGTGGCCGCCGGCGACGACCGGTACGGCCGCGAACCCCCCGTCGGCGCCGTCACCGCCCGGCCAGGCCACCCCCGAGGACCCCGAGGCCACCGCCCAGGGTACCCCCGGCGTCGTGGACTCCCGCACGGCGGCCTCGCACAGCACGGCCACGTCGTCCGGGGGGCCCGCGGTGGCGAGCACGTGCCCGGCCCCGTCGAGGATCGCCACCGCGACGTCGAGCAGGTTCGCCACCTCGGCGGCGACCTCGCGCAGCCCGCCCCCGGCGAGCACCACCTGGACGAGCGCGCGGTGCGCCTCCTCGGCCCGGGCGAGGATCGCGGCCTGCCGGTTGAGGATGTCGGTGAGCACCTGGTTGAGGATGTCGTCGAAGCCGACGTCGTTCGGCAGCAGGATCAGCGGGAAGTCGAGCCGGTCGGCCTGCTCGATCATCTCGTCGGGCAGCTCGTCGACGTACCGGCCGAGCTTGATGCCGAGCGCGGCGAGGCCCCGCTCGTCGAGGTCGGCGACGAGCCGGCCGAGCGACTGGGGCGTGTTGCGCAGCGGGTAGCCGGTGGTGAGCAGCAGCTCGTGCGGCTTCACCCAGGCGAGGATGTCGGGCACCTCCATGACGTTGAGCCGCTGCACGATGCGGTTGAGGCCGCCCTTGCCCGCGATGAGGCGGGCGCCGGCGAGGGTGGAGACGCCCAGCACCTCCCCGACGGAGACGCCGTAGATGATCGTCCCGGTGCTGGCCAGTCGCGGGGCCGGGGGGGAGGGTTCCGTAGGCATTGCTCGTGCTCCCGAGACGGTCGGTTACGGGCCACCTCATTCTGAACGAACTCCTTGTCTGGCAACAAGAGCCAACCTTTCCGGGAAGTGTTGGCAGCTTTCTCCGTACGGCGACGTGGCGGCCCGTTCTACGGTCGCGTCAGGTTTTCCGTCCTGGGACGTCAATTGGGGAAGCATTCATGAGCGTCGGTACACGCCGGACACCCACCCGGGTCGCCCGGTCCGGAGCGCGGGCCAAGGCCGAGCCACAAGCGGCGGCCGCGTCGCGCCCGGCGACGACGAGGGCAGCAACGAGGGCAACGACGAAGGCGACAGGGTCCCGGTCACGGGCCGAGCTCACCGGAGCGGCGAGCGTGGCCCTGCGCCCGGCGCTGGAGGGGTCGCGCCGCCCGGCCCGGGTGCTCGCGGTGTTCCCGCTGGGGGCCTACCTGGAGACCCGCGGGCCGAACGAGCCGCGGGTGGTCTGCCTGGTGACCGGGGAGGGGACGAGGCTGCCCAACGCGGTCGTGCTCGCCGAGCCGCTGCCGCCGCTCGCGGTGGGCGACGAGGCGGCGGTCGGCGACGGGGTCGTCGAGGCCGGCCGGGCCGTGGTGCGGATCCGCCGCTGGTGGGATCCGATGCCCGCGCTGGGCCTCACCGAGATCCCCCGGCTGGAACGTGCCGCGGTACGGCTCGCCGACATCTGCGCCGCCACGGGCCGCGAGACCGGCCTCGACGAGGCGGGCTTCCCCGCCCAGCTCGCGGCGGCCTGCGCGAACGACTCGCTGCTCGGGGCGCTCACCGCGGCCGAGCAGCTCATGGGCCTCGGACCCGGGCTCACCCCGAGCGGCGACGACATGCTCGCCGGCCTGCTCACCGCACTGCGCCACCTCGGCACGGCCGCGGGCGTGGAGCGCGCGGTGTGGCTGGCCGACTGGCTCGCCGCCACGGTCGTCTTCGACGCGCCCACCCGCACCACCCCGATCTCGGCGACGCTGCTGCACTGCGCCGCGAAGGGCCAGTGCTGCGCCGAGGCCGCGGCGGTGCTGCGCGGCATCGTCGGGCTGCAGTCCCTCGATGCCGCCGTGCAACGGCTGCTGCGCCTGGGACACACCTCCGGCGCGGACCTTACCTGGGGCATCCGCGCCGGCCTGTCGGCCGTACTCGCCCTCGCGCGCAAGGACGCGGGGCGGGTGGAAGAGATCGCACAAGTGCGGTGAAAGGCGGACTCGGTGAGTGACGGCACGATTGCGGAGGCCACGGACCTGGTCGAGGTGCGCACGGGCGTATACCACGACTCGGTGAGCCTGATGCGGATCAGCCAGGCCCTGACGGCGCGGCCCGGTGTCGAGGTGGCGCTCGTCGCGATGGCCACCGACCTCAATCTCGATCTCGCCCGTGACCTGCGGTTCGACGTGCCCGAGTGCACCTCGAACGACCTGCTCGTGGCGATCCGCGCCGCCTCGCCCGAGGAGCTGCGCGGCGCCGCCGAGGAGCTGGAGCGGCAGTTCGCCGCGCTGGCCGCCGCGGCCCGGCGGGCGGGCGGCGGCGCGTCGGCGGCGGCCGCGCCCCGGACCACCCGGGCGGCGGTACGGCTCGCGCCGGACGCGGTCGTGCTCGTGTCGGTGCCCGGCGAGCACGCGTTCGCCGAGGCGATGGACGCGGTCACGGCCGGCCGGCCCGTGATGATCTTCAGTGACAACGTTCCGGTGGAGCAGGAGATCGCGCTCAAGCGGCGGGCCGAGGAGACCGGCGCGCTGGTGCTCGGGCCGGACTGCGGCACCGCGGTGATCGGCGGGGTCGGGCTCGGCTTCGCCAACGTGCTGCGGCCCGGCCCGGTGGGCGTGGTGGCGGCCTCGGGCACCGGGGCGCAGCAGGTGACCACGCTGCTCGACCACGCCGGGGTCGGGGTGAGCCACGTGCTCGGCGTGGGCGGGCGCGACCTGTCGGCCGAGGTCGGCGGGCTGTCCACGCTGCGGGCGCTGCGGGCGCTCGACGAGGACCCGGGCACCGAGCTCATCCTGCTCATCTCCAAGCCGCCCGCGCCCGAGGTCGCCGAGAAGGTACGCGAGGCCGCGCGGGCCTGCCGTACCCCGGTGGTGACCGCGCTGCTCGGGCCCGGCCAGGGCGACCTGACCGCGGCGGCGGAGAAGGCGCTGCGCGCGCTCGGCCGCGAGGTGCCCGAGTGGCCGTCCTGGGCGGCGCCCGCCGCGCCGTCCGTCCCGGCCGGCGGCACGCTGCGCGGCCTGTACGCCGGCGGCACGCTGTGCGCCGAGGCCGAGCTGATCGTGCCGGGCGGCGAGTTCACCGACTTCGGGGACGACGAGTACACCCGGGGACGGCCCCACCCGATGATCGACCCGTCGCTGCGGCTGGAGGCGTTGGAGCGGTCCGACGCCTCGGTGATCCTGCTCGACGTGGTGCTCGGCCTCGCCGCCGACCCGGATCCGGCCGCGCGGCTCGCCCCGGCGATCCGGGCCGCGGTGGACCGCGGCGCGGCGGTCGTGGTCGCGCTCGTCGGCACCGAGGCCGACCCGCAGGGCCTGCACCGGCAGGCGGCGGCGCTGCAGGAGGCCGGCGCGGCGGTGTTCCTGTCGAACGCGGCGGCGGCCCGGCACGCGGCCGCGCTGCTCGGCGCCGAGGCGCCCGCGCCCGCCGCGACCGGCGAGGAGGTCGTGACCGCCGGGACCGCCGGGCAGGCGGACGGCGGTGCCTCCGGCCTGCTGCCCACCGGCGAGCCGCGGGTGATCAGCGTCGGCACCGCGGTGCTCGCCGAGGCGCTCGACCAGCAGGCGGTCGACCACACCGCGGTGGACTGGCGCCCGCCGCTGCCCGGCACGGCCGAGGCGCTCGCCAAGGTGCTCGCCGACCCGCGGCGCGAGGAGGCGAACCGGATCGCGGTCGAGCGGATGACCTCGGCGCGGCCCATGCTCGTCGGGGTACGGCGGGCGAGCGAGGTGCTCGACCTCGAGCCCGGCACGTTCTTCCACGCCGGCCCGCCGATCACCTGGGAGCGGGCGTCCGGGCCGATGCGCGGCGCGCTGATCGGCGCGATGCTCTTCGAGGGGCTCGCCGCCGACCCCGAGGAGGCCGAGAAGAAGCTCGCCAAGGGCGACGGCATCACCCTCGACCCCTGCCACCACCACCGCACGGTCGGCCCGATGGCGGGCCTGGTGAGCCCGTCGATGTGGATGTTCGAGGTGCACGACCCCGAGCACGGCGGCACCGCGTACTGCTCGCTCAACGAGGGCCTCGGCAAGGTGCTGCGGTACGGAGCGTACGGCCCGGAGGTGATCGAGCGGCTGCGCTGGATGAGCGACGTGCTCGGCCCGGTGCTCGCCGCGGCGCTCCAGGTGTCCGGCCCGATCGACCTGCGCGCGATGATCGCCCAGGCCCTGCAGATGGGCGACGAGCTGCACAACCGCAACCGGGCGGCGACCTCGCTGCTGGTGCGCGAGCTCGCCCCGGCGATCGTGGAGGCCGCCCCCGAGCGCGCCGCCGAGGTGCTGCGGTTCATCAACGGCAACGACCACTTCTTCCTCAACCCCGGCATGGCCGCGGCGAAGGTGAGCGCGGACGCGGCCCGGGGCGTGCCGGGCTCGACGATGGTGGTCTGCATGGCCCGCAACGGCACCGACTTCGGCATCCAGGTGTCCGGGCTGCCCGACCAGTGGTTCACCGGCCCGGCCGGGGTGCCCGACGGCCTCTACCTCGGCGCGTACGGCCCGGACGACGCCAACCCGGACATCGGCGACTCGACGATCACCGAGACCGCCGGGCTCGGCGGGTTCGCCATGGCCGCGGCGCCGGCGATCGTGCGGTTCGTCGGCGGCGACGTGTCCGACGCGATCACCGCGACCACGTCCATGTACGAGATCACGCTCGCCGAACACCCCGCTTTCCAGATCCCCGGACTCGGTTTCCGGGGCACCCCGGTCGGCATCGACGTGACTCTCGTGGCCCGTACCGGGTTGCTGCCCGTGGTCAACACCGGAATCGCCGGAAAGGTGGCGGGAACCGGGCAGGTTGGCGCGGGTCTGGTCAAACCCCCCGTAGAGGCGTTCGTGTCCGCCCTGAACGCTTTGGCAAATGCTTTGTCAAAGCAGTGACTTCGGCGAGTTTCGTTCCCCGGTGACCCCATTTGGCCCTAGTATCGGTGGCCAGTCTCACAACTCGCCAAGTTTCACCACAAGATCCAGCAAAGGGATGCGTCACGGACACACCTGATTGGGGGGACGTCACGGTGACGGCGGATCGCTTGCTCGGGAGCACCTCGTCCGAGCCCACCGGGCCGGCGGCCCAGGGACACGTGGAAGGGCGAGGGCGGCTCGTGGGCAGGCGGTACCGCCTGCTGAATCCCGTGGGACGCGGCGGCATGGGCATGGTGTGGCATGCCCATGACGTGCTGCTCGACCGCGACGTCGCCGTCAAGGAGCTGATCCTGCCGTTCGGGCTGGACAACGCGGGCACGCAGATCGCCTTCCGGCGGGTGCTGCGTGAGGCGCGGTCGGCGGCGCGGCTGAGCCACCCGGGCATCGTCACCGTCCACGACGTGGTCGAGGAGGACGGGCGGCCCTGGATCGTGATGGAGCTGGTCCGTGCCTGGTCGCTGGAGCAGGCGATCCGGCAGAACGGGCCGCTCCCTCCGGTCCAGGCCGCCGAGATCGGTATCCGGGTGCTCGACGCGCTGCGGCACGCGCACGCCCACGGCATCCTGCACCGGGACGTCAAGCCCGGCAACGTGCTGCTCACCCAGGACCGGGTGGTGCTCACCGACTTCGGCATCGCCGCCCTCGAGGGCGAGGTGTCGATCACGCAGACCGGGCTGCTCATGGGGTCACCGGCCTACATCCCGCCGGAACGACTGCAGGGCCGGCCGATCACCCAGGCGGCCGACCTGTGGTCGTTCGGGGCCACCCTGTACGCCGCGGTCGAGGGGCGCCCGCCGTACGAGGGACCGGACGCGGTGGCGGTGCTCGGCGCGGTGCTCACCCAGGAGCCCGCGCGACCCGAGCGGGCGGGGCCGCTGCTGCCGGTGATCGAGGGGCTGCTGCGGAAGAACCCGGCCGACCGGATCTCGGCGGTGCAGGCCGCCCAGATGCTCGAGCAGGTGCTCGCGGCGCACGGCTCGGCCCGGCCGCCGCAGCCGCAGCCCGAGACGCCCGATCCCACGCCACTCGACGCGCTGCCGCCGCTCGACCCGCCGTCCGGGCCGATGCCGTCCCGGATCATCGAGACGCCGTCCGGCCCGGTGAAGGTGCCGTACGACCCGTCGTCCGATCCGGCGGCCACCTACCGGCCCGAGGCGCTGCGCAAGGCGGAGGCGGCATCGGCCACGGAGGCGCGGATGAACTCCACCGGCCCGCACCCGATCTCCTCCGCCAGCGGCCCGCACCCGGTCTCCTCGGGCCCGCACCGGATGCCCGCGCACCCGGCCGGGCCCGGCGGGTCCCGGTCGTCGACCGGGCCGCACCCCGTCACGCCGCCCACCACCCCGCCGCAGGCGCGCACGCCGCGTCCGGCCGGCCTGGAGGACGCCCCGGCCGGCGGGCGGGACCGGCGGGCGACGATCCTGCTCGCGGCGGCCGCCGTGGCGGTGGTCGCGCTGGTGTCCGCGGTGGTGCTCGTGCTCATGCCGAGCGACCCGGCCGAGCTGACCGGGAGCGGTGGAGCCGAGGAGACCGCGGAGGTCGCCGCTCCCGAGTCCACGGTCGTGCCGAGCGTGGTGCCGAGCGCCTCGCCACAGCAGAGCGAGGACGACCGGGCGGTGGACGGTGAGGTGCCCGAGGGCTACCGGCTCCGCACCGCGAACGGCGTCTCGGTCGCGGTGCCCGAGGGCTGGCGGCTCTCCGCCACCAGCCAGGTCGCCACGTTCACCGGCGAGCGGAACTCCGGCCTGCGCATCCAGATCCGGAGGACCACGCCCGCGCCCGCGGACGGCGGCATCGCGGAGCTGAGCAAGGCCGAGTCCGAGGCCACGTTCAACGAGTACCTGCAGGTACGGCTGGAGCGGGTGTCCTTCAAGGGCTGGAAGGCCAGCGAGTGGGAGTACACCTACACCGAGCTCAACCAGGTGCCCACCCACGTGGTCACCCGCCACGTGACCATCGACGCGGACACCGCGTACCTGATCACGTTCACCGCGCCCGACGCCGAGTGGGAGCAGCACCGCCGCACGCTCGCGGTGCTGTGGGCCACCTTCAAGCCCGCCCGCTGACCCCGGGACCGCGCCGCGCCCGGTCCCGGGGCGGGTCCGCCCGCCGATGACCGACCGGCCGTACCCCGCGCCGCCGCGGGTACGGCCGGAGCCGTGCCGGGGAAACCCCGTTGCCAGGCATTACAGGAGTAATGCCACACTTTGCCCATGACCGCATCAGCCCTCGGCACGGCCCTCTCCCCCGAGGTCGCGCGCGTCCAGCGCCGGACCCTGGCCGTGCTCTGTACCGCCCAGATCATCAGCGGCATCGGCGTCGCCGTCGGGATCGCGCTCAGCGCGCTCGTGGCGGCGCGGCTCTCCGGCTCCGAGGCGATCGGCGGCCTCGCGGGCACGGCCGCGGTGCTGGGGGCTGCGCTGCTCGCCCTCCCCGTCGCCCGGCTGGGCACCCGGTCGGGGCGGCGGGCCGGGCTGACCCTCGCGTACGGCGTGGCGACGCTCGGCGCGCTCGTCGCCACCGCCGCGGTGCCGCTGGGCTCGTGGCCGCTGCTGCTTATCGGGCTCGTGCTGTTCGGCGGGGGCAGTGCGGGCAACCTCGCCGCCCGGTACTCGGCCGCCGACCTGTCGCCGCCCGGGAGCGCGGCGCGGCACCTGTCGCTGGTCGTGTGGGCGACCACGGTCGGCTCGGTCGCCGGGCCGAACCTCGCCGAGCCCGCCGGGCGGGCCTTCGCGACGCTGGGCCTGCCGGTGGACGCGGGCGGGTTCGCGCTCGCCATGATCATGTACCTGCTCGCGGCCGTGGTGATCGCCGCGGCCCTGCGGCCCGACCCGCTGCGCGTGGCCCGCTCGCTCGGCACCGCCGAGCCGGACGCGGCCGCGGGCGGCGGTACGGCGGGCGCGCGCCGCCCCGGCACCCTCCGCCTGGGCTGGCAGGTGGTCCGCGAGTCGCTCGACGCCCGGCGGGCGATCGCCGGGATCGCGGTGAGCCACACCGCGATGGTCTCGATCATGTCGATGACGCCGATCCACCTCGACCACGGCGGGGCGAGCGTCTCGGCGATCGGCGTCGTGTTCAGCCTGCACATCGCCGGGATGTACGTGTTCTCCCCGGTCGTCGGCCGGCTCGCCGACCGGTTCGGCCGCACCCCGGTGCTGCTCGCGGGCATGGCGCAGCTGCTCGCCGCCGCGGTCCTCGCGGGCAGCGCGGCCCCGCACGGGGTCACCCAGGTCACCGCCGGGCTGTTCCTGCTCGGCACCGGCTGGTCGTGCGGCCTGGTGGCCGGGTCGGCGCTGCTCACCGAGTCCGCCCCGATCGAGCGGCGGCCCGCCGTCCAGGGGCTGTCGGACCTGCTGATGAACGTCTGCGGGGCGAGCGGCACCGTGCTCGCCGGGCTGGTCGTCGGCTCGCTCTCGTACGGCGTGCTCGGCGCGGCCGTCGGCGCCCTGGTCGCCGGCGCCGCGGCCTGGCTCGCGGTCACCGCCCGCCGGGCTCACTTGGCGTCGGCGTAGCAGGCGACCGCGACCGCCCGCATCGGGAACCGCACGGGCGTGTCGCCGAACAGCAGGCGGGTGGCCCGCTCCGCGGCGCGCTCCACGAGGGCGGCCACCTCGCCGGCCTGCCCGGCCGGGCAGTGCACCATCACCTCGTCGTGCTGGAAGAACACCAGCCGGGCCGGCTCCGGCAGCAGCCCGCGCAGCACCGCGAGCAGGGTGAGCGCCCAGTCGGCGGCGGTGGCCTGCACCACGAAGTTGCGGGTGAACCGGCCCCGGTCGCGGGCGGCGCGGGCGCCCTCCGGCCCGGCGACCAGCTCCCGCCAGCGCGGCGACGGCGGCGGGCAGGTACGGCCCAGCCAGGAGCGCACCAGCCGCCCCTCCTCCCCCGCCCGGGCCGCCTCCTCCACGTACGCGTAGGCCTGCGGGAAGCGCCTGCGCAGCACGCCGAGCAGCCGCACCGCGTCGCCGGAGGCCCCGCCGTACATCGCGGACAGCAGCGCGATCTTGGCGCTCTCGCGGGCGCCGCCGAAGTCGCGGGCGAGCGCCGCGTACAGGTCGGTCTCGCCCGCGGCCGAGGCGAGGCCCCGGTCGCCGGAGATCGCGGCGAGCACCCGCGGCTCGAGCTGGGCGGCGTCGGCGACCACGAGCGTCCAGCCCTCGTCGGCGACCACGACCCGGCGCAGCGCCTTGGGGATCTGCAGCGCGCCGCCGCCACTCGTGGCCCAGCGCCCCGACACCACGCCGCCGACCACGTACTCGGGGTGGAAGCGGTCGCCGCGCACCCACTGGTCGGCCCACGCCCAGCCGTGGAAGCTGTGCAGCCGGGCGAGTTCCTTATAGGCGAGTAGCGGGGCCACGGCCGGGTGGTCGATCTGCCGGAGCACCTGGGAGCGGGTGGACGGGATCTCGATGCCGTGCGCCCGGAACGCCCTGAGGATCTGCTGCGGGGAGTCGGGGTTGACCGGCCGGCCGAACGCGGCGCTCACCTCGTCGGCGAGCGCCTGCAGCCGGGCCGGGCGCAGGCCGTGCGGCGGCCGGGG